>Ga0123353_10013428_pt1 | contig 11732 bp, 8 predicted proteins | sample TergutLab28metaG_3_FD_92763 | JGI IMG/M metagenome (GOLD analysis project Ga0123353, IMG submission 92763) | Labiotermes labralis P3 segment gut microbial communities from Petit-Saut dam, French Guiana - Lab288 P3 | ecosystem: Host-associated > Arthropoda: Insects > Digestive system > Gut ... | reverse complement strand
AGTACTCCTGATGATGGGTGCTGTGACACCCGAAACATGTAGAGTGACTTAGCAGTAAATAAATATCTGCATACTGTTGCATCGGGTTGGATTTTTATTAACATTAAAATAAAATCGATTTATTTAACTTTTATACACTGTACGTGTAAATTTGAAAAAGGACAAAAATTTCTTCATTTTTTTTTTTAATTGTACTGATCGTTGATTTAGCCACACCACATTCACCACGTAGATCTCCTACACTTTTTCCACTTTCTCGCTTGGAAATTATTTCTTACTTAATGTGTAAGTTAACTAGCTTTCTCATTCTATTTTGCCGGCTGGTGGCTAAAATTATATAGCAGAATAACAGAATAATTAAGAAAAAACATTTTCACTGTTAAAGGACACAAATAAGCATATAACTGAACTAAACTGATAAATGAACCTTAAAAAGATAATAAAGATGATGCCTGAAGCTCTAATCAAAGCGGGAAGGCCCGACACATCATGCGCACGCGCGTGCTACATCGGCCGATATTATTCCTCCGCGTTTGTTGTAGCATCCTGATCTTATTGATAAAAATTGTTCGCTGTAGCATATCCCACTGTACATTCATAATATCTATAACATATGATAAATTTCCTGAAATATATTGGGGTAATGGAAAAGTCCCTTTGCAAGCCATTAAGACGTACGTGGCAGAAGAAATCTAAACTTAGGCATTTTTAAAATTTTTGTTTTGTTGACCGTGCGTCCCTGTATAATCTTGTAAATAAAGCCAACTTGGTGCACAATTTTTCTTAGTACGTTTATTTCTTAGTATATTTATCAATCTCTACATGTTTCGGGCGACTAAATGCCCATCGTCATGAGAAACAACTGTATTTATATGACACTTCGTACTTGCTATTCTCTGTGGATGACTGTCTTGTATGCGCCCTGCCCAGGGTGCATACCAGAAAGTCAACCATACAGAATAGCAAGTACCAAGTGTCGCACAAATAAAGTTGCTTCTCCTGATAATGGGCACATAGTCGCCCAAAACATGCAGAGATTGATAAATGTACAAACAGAAATTGTGCACCAAGTTCGCTGTATTTATAAGATTAAACTTACGCATTCGTAGTCTCGGCACTTGATAGAACTGAAATGTCAACTTTAAGCCTCAGCTGCTTTACCTCGGAGAATATCAGCACGTACTCATTGACTACGAAGTTGAGTGGGCCTCAGGTCAGGTCTGCACGCTTTGAGAAAGAGAGAAATTTCTTTCCTTCGCTGTGAATTGGAAAACGATCCCTCTGATGTGCGGACCGTAGGCAAATTACTGTACAGACAGCGCTTCACCTGCTTGCAGACTTTCACAAATTTGATACTTGCGTAAAAATCATGAAGCTATCTGAACTTATTACGCAACACTCGGGTACACCCAGTCTAGACTGGTCCACATCCTCATATCTCCAGCGAGGTGTGTCACCGTAAAGTCAGTGCCCAATGAATCCTTAATGCACAATGTTACATACGCTTCCGAATTTTGTGTTTTGACTTCATCTGCTTCTGTGTTGACGCCCTTCTGCGTGTGTCGCAAGATCCGTAATTGTCTACACAGACTGCGCTTATGTTTTAGCGTATAACCTCAATCACTTCTATTTTGGTGATAAAATTATTGCTGATTGTTTTAGCTTCGCCACAAGATGAAATTGGAAATATTACACATATAAATATCAGTATTTTCGTTGGAAGACTATTCGATTAATACTGCGTAGGGAAAATCACTATATATTGCGGGGAACACATGGAACACGCATATACACGATTTGGGCAAAATGCAGACTTTTTTACATTTGCCTGAAAGTTACAAATAGCAACCACTGAGTTTAAAAAATTTCAAAATTTTCTCTGTAACCTGTATTTGTGGGAGCACTCGGTGGCGTATTTGATTGAGGCACTGCGCTACAGTCCGGAAGGGCGCGATTTCGATTCCCGATGAGTACCAGGACTGTTTCCTGGGTGGTAAAGGCGGACGGTGCGTAGGGCTGACAACATTACCACCTTCATGTGTCGATTGTCTGGAAACCTGATGGCCCCCAAATACTGGAACCCTATGAGCCTGTAATAGTCCTGTAACAGGATTGATTTACCTTGTATCCGTACTTGTGACAACTGTATAGTTGTTTTATGGAAGTACTAGTCTGGTTAGACATTCTGTTTTGGTTATAGCCTGATTAGGTGTTTACTTTACCTCCCAGCTTACTGGTATAATGCGAGACTTTTCGGTACTGCAGAGCTCTGTGGAAAATCAGGTGCCTCAGACCATACGTGAGATCCACCTACTTGAAAGTACAATTAGCCTCCAAGGAATTCATATCTTACCACTTTTATGATGTCTGTAAAAATAAGGCAAATTTCAACCTAGAACAGGCCACGAAGGCCCAGAGGGGGAGTAAAGGTATAAACCTATTATTTCTTTACCCTCGGCGCTAGAAGGGGTGGATGGTCAACGCCACGCCCCGGCCGCTTTACCCCCGGAAAAGACATGTATCCATTGCATAGGAGGCTGGGTGGGCTCCAGGGCCGGTCTGAAAAGGTGCGAAAAACCTCTCCCCCACCGGAATTCGATCCCCGTACCGACCAGCACGTAGCGAGTCGCTATACAGACTGAGCTAACATGGCTTATGATGTCGGTACTTCCCGATTAAATGCAAGTTTGAATTCGAAAGAATTTTCGTCGAATGTAGGAGTAGGAGACAGTGCAACAGCAGATATGAAAGACGTTACGACAACTTCCTCACCCCTGTTCCCATGCATATAACACTTGTCGCACCAAAACCTTTGTGTACCAGACCGGATGGTTACAGGATTGTCCGGACCGGACATGGCAGAGACAAGGACGGCAGATGTCGGTGTGTCCGTTGATGCTAAGCAACCCAGGCAGCGCAGTCACGAACGACGCTAATACAGCATTAGAGCGTTTCAGTTAACGATTTATGTACTGCTTTACGAATATGATCGATTCTAACAGCACGACTTCCATAAACACCATGTGTGAGCGCTGCCAGCAGAATCTTACAATTTGTTGCGAAATGAAAATAATTCTGAATTCATACAAGGGATTAGTCATCCCACGCCGAGTTTTTGTTGGCCAGAAGAAGCCATATTGTTTCTCGCATCCACGGGAATTAGACGTAATATTCGTAGGTGTTTGGAAAATAAGACGTAATAAATGCCGATCCCAGTGGCCGCGAGGCGTAAAGCCATTTTTTAGTAAGCAGTTCTCTTGAATTACATTTAATTATTAATATTTCATGAAGTTGAGTGACGAAGTTAACACTCTAATTTTTGTACTCTCCTGTTGCTTCTCTTTCAACGCTCCTACACCTTTATCCACTTACGAACATTAAAACTGGCCACTCCTTATAGCCGCGAAAAGCGCCTATTTCCAAATTAATATCCGTCTGGGTGCCCGTTTTCCCGCATATATCAGCGCAGCTACCACTGAACGGATTTCAGCAAAATTGACGTGTGGGAATTTATTATTATTATTATTATTTACTACTGCAATTGGGGGTACCGCGGTGGCACAGTGGTTAAGGTGCTGTGCTACAAATCGGAAGTTCGCTGGTTCGATCCCAGCTGGTGTCAGTGGATTTTTTAGTGACATAAAATCCTTTCGATCGCACTATGGCCGCGAGATCGACTCAGCCTCTAACAGAAATGAGTACCAGGAGTATTTCCTGGGGGTAAAAGCGGCCGGTGCATATGGCTGATAACCTTACCACCATCCTGTGCCGTTGTCACGAAATCTGGGAACCTTAACTTCCTGGAACCCTCTGGGCTCCTCCGGGTCTGTAACGGGACTGCTTTACCTTATTACTAATGCAATTGAGTTTTCACTCAGTGGCAGTAGTCCTTACACTAGTAACAAATAAGAATAAATATACATAAACGAAACAATACAAAAAAACGGTAAATATAATTACACATATTACCAAAACACCCACACAATTTTCAAAACATCCACACATTACAAAACCCACAATTTCATGAAAGTCTGTCGAGGAACTCGCAGATTTGATTAAAATTGGCCAAAAACGTCGTCAGTTGTACACGAAGACCAAAGTAAATTTAGTGGTTGCCGGCGACGTAAATTCTCCATAAAAGCATTCTTGTTCTACACCCGATACTTGCACTGTGTGGAGAATGACGCGTAGCTCAGCAGCACACAGCAAGCAGTTATGCTCATTTATTGCAACAAGCTGTAGTCAACGCTAGTGTTACATTACCTGTTCGTTGAGTAACTTGTCATTCAAACGGCTACGTAGTTTCATTAAAGTTCGTTATTTTCGTCAGCCACTGCAGACGTGAACAAATGTAGCACGATATTCATCTCTCTCGTAATGACACGGTCCATACTGCATGCTGTCCTTCCAACATACAACAGGATAAGAGGCAGGCAAATGTGATAATTGAGAAGTTTAGTTTGTGTTCATTAGAAAATGGTATTAATTCAATGTGCGGAAACAAACCAATCAGAAACACCAAATTTACGGAACGATATACAGAATTTCCGATTCTGGTGGCCGCGCGGTTTAAGGCGTGGGTCTGTGTCCGCTCGCTTGTTGGAATTGTGAGTTCGAATCCCTCGTGGGGGCATGGATGTCTGTCTGTTTTGACTGTTGTGTGTTGTCAGGTAGTGGTCTTTGCGTCGGGTTAATCATTTGTCCAGAGGAGTCCTACCGACTGTGGTGCGACTGAGTGTGATCGCGAAGCCCCGTAAGGGGACGCCATGACCTGGATACGGGTCGGAGAGCCACAGAAAAAAAATTGGAAGTATCAAAACAAATGGGTCGTACACGGAGAGAGAGTGAGGGAGCAGGTTTGTAAAGAAGCTTTACACTTGCACTCCGAACGCAAACGTTAAGCAGGTAGGACCATAAACAGGATGGCTTGGTTGTGTTATTAATTGTGAATTGTCTTGCCTTGTCTTGAGAAGTTAAGATACAATTATAAATCCTCTAAGTTCATCTAGATGATTATAACAGTTTTTTATGTCATGACTAAGTCTACCGTCATGAATATCATTTATTAATTAATTTCAGGTAGGATAACAGCTTTCTTCTTCTTTTTCTAATTTACTAATGTAAAGAATCAATTCACAACACTTCATCTTTTACAAACACAAAAGCATAAGGCACAGAAGAGATAAAACACTCGAAGAAAAGAAAGAAGGAAATTAAGGAGGAAAGAATAAAAGGAAAAGGAAAATACAGTTTAGAAAAATTCTAAATTACTGATTCTATTTGTCGCTGTAATATTTTTGCCTTACAAAATTCAGTTTTATGCTGCTTTTTCAATTTTAGATTGGGGTTCTTTCAGCACTCAAAAGCTTAGCAGTGCCATCAACTTTCACATCTCAGCCCACGTTCGGCCCACACACACTGTATTTCCGATTCTCGTGCCATTCCCACCGCCAAGTGAGATCACTTCCCTGCACAGACTTAATCGACTGGTTTTTGAAAAGGAGACTTGATGTGTTGGCCGCGTCGTATGGACCTTCGGCCTTCACATAGTTAACATAACTACACAAGGACAAATTACTCCCGCCAAGATTAAAATTAGAGATGCTATTTAGTTAGATACTATGGAAAATAACCAATTCGCCAATCACAAATTCCTTGAAGAGCACAGATTACTTCCATGACAAAGTGGCAAATCAAAGACTACACGACCATGCTTCTTAGCTAAGTTTCTTGTGGTAAAGTAATACACTTTAGCTTGCTACGTTTGACATGCAGCAAGCTAAGTGTCATATTACCACCAGAGGAAGTCCTTCCACCTGTGAATGATGGATCACAGGTAATTTGGTAGACATATCGCACGTTTTTATTACCGAGTCTCACACACGTACATAGGTTTACAAAGAACACGAAGTACTTCGTTTTGAACGACATAAGAAGACGAAGCCGATCCCAGTGGCCGCGCTCTCTAATGCGTGGGTCTACGGTCCGTCGCTTCCTGGGATTGCAGGTTCGAATCCCGACTGGGGTAGGGATGTCTATCTCTTGTGAGTGTTGTGTGTTGTTAGGTAGAGGCCTCTGTGACGGGCTGATCACTCGTCCAGAGGAGTCCTACCGAGTGTGGTGTGTGTGAGTGTGATCGTGAAACCTCGGTAGTGAGAAGGTTATAGCCCAGAGGGGGCTGTTGAGCCATGGGGGAAAAATCCAGTTATTATTACAAGGCACAGGTCATGTTGTCACAGAGCGTGAGGCTAAAGGAGGCCGAACAAGGAGATCGGACCTGGAAAGCCAGATATACCTACTGTTACGTGAGAAAGTTTTTTCGGAAAATATTTTAAAAGCAAGAAAATAAAAGGGAGAAACAGGCAGGAAATAAAAGAAGGAAGGAATTATGGGGAAAATAAAGGAAAAACAAGGGTGCTTGCTTGAGATGAATTCCAAATTCTGTCTATGCTACTCAGTTAAAACTTCGTGTATAAACATTACCTCCACTTATCTTGGTTTCTTTCGTCTTTCAAGTGATCAGTGAAAAATTCCTCCTAAATTACTAATTACTTGCGATTGCAGTCTGCTCTAGCCAATTGAGTTCCCAGTACAAGCAAGATATTTCGTCTTCTCCAAAATGTCCAGTCCAGCTCTGGGAACCAACAGCCAAAACGGGAAGCTGGTCACTCACCTAAACCCGATGCCGACGTCAAGAATGCAAGAGGCTACACCTCCATTCCCTCATACAACTTCAAGGCGTGCACCGTAACATTCATGTTTCTTCCTTTACCTTTTAACAACAGCAACTGTGTGCTAGCACTGTGATAAATAACACAAGATGTTTTCTTTACAGACAAAACAACATAAAGTTGATAATGGAATGTTCTTGTAGAAAGAGCACAAAATCTTGCAGCAAGTTGAGTTAAGATAGAGAATGTCTACGCGATTTTACTTGACAGTCAGTTCTGTAGTTCATTTCCTCTGAAATCTGATTCTGCGGAACATTTCTCAGCTTCAGTCTGTAATTCATCGAATTGTAGATCTGTTTCTGACTATAATACGGAGCCCATCCAAGCAGACTAGGCGTAGTTTAAACTTCTCCATATTTGTCGCAGAGTGAACAAGCTTAACGCCGGCAGCCAGCTGGTGCCACATCACAAGCAGTTCACCTATAAAAATGGGGCTTTGCCACGAAGTTATGGATGACAGTACAGATGTTGTCAGTTACAGCACTGAACAGATCACCAACTGTTCCCTTGGCTGTTTGTTTCACTTATCTTGCCAATTTCAGAATAACGCTTATGTGATGAACACATTAGAAAACTGATATTCAACTTTCTCAAGCATTTAACACGATACTGGAAGCTGCTGCTACTACTACTACTACTACTACTACTACTACTACTACCACTAACTACTACTACTAAACACTAACTACTACTACTACTACTACTACTATTACTACTACTAACTATTACTAACAACTAACTACAACTACTTCTACTACTAACCACTAACTACTACTACTAACAACTAACTATAACTACTACTACTACTACTACTACTACTACTACTACTACTACTATTTTGTGCATATACACCTTATTTAAACGGGATATCACCTCATGTGACCAATATACTCTATGCCTTTTGCATAATCCCATTGCTTTATTTATTTGTTTATTTTATTTATTTAGGCTTCAATTACAGTGCAATTAGTACCTAAGATTAAACAGGATCAAATGGCTCGATGATTGCTTATAAGCTACAAAGAATTTTGAACAAAGCGGGGTAGGCCTAATTCAGGTACAATCTTAGAAATCGCGTCGAGGTGCTGACGTCAACCACGAAAACCTCGTCATGATAGACACTGTATCAATCAGGATTCGAACCGGACACCTCACGAAGGTATACAAGAAACGTGCGTCACTTGCCCTAACTTGCTCGATAAGCCACTGCCATTAAGCTTCCTACGAGGGCAGAGGTACGCGGAAAAGCTCAGGAATAATACGATTTTCCATTAACAAATACAGGCTTAACGCTAAAATGGTGAAAGCCACAAATAACTTTCATAAAATATATATTATATTATCGTTATGGAACTATCTAAACCCTTTAAAACCAAAATATCCAGAAGGTATGAATTTAGCCATAAAACTACGCGTCTCTGAAGCCATGTGCTTAAGGTATTATGATTGTTCATTAGATAAGAGAGCTTAAATATCACAGATACAAAAAATAACAACATAATAGTTAGACCTAACAAGAGTAGGCTGCAGAAAAGGACCACATGCTTTTTCACGGATGATAATGCACCATACAAAGGCTTGTTTCTATAAGCTGTTACTATTTTTGGTACAGACTTTAGCTTGTGAAAGTATGAAATTCTGACTACCCACGGTTTATGTATAAACATTACAATGGCTTACTGCATTAACGTTATCCCTTCTCCCGCCCCCTCCCCAACCTCTCCGCTCCTTACTCCCTCACTTGAACGGACAGTAACAATGTGAGGCAACAATTACCATACAGAACAACACCACCCACACAAACGCATGTCAGGAACACAGGCATACAATTGCGTACCTCGGTGCAAAAAGGACTTACTTGCTACAAATTATACACTACAGCGTCTGGACTTCAGAGAATAGGCAATGGAGAGGTTAGTATTGCCGCAATACTACGTTCACTTATTCCGAAGGTACCTGGTTTGTCGATCCGGATATCGTTTATTCTGCTTGTCGTCTTTCTTATTTACTCCACCCGAATGCCATCATAGCTTCCACGCATACACCGCCTTACGGTCATAGACAGTCAGTTTCATCATTGGGTTCAAAAAACAAACATAGTCATTGAAAAGTTCAAGGAACAATTTGTATCTAGCCAGAGTAATGAGTAGGGTTACTTCGCGTTCCCTGTTACAGATTATTTTCACTCTGTTCCTGAAACTTCTGACTGCGTGCAATATACGATCCTTCATTTGTAAGCGCCCCTTACATTGACTTGATAAAGTAACAAGGCAGGCAATGTACGTATAACGTAATATTGATGGGCGTTCGTGCAACCATTTTTGCAATGCGCATGCGCCATATTGTCATCTGTTGTCCGCCCGGTTCGACAATATTTTTCCACATTATCACATAAAGGTTACAATTTTCGAAAAAAAAATTGTTGAATATAGAATGTGTGTTTTAATTTTCGCTACAAAGTTTGTCTGAAGGATTTCCCATTATATGAAGAACTGAGCTAGATATGATCAAAAAATTATGTTGGTCTTTATGTAAAGTGCCAGTCATTCTTGTCACATTTCAATGAAAGTGGAAATTTCTCGGAAGGTTTTCGAAAAATAATAAAAAATATCTAATTTCATGAAAATCAGTCCATTGGTAGCAGATTTATTTCAAGCCGTCGAACAGATGTGACCAAGCTACTAGTGGCTTGTCACTAATTTGCGAACAACCGAAAACATTTTACGTATTTAGGATTTTGGGGTAACCTGAATTTGTACACAGATTTGCGTGTGTAATGATATGACGTTATTTTAAGTAGCCTCAGTCGTTTCGGTGAAACTTCCAGCTTCCATTTTCTACATTGTAAAGTCTTCTCTCTCACAATAAATTACTATAAAAGCTTACAATGTTTTGTAGACATTTGCTGTCACAGTACGTTACAGTACAAAATTCTGACGTGTTCTAACGCTGTGCGTCAATGACGAAACATTCGGGAGTTTCGAACTACCGCCTTCATGAGATGTTTTCGACTTTCGTAGCGGTGCAGCTGATGTCTTGTTTCTCTTGGGACACGGTGCCGCATTTCTAGGTGACGTGTGCCAGACGTGTCAAGACAGTGCAGCTGTCTCATCTTCAAAGGTCGAAGGCTCAATAAACAGAGACAAAGTAGAAACGTTCCTTATAGATGAGACGACCACGCTGTTTCGAAACGTCGGGTACCAAACAGATATAGGTAAATAAAGGTAAAGCGATCCCGTTACAGGCCCGGTGTGGTCCAGAGGGTGTGTAGAGGTATGACCGCGGCACTAGAAGGGGGTGAGTGGTCAGCAGCACGCCCCGGCCGCACTTTACCCCCAGGAAAGACACGGTACCCACTGTACAGGAGGCTGGGTGGGTCTGGACGGGCAGAAAATCTCGTCCCCACCGGGATTGGATCCCGGACCGTCCAGCCCGTAGCTCAGTCGCTATACCGACTGAGCTACCTGGCCCACAGATATCAGTAAATAGTCCTTCGTAAGTAGGACAATTAAACTGTGGTACTTGCCAGCAGAGGCACAAGCGACTTTCCCCTGTAAATCGCATATTCTGAGAAACAGGATTAGGAAAGTAACTACAAAGGAGGAAAAATTAAGGGTTCTTTGAGGGTGGTGACGAAACATCCTAAAGTGCAGCGAAGTGAAAAATTGGGAGTGAAATGTAGTGAGATGAAATGATGTGATGATCTTGGGTGAAAGTGTGTATTTTCATTGATTTATTGCTATGTAGCTGTTTGTAGGTTACGTACAGTACGTTGCTTCATTTTTATTTGCTTCTCTGTGATGTTTTCTAATTACTCGACATGTGTTTTTTTAATATTCTTTTTATATTTGTTTTTTGTTTTCTATTTTGTGTGTTCTGTGTTTTGTATTGTCTTTGTACTGTTTTGTTTATTGTTTCTCCTTTTGTGCTGTCGATTTCCTCTTTTTGTACCAGTCTACCGACTACTGCCACCGGGTGGAAACCCAATTTCAGTAAATAAATAAATAAATAAATATATATATATATATATATGACACCAAACAGCCAGTAACTCAGCTATTTATTCCAGACGAATAGGTTCTCAACTGCTTTCATCTTACAGTGTGTGAATTCATCTAACTTAATGAACTATAAATCAAATGAAAGCAAAATTCAGACATCTCAGAGCAACCTACTGCATCCACCTTCAACAGTATGTATTAGAGGTGTCCAAGCTTTTGTTGCAAAGGCCACAGCACTTATCCTGCGGTTGGTTCGCTTGTGTAAAAATCACAATGAGTGGTACATCTCACCGCTTGAAGTACTGCATAGCTTTTGTAGTATATAGGTTCATAATTTGCAAATGTGGCCGCGGGCTGCATAACACACCATGGACAGACACGCGTGACCCACGGACCGGGGCTTTGGAACCCCAGCAATATGGACAATATTCTGTACATCAAATGATGTCTCAGCACAAGAGGCTTCAGACGATTCTGAGGAGGTTTCATTATGACACATTCAATACGTTATGCAGTGCTCCAAAGAATGCGTGGCACCTTACCTCCAGTTTACGTGTAAGCTGAATCTGATGTTTATTGGACCGTGCATAATTGTGATAAATGAAGAATAAAAAACCAACTAGATGCCACTTGTTATTTTATTGTACTTCTTATAGGCTGAAAATGTTTCAGGCATTATTATGCCCATCATCAGGAATTCGCGACTGTGATGTTGATTACCACACTGGTCGTTTCGTTCTTGGTTTGCTGTAGGTTGGAGGTTGGGTGCAGTTAAGCTGGAGTGGTGTCCGGGTTGCAGGCTGAAGCTTGAGCCTGCAACCCGGACACCACTCCAGCTTAACTGCACCTAACCTCCAACCTACAGCAAACCAAGAACGAAACGACCAATGTGATAATCAACATCACAGTCGCGAGCTCCTGATGATGGGCATAATAATGCCCGAAACATGTTGAGCCTATAAGAAGTACAATAAAATAACAAGTGGCATCTAGTTGGTTT
>Ga0123353_10013426_pt1 | contig 11733 bp, 9 predicted proteins | sample TergutLab28metaG_3_FD_92763 | JGI IMG/M metagenome (GOLD analysis project Ga0123353, IMG submission 92763) | Labiotermes labralis P3 segment gut microbial communities from Petit-Saut dam, French Guiana - Lab288 P3 | ecosystem: Host-associated > Arthropoda: Insects > Digestive system > Gut ... | reverse complement strand
ACCAGAGGATCTTCATAACTGACAAAGTTCTACAAACATTACTGGGATAAGCGCATCAATAAAGAAACAAAAGTGGTGCGAGTAGCACGCATGGGGGAAAATAGATACCCTAGCCGGAAGACCAGAGGATCTTCATAACTGACAAAGTTCTACAAACATTACTGGGATAAGCGCATCAATAAAGAAACAAAAGTGGTGCGAGTAGCACGCATGGGGGAAAATAGATACCATAGCCGGAAGACCAGAAAGGAGGAAGAGGCCTATGTGGAAGTCCACGAATAGACGAGGGTATAGTATTAACACATATATGAAAGAAATGTGATGTGTATTCGAGGCTTCTGGCCCAAGAGAAGCTGCAGTGGCAGGCCCTTGTGATAGCAGTAGCAGAACATTCTGGGTGGTCCTTAAAGGAAGAAGATCCGGTGACCAGCGATTATTAGCTTCTGAAGAGCTCTTCAGAACAGAGATATTTTTAAAATTTCAGCCCTTGTGTCGAAAGGTTACTACCTGACCCAAGGTGACCATACAGCACGATCTAGTGGAGCTGTACCCCTAACATCCGTGACGCGGTGGTTAGGCCAAGGTACAGTCCAGTCCTCTTTTTTTTTTTTACTCTTATGTCAGATACGGAAAACAAAAGAATAAATCGCACCAAAGTACACTTCTCTGACAATCTGACAACAAAGTTGCTGCCGCGCCGTGCAGCGGTGCGTGGACGGAGTTTCTGCCTTGTGCAGACAGCTGCAGATGTGTGGTCGGCGACGGTCAGCCGGCACTTGGAACACTACCGGTTATGTATTGCTGGGATCGATATATCTAGAGACTTGAAATTCTTGGGATATGTAGCATGCAGTGGAAGAAGAAAAATTCTTGCTAAATTCTAGTCACAAAATCTGAAGGGAAAGAACATATTGTGATGAACAGATTACAGGTTTAATATTAGCAGTTGGCAGGGTAATTTTATCAGATGACAGAGTGATATTAGCAGATAGCAAGGTAATATTAGCAGATGACAAGGCAATATTAGCAAACGACAGGCTAATTTTAGCAGATGACAGGGTAATATTAGCATATTACAGAGTATTATTAGCAAATGACAGGATAATGCTAGTAGTTGACAGGGTAATTTTAGCAGATGACAGAGAGTAGATGGCGGGGCAATATCAGCAGATGCCAGGGTAATTTTTAGTAGTTGACAGGGTAATTTTATCAGATTACCGGGTAATAGTAGCAGGTGACAGGCTAATACTAACAGATAAGAGGGTAATGTTAGAAAATGATTGGGTAAAACTAGTAGACGGTAGGGTAATAATGACTGATGATAGGGTAATACTAGCAGATGACAGGATAATACGGTATTAACAGATTGTAGGATTAGTATTAGTAGGTAATACAGTATAAAGAGATGGTAAGTTGATGTTAGCAGAGAGTAGGGTAATATTAACTTGACGAACAATTATCGGCTTCTCAAAACGACTGTACTCTACAGTTATTATTCGCAATAGGAGACCATATCAACACAGACCGAGCAACAAAACAGTGAAAAGTTAAAGGTACCGGTCGTTCACAAAACGGGGCGCCATCTGGAGTCCTGGGCTCTAATTTTTTTGAGGGAAGAAACAAATAGCCCTTAAGTGAGCTGTATGTCCAAAGTAAGAGCAAGTACACAAGTCAGTATATGTTGCATGTCCACTGTGCAAGTTCCGTCGGTTTTTATCCTGTTCTCTGTCGTTGCAATACATTTTATTGTACAAAAGCCATCTATAAAAGTCAGAGCTGGTTTCTGCGTGGCAAATAATTAACACAGAACAATCACCACGACTGTAATTAATAGCAAAATCGTCAACGGAGATACGTGAAATATAAGCAGCTTCAATGTTCCAGTTCATGGACAGAACCCTGCAGCAAGAACAGGCGCTTTGGATAACGAAGCAGAAAGAAATATGTAAGTAGGACCCAGTGCAAGGCGGCAGAAGCCTTCGGCACAACACAGACCGGGCAGTCTTTTGTGAGCGCTATTGAATAGCAGGTCCCACAAGCCCGATAAACGTTACCACATACCGACGCTAGGCCTGCGTGGTATGTGCTGGCCACGTGACAAACGCAGTGGCTGATAGTTGCCTTACAGGTTGTGTGTGTGTTTGTGTGTGTGTGTTCACAGACACGCGATTTTTGTTGCATTGTTGCCATGCCTACATGCATAACAGGGTTTTGTCAACGTCACAGACGAAGAAGCTTGTCAATGTGGCGAGGAATACAACAGCAAAAATCAGATCATATGAAACAGACGCTGCTTAAAGAATATGTTTTTTCACACTGAACTTAATATTACTTAATTTTACCACAGGAATACTGGATACTGAAGAACACATAACGATATCAAGGTAAATACCCACCCACCTTAAATAACACACTAACTAATGTAACCGGCCAGGGTTCGTAGTTCAAATCTCGGACTAGGCAACCAAAAAGGCGAGCGTCGGCTAGTTTAATGTATTGAAAGGGAAGAGGTAAAGTTTGTTTGGTGTGCACACGTGCACTTGCCAGGCTATATGGATGATACTGTTGAGTTCCCCCTCCCACATATGAATTGATTCTCTGTTTGCGATGACAGCTATGGGCCAGTGTTCACTGTTGGTATCGGTATCAGCAAGGCTTAGGAGGTAGTCAGTTGTGCGGAGATGTACGCTGTTTGCGGTTGGGAATGCTAGATGAACAACAAGCAACCAAAAGTTGTTGGTGCTGGAACCAAAAGTTGTGGTGTTCGAACTTCAGCGAATAAAGAGTACCGAAAGAGCAAAGCGGCTTCTAATTCCTCCTGTATATTCCTTGAGAGGGATCCGTGCCTACGACGAGCTACAAATAGTTGTAACCGAAGTCGGGCAAGTCAAACGGACGGTTACACTAAATAACTAACTCACTAACCAACCAACTCAACTTCATTCAGTAAAATCCCCCTTAAAGAGTTCGTGAAGAAATTCCCCGCATTTTGTGGAATTCCAAAGGTCATTACTGTGCTCACAACATCCCCCCCCCCCCAACCACCACCTAACTTGTCCCTGTACTGTGCCAGAATAATCCAAACAGTGTCTACGATCCTATATAGGAGCGTTTGCAAAATTTCGAAGAGCGACTATGAGCATCGTCGTGTGTATCCATCTGTCCGTCTGTCCACATGGAAGAACTCGGCTCCTACTCGACGCATTTTCTTGAAATTTGATATTTGAAGATTCTTCGAAAGTCTGCCGAGAAAGTTAAAGTTTCAAAAGTTTTTAAAATCTGAAGACAATAACGGATACTTGACATGAAGACCTATTACATTTATGATAATATCTCGCTGAATTCTTCTTAGAACGAGAAATGTTTCAGACAAAAGTTGTAGAGAGAATCAAAACACATTTCATATTCAATAACTTTACTCGAAAATCATGCCATTTATGAGATAATGTGGAAAAATATGTTACAGCAGGACAGGCCACATGACATGCGCTTTGCATGCTGGGTAACTAAGGTTACAGACACACACTCACAGTACGCAATATTTATTGCTTTGCCACGGCAACAATTGTTACGCGAACGCTCAACGTTACCTTAATAGGTAAACTGCTTGTCTCGTTTAAGGGGAGGAGTTGTTAGTCCCTCGCCCTACCTCAGGTTGTGGGACCACTCCTTATCAGCTCTCCACGACTGTGTATTCGCAGCTACCGTTCAAATCTGGAGGCCGTCTCCTTCGGAAACCTGAGGCCACGCCATACCGTGGTGAAAGGAAGCCATTTACACTTACGTACTTACTCCATGGTGCAGAGTCCTTGAGAAGCTAACTGGTTTGCAGCTAGTCAAAAAATTACCCGCATTTTATGGAGCCCGAAGTTTCATTACCGCACTCACAAGCCTTCGTCACCCGTCTCTATCCTGGGCCAGCCCAATCCAGTCCATATACCCACATCCCACCTCCTGGAAATAGTCATTTACACAGATACACTAAACATATACAATAATATGGATATCCTACGTCGATCCGTGTCCGCGCGGTCTAAGGCGTAGATCTGCGGCCACTCTACTGCTGAGGTTGTGGGTTCGAATCCCTCCGTGGACATGGATGTCTGTGTGTTATGAGTGTTTTCTGTTTTCAGGCAGAGGTCTCTGCGACGAGCTGCTCACTCGTATAGAGGAATACTACAGACTCTAGTGCGTTGTTGTGTGTGATCTAGGAACCACACCGCAGCACCATATGAAGAAAAAATGGATGTCATACACAGAGCAAAGAATGACTCCGTAGTAGGCAGGCCTTGTACAAGCTCCTTAGGTCAGGAATGTCCCGAAATATTAAGAAACCAAAACGTGCATTACCGTGCTCAAAAAAGCCCGCTAATCGTGTCTGAACAAGAGCACGTGAACGCAGTCTAAAATTTCCAAAACTTTTTTTATAAAGCACTTTAATATTATCTTTAGCGGCTTTATAACTGCGTTTAAGAGCTACGAAATTTAAAACAAAAAAACAGCTTATTAATCAATTTTCTTAGTGAGAGTTGAATTAGACTATTTATCGAGCATGGATATCAATAATAATTTTATACATAGCCATAATAGGAGAAATATTGAGAACATAACGCCGAAATAGGAGTCTGCAGAAGTTTAAAACAAAAACAAACGTAACTTCTTGTCAAGTAGTACCTACATCTTGTTCTACAGACAGTAATCACATACGATTTAGTCATTCTCTGCCCCTGCACATTTCTCTCTGCTGAATCCCCCAACTCGTGCCCTGGCAGTGATCACTCATGTAGGTTCACCCATCGACATTTTATTTCTGTGCTGCATCATAAAAATTTTAAAACAATCTTTGTCTTCCGCTTCTTCTACGACTGAGAGTGGAATGGATATTGTATTCGGATAAATAATTGCCTTACTCCCCTCTTTTAGCCTGGCCTATTTGAGCGGGGTCCCATTTTGATTGTGCATAATCACACGATGTAGAACGAGGAGCATTATTTTGAAGCTCTGGAATAAAGGAAGTGATTGGAAGACCGTTATATTCATTGGAAGCTGCAACGTAGCCCATTTCCTCGTTACGTACTGTCCTGATAGCTTTTACCATGTCTCCGCTCTCCTAAGACTTTAAACCCGATGCCATTTTTCTTGTTGGGGGTACGCGGTGGCGCAATTGGTTGAAGCACTGCGCTACAAACTGGAAGGTCGCGGATTCGATTTCCGATGATGTCATCGGAATTTTTCATTGACATAATCCTTCCGGCTGCACTATGGCCCTGAAGTTGACTCAGCTTCTAAGAGAAATGAGTACCAGGTGCATTCCCTGGGGGTTAAGGTGGCCGGTTCGTAAGGCTGACAACCTTACCACCTTCTTGTGCCAATTATTTTGAAATCTGGGAGCCTCAAACTCCTGGAAACCTCAGGGCCTGTCCAGGCCTGTAATGGGATTGCTTTACATTTTTTTTAGCTTTTACCCTTTGTCTTGTACTTGCAGACATCTACGAGAAGCAATGTATCAGTGTTACCAACCCTGACCTCTTCTTTCTCTTCAAAAGGGAAAATAATACCACACAATTCCAAACAATGTGTTCCTTATTCAGACACCGCTCGATTCCCATATTGTTTACGGTTGTAATTTTTTTTCCAAATCAAGTGAGCCTTCCTTGACTGAAATTACTGTCGCAAGATGTCGAATTTCAAACACCTTTGGCTTGCCAAAAGAAAGACCAACTAACATGCAACAGGTACTGTAGAATACTGTCCGACATAACTGTCCTCTGCCATCCGACATTTACGGTCACCTCACGTCCACTATCTGAATCGCTCTTAGACAAAACTATTGTTACTAGCAATATCACTCACAGTGCTTCTTACAGTTAAAATCACTCTTGGTAAAGGACATTCCGCTGTGTTTAAAGTAAAGGTAAAGGTAAAGTGATCCCGTTACAGGCCCGGTGTGGCCCAGAGGGTGGGTAGATATAACTCTACTCTTCAATGACCGCGCCACTAGAAGGGGGTGAGTGGTCAGCATTACACCTCGGCCAAACTTAACCCCCGGGAAAGACCCGGTACCCATTGTACAGGAGGCTGGGTGGGCCCCAGGGCCGGTCTGGACGGGCGGAAAATCTCGTCCCCACCGGGATTCGATTCCGGACCGCCCAGCCCATAGTCAGTCGCTATACCGATTGAGCTACCGGGCCCATGTTGTGTTTAAAGTACGTTAATAAAACAAACTATACATGTACTCCGTCTGACACAACTATATGATATTTCATTGTTATTCTACTATTGGCTACTAGTTTCGGCCTCAATGGGAGATCTTCAGGCCAATATTTACAAAAAGTTTAAAAACGCCGGTGCATACAGTACATAAAATTGAAGTTTTTGTACTATATGCACCAACATTTTTAAGTTCTTTTTTGTAAATATGGACCTAATAAGGGTCATATCAGGCCGAAACTAGTAGTCAATAGTAGCGTAACAATAAAATATTGCACGGTTGTGTCAGACGGAGTGTATGTATAATTAGGTACATTAAAGTAAAAATCAAGCTCATTCGAACCCATTATCCTGAACTGCGACAAGTGTAATAACAACTAAAACTTACTAAAATAAGATAAGCTTACCTTGAAAAACTTAGATTTCTTGAAAACTCAGGAACGTGGCTGCAAGCTGGACGCCAGCGATAGGTTATAACAGGTTTCCTGTGGTAGGAGAATGTACGTCATGCGTTCATTGCAAAACTGCATCAACTGCATCGCTTAGAGGGGCATATCTGGAGTTACCAGACGGACTTAATTTTCCCGGTACTTTCTCTATTCGTTGTGTTAGAGATGACAAGACCATAAAAAAAACCGACCCGATGTAACCGTACGTTCGCACTTCCGGAAGCCAGGTGTCACAGAAGCCTCATGGTAGACTTCTACAGGGATTCACCCCAGCAGCTGAATGACGGAAATGACACCACGAGCCTGCATTGGTACCTTCGTTTCGCGGCTGTTGGCAGTGGATGTTGTGCCGAAGCGGTACTAAAGACCCGCACAGTCTGAACATTAGGTTCACATCACGTGTATAGGCCTGAAGATCCAATACATGCGTCACAGGAAACACTCATAGTTTCCGTTATAAAGACCAACCGGTCACTATTGTTTAGGAAAATAATTGTTGTTTATCGTGAGCATCACAAGGAACACACAAACATGCCGAGTGGGCAAAATGCAGAAACTTTAAATAGGATATTACGTCAGGCCTTGCTTACAAACCGCTGCGCCTTGAAGACTAAACTTCAGACATAAGTTAGGAATATTAAGCAAGAATGACATCATTCTATAAATTGAAAACATGTTTAATTAAAGTTAAATATTGAACATTTTATTCACCAACCCCAGTGGCCGCGAGGTCTAAGGCTCTTGCTTGCACGGATTGTGGGTTTGAATACGGCCGGGGGCATGGCCGTTTCTCTCTTGTGAGTGTCGTGTGTTGTCAGGTAGAGGTCTCTGGGACGGACCGATCCCTCATCCAGGGGAGTCCTGCCGAGAATGTCTGTATTGTGTTATTGAGTGAATCAGGTTCAACAATAACACTCTACACCCACAATGAGTAGGTAGAAGAGGTCAGACTCAAAAGAATTATTCTGTAGCATATGGGAGTGGCCTTTGAGGATCTGGAATGTGTTTAAGAGCATTTACCTAATTAGTGCCATTATAACCGGAACAAGTACACATACAGCTCTTTATTAAGCACCAGCCCTCATTGTTCTGTACTCCCGATCAGAGGAGGTTCAGCCTTACTCATGATCTCTTGTTCTGACGAAAGTTAATTGACTTCACAGATAGGCGATAACCCTTGACTGTAGGACTGTAGGTTTGGGCGGAGAGCTGGAGGGCCCTTCACTGAGAGCTGCCTACTTTCTCTGCTGTCCTGTATCAAATTGACTCACAGAATGTGTCGCAATATTGACTACTTTCCAGAAGCAAAAATCCACAGCCTGTTCGACCGGTTGTCTTCAACTTACCAAGAAGGACAGCCGTGCCAAGGATAACCAGGATTCAAGGATTTTGCGCATTTTCTTCCATCCTTGTCATTTATTTCATTTCAGAATGCAATTTCAATAAGAAGACTGCATAAACAGGAGTTTCAAGTCTGCTATCTACACAAGATATTACTAGGAATAAGGAATCCGCAGCAGACGGGGATATGGAGCTTGAGATTAACGAAAATTGTAACGTCCCTAGGAAAAGGCCTCCTGAAAGTAGACAGCAAGATTTTATAAAATAAAGAATGTTAGGCTGCAGATTGCATGGAAATGTCTCAGGAGAGGGACCAGCGGCACATCTTGTGAACATGGTCATGAATGTGTTGTTTAACGACTCTGGCAGTGGGTTAGACTTTATATCGCCTGTAGTAGACGAATGAATGATGTTGTGTATTATCGAAGAGGTACTGACAGGGCAAAACTAAACAACGTGCAGGAACATTTGTCCCACCACCACTTCGTCCACCATAAATCCACGTGGACCAACCCGAGACTTACCTGGACTCGAAACCGGGCCGCCGCGGTAATAGTTTGCGACCGAAGTGCAAGCAATAGGAAGAAATTCCTTGCCCAGTGTTCCCCGACAACCGCAAGAACACCGATTTTTTTTTGCAGTTTCCCAGGAGTCGCCTCTCGTCCTTCTGATAAGAACTATACGGACAGCACCGATGAAATGATAATGACACGGTAAAATCGAAGTACTCTTAGAAAAAACCTGTGCTAGTGCCACTTTGTTTACCAAAAATTCAACATGTTACGGTCTGGGATTGAACCCGTGCCTTCGCGGTGGGAGGCCGTCGTTTAACTGCGTCAGCATGAGTTTTCCCAGTCAATGCCATGAAGGTGTGTAGAGGAATTAGAGGTATAGCTCCACTAATTCTTAACCTCGGCTCTAGATGGAGGTGAGAGCTTTATTTCACATTTCACATTCCGGTCGCCTTTATCTGAGGGAAAGAACCCCAGTACTCATCGAGTGGGATTCGAATCCAGGACCGTCCCGCCAGTAGCCCAGTCGCTATAGTGACTATACTGTGATTGGCGCAAGAAGGACTGGAAAGGAACTGGAGGCAAGCGATCCTAGTCTGATTTTGAGTAGGGTCTATTTCCCGGAGATTTTGGTGGAGGAACTGAGGAAAATGCGAAAAAAAAATCATACAAAATAGAAGGCCTCGTTGCCGATATTTCAACCCGGGCCCACCCGAATACCCAATCGACTGCTTCTTGCCGGCATATGCTTTAATGCTTGGAAACCTGCACAGCTGGGGAAAAAAATGTAAACGTAATTTTTGTTTCTGCTTACGTCAGTCGATATATTTGTGCGGCAAGCCGAAAGCGATGTTACAACGTTTAGCAAAATGGGGAGAAGCATTACGAAATTATTTTAGGTGCAGTTCATTTTGGTGCTAATGTTTTGTTTTGTAGTTCCATTTGGGCTCCTTCACAGAAGTCTGTAAGAGTTAGCAATACAGCCAATGTACGTATAACGTAACAAAGAGGCGCGTTCTTAGCCATTGTTGCAGTGGAAAAGCAAGAAGTATTACATATTCTGAGTGTATGGTTGTAGCCTTAGGTATCCAGCATGAAAAGTGTATGCGCCGTGTTGTCATCTGCGGTCTGTCCGGCTGTACCATATTTCCGCACATTATCTCACAAACGACACGATTTTTAAAAAAAGGTCATTGAATAAAAGAGGTGTGTTTTGATTTTCTCTACAAATTATGTACATTTTTCATTTTAAGAAGAACTGATCGAGATGTGATCATAAATGCACATTGGTCGTCACGCGAAATGCCCATTATTCCTACCAGATTTTAATAAAACTTGAATTCTCTCGACAGATTTTCGCAAAATATTCAAATATCAAATTTCATGAAAATCCGTCCAGTGGGAGCCGAGTTGTTCCATGCGGACAGAGGGACAGACATGATGAGGCTAATTGTCGCTTTTCGAAAATTTTGCGAAAGGCCCTAAAAATGACCAGTGCTTAACCACCACACCATAAGGCACTTGGGAGTAAGAGGTAAGACTCCATGCATTCTTTAACTTAGCAGTCAGTGGTGGGTGGACAGGTCCAGAATCTTGTTGATTGATGCCCTGGGCAAGTGTTTGGGTGGGTATCGAGTACAGTATTGAAAGAAGTCGTTTATTATAGGCGTTCGTTCATTTCTAAATAAATCTGCAATAAAACTGAAGCTAATATATCAGTGACGTAACAAACACTTCAGAGCAGAAATCAGACCTACTTTATTAATGCATGCATTTCTAATCAAGGTTTCCAGACCAAATCTCGGGCCCACCCAGTCTTCAGTTCAATGGATACCGGGGCTATTTTTCCGGAGTTAAAGCGGCCAGAACGTGAAGCTAACAAGTGATCTTTCATCTAGTACAGAGATTAAGCATGGGTTGAGCTAAACTTCTTCTGTCCAAAAGGTTTTTTAAATTATTGTTAATATTATTATTGTTATTATTTTCTCGCTATGAACATAATTAAATCTAATATTATTTGATTCCATTCCGTTTTACCCCTGCCGCTTATAACATGGTTCATACTATCAATCGTTGCCTGTACTTACCGTTCATTAAGACTCTCTGTTCTTTAAATGTTTTTTTTTAGATATTATCCTCGAAAACTGTAATTTCTTCTTTCTTGCGTATTTTGTATACTATCTCCTCTTGTATTTCTTTTTTGCAATATCTACTCAGTGCTTAATATTTATGTTTTGCCTTCGATACCAGTATTTTGTCGCTTCTCGTTCTCAGTGGTTTTATCCTTTCCCTTTCAAGTGTTACTCGCATTATACAGTATGCAGTTCATGTTCTCTCTACAACCAGCCCTTGGGCTGTTGAGTCAGCACGTAAATAAACTGGATTTCAACCTTGAAGCTTTCACGGCGACAGAATTCAATGAAATTTTCTCTGGCAGACAGCAGCGTCAAGATGTGAAGGTTTCCCGACATTTCGGGAAATAACTCTGTCCCCATCTTCAGGGTGTGCTGGTGGTTTGGTAGAACCAATCTTCAAGGTGTGCTGGTGGTTTGGTAGAACCAATCTTCAAGGTGTGCTGGTGGTTTGGTAGAACCAATACTGTTTTGGTTCTACCAAACTACCAGCACATCCTGAAGATGGGGGCGGAGTTAGTGCCTAAAACGTAGAAAAAACTTCGCATCTTGACGCGGCTGTGGGCCAGAGAAAATTTCATTGAAACTTGAATATTATTATTATTATACGATATGGGTGTCTCTTGTCAGAGGCATTTCTTCCTGGTACTTCTCTTGAACCAGCGGTGATCCCCACCGTTCAGGCTTCAAGCTTCACACTGCAGTACTTTCCGTATTATGTGTGATGTTCCAAGTATAGCCGTCTTTTGTAATGTCTTTTCTTCAATGCACGTGAAACACCACAACACTTCCTTCATCTTCTCTCGGCTCCATCGGATTCGTTTGTTCAATTTCTTTCCATTTTCTTGCCCGAATCCGATGTTAGGTGGACTTTGAGATGGTCCATGTTGAGTTTCCTCGGTATGGTTTCCATTTTCTTCAGTGCTGTCAGAGGACCTCTGCTCTTTCCTTTTATTATTATTATTATTATTATTATTATTAATGCGTTTGTGAAGAATTTGCTGGTTATGCCCAGACTCTATACACATAAATTGTGCCGGATACAAACTCATTTCACACGTCTTACTTTTCACTTACACTAGAGCATTT
>Ga0123353_10013425_pt1 | contig 11733 bp, 11 predicted proteins | sample TergutLab28metaG_3_FD_92763 | JGI IMG/M metagenome (GOLD analysis project Ga0123353, IMG submission 92763) | Labiotermes labralis P3 segment gut microbial communities from Petit-Saut dam, French Guiana - Lab288 P3 | ecosystem: Host-associated > Arthropoda: Insects > Digestive system > Gut ... | reverse complement strand
GCCCACGCATGCAAAAACCGCCCTGCGGCCAGCAGGACGGCGTAGAGGCGCGATATCGGCACAGGGCAGGATTACTCCGCAGCGGCGGCGTTTTCGCCCGTGGGCGGCACGTCGGCCTTGGGTGCGGCGGCGAGTTTCTTCTCGGCGGGCTTCTTCTTCCCGCCCGTGGGTGCGGCAGGGGCCTCCTGCGCGGACTCGGCGGTGGTTGCGGCCTTCGCAGCGTCCCGTTCGACCTTGCGCGGGTCGATGCCCGATGACCAGGCCGAATTTCCGCTGAGATTTTTTCCCAAAAGCGCCCGCGCCAGCTTGTACTCTGGGCCTATCATCCCAAGGGCGATGCAGAAAATGCGCATGCGAAATTTCTCGTTGTCGACGGCTTTGGTTTCAGCCTGCACACGCTTTTTTGTCTTTGCCGTGGCGGCGAGGCAAGTGATGAATTGTGCGTAGGCGTTGATGTGTTCGCCGTCCGTCTCCGCTTGGAACCAGGGAAAACTGACTTTTTCGTCATCCACTCCGATGGGCAGGGCCGGGGCTGCGAGGGCCTTCTTGATTAGCGCCTCTTTGGCGGCGATCATTTTGCTCAGGTTATCGAGGGCTTCGGGTGTGAAATCGTTGGGGATTTCGATGCAGACAGTGTCGATGGCGGGTGCTGTTTTCTTCTTTGGCATGTGGGTTTTCCTCCGTTTATTATGATTCCCCGTGCGGGGTTGTCACCATGATAAACGATGTTCGCCCAACAGTCAACCCGCTATACTAGACGATCTTTAGGCTTAGTTTTCCTTGATATGTATGACTTCTGACAACTCAGTCATCGCCGGTGTACGCCTTGAAGGGTGGCTGTGGTTGCGGTGTTTCTTCGGTTTTCTCACTCCGCTTTTTTAGATAATCCGGCACCCCGGTGTTGTATGCAATCGCGGGCTTGGGTGGTTCTTCGACCACTGTTTTGACACCCGTCTTTTTCAGGTAGTCGGGCACACCGTTGCCTGTGTACGCAATCGCGGGTTTTTGCTTCGCCCTCTCTCGCTTCTGTTTCTCCGACACATAGGGCTTCCACATTCGGAGTTTGTGATCGAACTCCTCCAGACCGTCCGGACCGATGGTCAGCAGGCCGTGTTCGTCGTAGGGGGAGCGGTTTAAGTCCTTGCAGATAGCCAAATCTAGCGCCATCACTGTCGCGATCACGCCGTCGATCTTATCGCCGGATTTCACCTTGCTGGGCTTGACATTCCCCGATGCGTCCATCTCGGGATACACGTTTTCGAACATCCAGCGCAGGACGGGGTGGCCGCCGTGGCGGATTTTTTCGTCCTGGATCATCCGATACAGCTCTTTTGTCGGCGGGGACAGCGCCTTCATGCTCTGCCGTGTCTTGATCATCTCGAAGGCTTGACGCTCAAGGTTTTGTGCCATCTGCACCGCGCCCCATTCGTCGAAGGCCACCGTCTTGATGTTATAGACATCGGCGAGTTCCTCCAGCTTTTTCTCGATGAAATCATAATAAATGATGTTGCCTTCCGTGGTCTCCAAGTGCCCCTCCCGCGCCCATTTATCATACAGCACGTTGTTATTCTTCACACGGCGCAGCATGTTTTCGTGGGGAATCCAGAAGTACGGCAGCACGAAATAACAGTCATGCCCGTGCTGCGGTGGGAACACCAACACAAAGGCCGCTATATCATCAACACTTGCAAGATCAAGCCCGCCGTAACACTCCCAGCCGTACAAATCCTTGGGGCCAAAGGGCTCCGCGCCCTTGTCGTATTTGTCCATGGGGAACCAGCGCTTTTGGCTGTTCGTCCATTGGCACAGATGATCCTGCCGGAATTTGATCTCATCGGCGGCGTTCTGTTTGGCGTTTTCGCAGTCGACCAGCATATCCTCAAGCAGCGTGGTCACGCCCAAGGACGGGCAGCACTTCTTCCAGACCTCCGGGTCAGTCCAATCGGCGTCCTCTGGCGCGGCGTAAAGAACCGGGTAAAACGTGTTGTCGACGCGCCGCCCCTCCTCGATATCAACCGCCTTTTGGTGCACTTCCCAGCAGATTGTCGTGCGCGAATGCCCCGCCGTTGTGATGATGAAATTCAGCGGCTGACGGCGCGCACCGCCCGCGCCCTTCGTCATAATGTCAAAGAGCCGCCGGTCGTCCTGCGCGACCAGCTCATCAAAAATGCAGCCGTGGATGTTCAGGCCCTGCTTGTTGCCCGGCTCGCCGGAGACGGCGGTATAAAAGCTGCGGGTCGGCTTGTAGACGATGCGCATCAGCGTCGCGTTGTAAGTACATAATTTGCGCAGGGTCGGATTTAACAGCATCATGTCCCGCGCGACGTTGAACACAATGCCTGCCTGCCCGCGATCTTTTGCGCAGCCGTAGATCTCAGCGCCAAACTCATCGTCGGCACAGAGCAAATATAATGCTATCGCCGCAGCCAATTCGCTCTTCCCTTGCTTCTTGGGGATCTCGCAGTACACTGATCTGAACTGGCGCTTGTTCGACTTCTTGTCCACGATCCCAAAGACATCGCGCACTATGGCCTCCTGCCAGGGCAGCAGGATGAATGGCTTCCCTGCCCATTCACCTTTGGTGTGCTTTAGCTGCTGGATAAAATCAACAGCGTGATCCGCCAGAGCTTTAGAATAGCGAGACGTGGGCAGCATGTATTTCGACGGCGTGTGCGGCATATCGTCACCTCTTCGGTTTGTGGTTGAGAAGATAACTGGTCGAGTCGCTGTTGGGATCATCGCCGAAATAGACCTCGCTGTTCTGCGCGACGATGTTCCAAATCTTCGCCCAGGCCAGCTCAGTCATCTTGTGATATTTCACTGCGGCGTCGATCATGGGATTGTACTGCAACGCTTTTTTGTCATCCTGGCCCTTGATATAATGCAAGCCGTAGCGTGTGATCATCCGCTGGGCCTCGTACCAGGAGGCTTTGATGATAGCGTAGTCCGTGATATAATCCGGGTTGATCAAATGCAGGCAGCCGGTTTTCTCCAGCCATTGCACAGTGGTTCTGTAAATATCACCGACATCGGGTTCACCGGCGGTCTTGGTGCCGTAGTACGCTGTCCACTCCGGCGGTTCGCGGGGCACATCGGCCCCCTCGAAGTTCAGCACTTTAGGCCGGTGTTTGTCTGTGGTGCCATCCAGAATCTTGTCCGCTAACTTTTTGCGGGGCCTGCCCGCGCCTTCCCGCTTACCGCCATGGCCGTTGGCTATAATAATCACCCCCATTGCAGCATTCTATGCGGGCCCGGGTTCCCCCGCGCCCCCAGCGGCGACAATCCCCCTTCCCGCAGGCTTGATATCCCGCCGGAACAATCAACCTGTTAACGGATTGTTCATCTTCGGCAGGCTATTCCCAAGGCTTTGCGGCTTTCATGTTGCTTGATATGCGGAAAATTAAAGAGCGACCCATGGGTGCTCGACAATCGAAAGAGCACAGAGATGTAGACCCCCCTTCGGTCAAAATGACGAAAATGAGAGCCTGGCCAACCGGCCTGTAACTTTCTGTGCCGTAACCCCGAATTTATATACCCCACAGGAATTATATCTGCGCGCAATGCGCAAATTTCTTACGTAGCACCAAAACACAGGGTTACAGGGTTACATTTCAGAAAAAGTTACATTACTATCTAACAATTCATCCGCCTCCGGCTCCCGGACAAGGAATCCATCCACGTCGGCGCGTTGGGATAGTAACTCGAAGTTGATTACCCACACCTTGCCGTTGGGTTCGTCGCTGCTGAGGCGCTTCTGGTAGTTTTTCGCGATGAAGTATTCCGAGTGCTCCAACTGCTTCTTGAACTGCGACATCGTCAGCACCTCGCCCTCGACGGCGTAATCCTTGCGGTATTTGGTGAAGCGGTCATAGACCTTCGATGGGCTAAAGCACAGTCGTTTTGTGCCCGCCTCGAAGGCGAAGTCCTTGCCCGGCTTGAGGTTCATGCGCGACATGATTTCGAGGGAATTTTCCACAGTCGTGATGTTGTGCGTCGCGCCGTCGAGCAGATAGTGCCGGGCGGCGTAGCTCAACTGCTTGGAGCAGGCCTCCAGCGACAGCGCGCTGTTCATGCAAAAAACGCCGTCCCACAGATGCCCATAGGCGTGGCACAGCTTTTCCACAAGCTTCAGCCCGGCGTAGGCACAGGCCAGATTGCTTGCGATGCGCGAGGGAAACTCACTGTCAAAACCCGGATAGCTGTCATCAAACCAACGCTTCACTTCGCTGGGCGGCGTGCGCAGGGCCAAGTCCAGCAGCGTGCGCCCGAACGCCGGCAGCAGCCCGCCGTCCTTCAGCCGGCAAAACACAGCGTACTGCGCATCATCGTTCAGGTCTTTGCGCGAAAACAACAGCTCAATCGTGCGCTCCCGGATAGCTGTCTCGTTCGCAGATTCCTCCCCGGCCACAACCACTGGGGCCAGCAGATCATACTTTTGCACTGTCTGATTTGCCTTGCCCCGCACGGCCTCGCCGTGTTCATATGAGCCACGAAAGTAGTTGTGCAGGTCGTTTTTCGTCTTTTTGGACAGCGTGGACGGTTTGTACTCGTCAATCGCGTGGGGAATCACATTCGTGGAATCGCCGTCCTTTGCCAGAGTAAAATTTGTCACTTGCGAGGCCACCTGGGCTTTACTGCGCGAAAACAGCGGAAGGATAATATTACGCAGTGTGTGGGTTTTCCCGCTGCCCGACTCGCCAATGAGAAACAGGTGCGGGTACATGACATTGTAATATTTCAGGTGCTGCTTGATGAAACAGCCCGCGCACCACGCCAGTATCGACACGGTTTTGGCGGGTTCGTTGTAGCGCAGCAGCGTTTCGCCGAGGTCGCAAAATTGTGCGTCTGTCAAAAACGGCGCGTCCAGGATGTTGCTTTCGAGGCTGCGGTAATGTTCCATTTGGACGATTGTATCAACAGCAACACCGCCTGCCGCGATGGCGCGCTCCGGCGTGACGAACACAAAACGCTCATTGTGCCAGTAAATCCCCAGAGCCTTCACACCCTTTTTGATTTTCCACGGCAAATCGTCGATGTACTGCTTGAGGGCTTCGAGGTCACCGTCCGTCCCGAAAAAGCAAAAGCTGATGGAATTGCGATTGAGCACCTTTTTGAAGCGCAGCACATTGCAGAAGTCCTCCGCGACAAAGTCCATGTGCTGTGTTTTGCGGCTGTCGCTGATTAAATCACAGGTGAGTTGGGCCTCTTTCTCGCCCTTGATCTGCTCGACGGGATGTACGAGAAAATTGGTCAGCTGCGTGATGTTTTCTCCCTTCTTGCGATAGTAACAGCCGTCCTGCTCGAAGATATTCACCGGCCGTTTTCGCTTTGGCACGTAGGTTTCGGAGGTTTTATCGCAGGCGTTGCGCACGGTGATTTCGCCGTAGGTCGAGCCGCCCTGCTGACGATCCCATTTTTCGCGCATCAATCCTGATAATCGAAAGAGCCTGTCGATCTGCCCTGTATCGCGATTCGACCAGAACGCCAATTTACAGCAAAGCGCGAAATCGGCCTCCGACTGCGACTTGTATTTCTCCTGCCATCGGCCTTCCCACAGGCCCTCGAACGCTGGGCCGTCCTTCGCCGCCCGCGCCGTGGACAGTAGCTGCTCATCCGACAAGTACGACATGCCTTGAATCGATGTTGATTTTTTCTTCGATTGTTGCGGCGGCGACTTGATATATTTTGAATGTATCCATGATAAAATGCCGTTGTCGACGGCGATTTCATCCGAGCAACCACCCGGCCAGCGCTTGCCTGTCATCGTGAAATACCTGGCGTGACCGTACATCTCTACGCCGGTTTTGCTGCTCCTGTTCCCTTTTGCGGGCAGCACGCCCTTGTAGAACAGATGCAGGCCCGTGTCGCTGGGGCTGATTTCGATGTATGTTGGCGGGCTCTTTTTCAGGATTGCGCTTGCCACAGAGTTTGGCTTGCCGTCAATCAGGCATTTATCTATATCGACGCCGACATAGCCACAGTCGCGCGTGAACACGAAACCAATGCCGCTGAAGTGATAACGCGCCATCGCTTCCAGTGCCTGCGCGAGTGTGCTCCAGGTCTTTGGGTCTGTAGCTGAGGCTTTGTAGCCGGTGTGCGGGATGTAAGGAACTTTGGCGTTGCGGTGGGTTTTCGGGTCGCGCTCCAGGCGGTAGCACAACCAGTTGGGGAGACGCGCCAGAGCCTGCGGGAATGAGTAGTTCTCTTTCATAGGTACCTCCACAGAATTTGTCCGTTTTATGGATATTCTGCGGAGGGTTGTACTTATACGATATTACATGTTCTTGTAGTCTATTGTTTTCATGATGAGTTCCAGAACGGCCCGCTGTTCTTTTTCGGGCAAGGCGGCTATCAAGGAATAGCACTGCTCTGCTGACTCATTTTTAACTGAACCGCCAATGATGTGCATGAAAAGCGTTTCAAATGACACATTCAAGGCGCGGGCCACTTTCTCCACGCTTTCGAGGGTAGCGTTCTTTTCACCGCGCTCCAGTTGACCGATGTATGTACTATGCAAACCTGCTTTTTCGGCAAGCCCTTCTTGGCTCAAGCCGACTTTTGTTCGGTAGGCGCGTATCCGCTCCCCCACTGTTTTTGCTATTTCTGCCATAATGACACCTCCTCATATATACTACAGATATCGGAGGAGGAAATAAACAGACGATAGGCGCGGAATAGCTTGAGTAAAATACTATAGATATTGCACAAGCGGAAACACAGATTATAAGTATTGTTTGGATAATTTGGAGAACCTTCGGCTATCTGAAAATTTTGGAAAAAAGAGATTGACATTTACCTGAGAGCGGTATATACTTGATGAATAAGACAGAATTGGACAAAGACCGCTCTAATAGGAGGAACCGTGCTCATGATAGCGAAGGATTACAATACATATCTTGAAGCCATTAGGCATGCCCACACCATTAAGGATAGCGAAAAGCGAAAGACTACCTTGCTGGACATCAAAACAAGGTTGCTTGCTGACTACGGCCTAAATGATACCGATGCAAAAAACCTAATAAACAAATGCTAATGAGCGGGAGCCAACTATGTCATTCGCTTTCACCGGGAAATACGGCGATACCACCGAGGCGAAAATCCGTGAAATGCTAGAATACCTTGAAGCATTGGATGCCACAGTGCCAGAACCGTTGTATCATAATCTTGGCGGAGCCGCCGCATTTAGCAGTGATAGTAAATTGCAAAATGATGTTCTTGATTTCCTTGTTGGCAGAGCATCAAGCGGCGGGAGGTTGGCGTGTTCGGCAGAGGCATTAGGGCATTTTTTTGACATGCTTTATGATGTACGAGAAATAAAAGAGTGGCAAGGTAAGTTCACAGGGGCTTGTTCTTGGGCGTGGTTCTACCATGCATACCTTTTGGGGTCAGATGAATGCCGGGAAAAGGTTAAACACTTGAAGGATGAAGATTTAGGCACAATTAACTTTGCGATTGGATTGCTTCCGCTCTATAACAAAGATGTTTTTGACAGAAGGAAACTAAATCCAAAGGCTAGCTCTGATGATAAGAAATCTAGGCGAAAAAGACGATAAAGGAGAAGAAACCACACATGGAAAACAAAGAAAAAAGATGCAGCAACTGTGTTTATTGGAAGCACAGAAAATGCACGATGACCGGCGAAATCAAAAACGATAGCATCTGCACTTGCGGCCAATTTAAACAACGCGAAGAAAACAAGTAATCACAGGAGGATTATCTATGGCCTTTTGCACGAGGTGCGGGAGTCAGTTGATCATGAACGCTAGGTTCTGCGCGGGCTGCGGAGCGCAAGTTCCGGGTGGGCCACGGCATCCTGCGCCAGTACAACAGCAATCCATGAATAATACAAGCAAGTACGAATTGGATTTAGTTAAGAGAGCAGAAGAGGGAGATTCCGATGCCATATCGGCTCTCTCTGAATTGAATCATGTCGAGGCGGCCCGTTTGTATCTTAATGCAGCTAATGTGGGCTATGCCTTTGCCCAAAACAAACTTGCGAACATATTGATTGATGGAGAAGACGGAGTAGCTCAAGATGTAGACCAAGCTATCCATTGGTATACAGAGTCTGCAAAACAAGGTCGTGCTGGAGCGCAATACAATTTAGCGATGCAGTACTACAAAGGCCGCTTGATAGACCAAGATTATGAAAAGGCTATGTATTGGTTTGCAAAGGCTGCTGAACAAGGTGACGCAGATGCGTTTTATTATTTGGGTTGTGGATATTTTTTTGAGGAAGGTTATCCCTTAGATCTTAACAAAGGGTTAGAATTATGGGAAAAGGCAGTTGAAATGGGCAATACCGATGCAACATTTATGTTGGCACTAACATATTACAAAGGCACAGGGGTAGAAGAAAATATTGATCGAGCGTTTTCCCTATTCCAAAAAGCTGCCGATGCCGGTGATCTCAGAGCTATGCACTATTTGGGAGATTGTTTTAAACTAGGCCATGGGACATCGCCAAATGTGAATCGATCATTTGAATTGTACAGCAAGTCTGCTGAGGAAGGCAATTCTGATGGGCAATATAAACTTGCTCTATGTTATATTAACGGATTGGGAACGAATGAAGATGCCGAAAAAGCTTTTTTCTGGTTCACAAGATCAGCTGAAAACGGCAATTTGGCACCGCATTACTACTTGGGGCAAATGTATGAAATGGGATTGGGGACAAGTGAGAATTATGATGCAGCTATCGCGCACTATAAGCAAGTCCCCGATGCTGACCGTGCGTTTGCATGTCGCAAAATTGGCAATCTCCTAGTTGCACAAGGGAGACACTCGGAATCTTGGGATTGGTACTTGGAAGCGCGTGATTTAGGTGACGAGGAAGGAAAGCAGGCGTTAGCCCAAGAGAGTTTTAGCTGCATCGGAAGAAACGAGCAAAACGTGTTTGCCGAATGGGCCGATAAAGCATCAGAGAATGGTTCGGAAAATGCTGTTTTTTTAGCCGCCGTCAGTTTGGCTGCAAGCGGCGATACTTTGATTCATTTTGGAGGCGACTTTATTAGGGCAATAAAATATTTGAACAAGTCAAAAAAATGGTATGAGAAATTGTATCAGAATGACGGCGAATCAGCAGAACTGCAAGATATCTACAATGGCATAAATGATAGCTTGGGTGATGCCTTTTTTGGGCTTGGTCATTATGATGATGCAATCTCGTACTATCGGCTGTCGGATAAACTAAACGCCACAATAAAAATGGGGCGTCTTTCTATCGAGAAGAAATTAGGCAAATGGAATACAGATAGCGAACGTACTATGATTTCAAATCGTCATATTAACCTCCTATCAGGAAACGATGTGGATCAGAGACTTGAAGCTAATAGCCCTGGGTATTCAGAGGATGCTTATCAGTCATTTAAGGCTCAGATCTACTTTAATCTTGGAGGAATGTACCAATGGGGAATTGGAGTCCTGCAGGATACACAGAAAGCCTACAATTCCTTTCTTGAAGCGAGAAACTTGGGGTTAGAATCAGCGGCTGGAATGCTCAGTAAATACAAAAAGAAAGTGTTCGGTGGTTATGAGTATGTTGGCTAGCTACAGAAACATAGCGGAAGGAGACTAATGATGGCATTCTGTGCAAGGTGCGGCATTCAACTGTTTGATGATGCAAAGTTCTGCACAGGCTGTGGAACTCAGATTCCGAGCAAACCGCCGCTTGCACCTGCACAAAAACAATCAGGTGCACAAATTGAATATTGGCTTCGTTCTGCCGAGCAAGGCAACAGCGATGCGTACTACCATTTATTCCGCGCATATTCACCGCCTGGAGGCTGGCGTGACGGAGCTCCGGAGCTAGTTGCAGAATCTATAAAATGGTTAAGGAAATGTGCTGATTCCAATTCATCTTATGCGGTTGAGTGCCAGTTTACTTTAGCCCAATGGTATGAGTATAATGGCGAGATGAGCATGTTTTTGCGATATCTCGGCGAGGCAAGATGCAATGGTTATTTGCCAGCGATAAACCATGGTAGGAACTGTTTTTAGAAAGGAGATTTGCTGTGAAATACGAATACATTGGAAAGTATGAAAACGCACATGATAAAGATGTTGCAATAGTTTATGAAATGTGTGACTATATAGCATCGCTTGGATCAGGTGCTGATGAAAGTAACATTAGCGAAGGGCTTGGCTATTTATTGGCCGGTCTGGATAACAGTAGTATGCAAGAGATTTTTTATGAGTTTCTTGTGAGCAAAGCTTCTGGTGGTTCGGCATACGCAGCTAAAGCGTTGGCCGCTTTCTATAATAGTTTAAGTGAAGATAAAGGACTCGAAAAATATAAGGATAAGATTACAGGAGCGTGTGCTTGGGGATGGTATTACCATGCATATCTTTTAGGCCTAGATGACTGCCGAGATAAAGTTAATCTTTTTCGGGATAAAAATTTGAGTTCAATAAATTTTGCTGTTGGAATGCCCTCAGATTACAATCAAGCTCTTTTTGATGTAAAAAAATTAAATCCAAAGGCAAGTTCTGCGAAAGCAAAAAAAACAGGGTGCTACATAGCTACTGCTGTTTATGGATCTTATGATGCCCCGGAAGTTCTCGTTTTACGCCGTTTCCGCGATGAGTTTCTCGCTCATTCAGTACTGGGTAGATCTTTTATAAATATTTACTATTTCCTTAGCCCTCCATTTGCAGAGCGTCTGAAAAATACTCACAGGATAAATGCGGGCATACGTAGTGTACTAAATCGATTTGTTAGTCATGTAGAAAAACACTAAACTATAATTCAACGAGGAGGTGAACGTAGTGGCAAGCAGCTGGTTCAAATGCGAAAAGTGCGATTACGAAGAGCAAAGACTTCTCCCGCCCGACAAAAAAATATCGACAACCCCGTGCCCAAAGTGCGGCAATAAGGAAATGGTGAGAAAATCCTCGTAATGTCGCAACCCACCCACGCATACTGTACCCCCTCCCACATTTTTCTATGCGGGAGGGGGTATGGCTTATAAAATGCAATAGCAGTACCTTGTCGCGGTTTTCGTCAAAATTTGATGCTCGTAAAAATTAAGCGGTGCAAAATGTCTTTTGAAGCCTGGCCTCGCCTTTGTATTTTTCGTTTGTGAGGATGGATTTCACCGTGCTCATGGCCCATACTTCTTTGCCGCCCGGCGTGGGGATGCCCTGCTCGGTCAGGGCGGCGGCGATCTGCCGGATCGTCATCCCGGCGAGGTAGCTGTGGTATATCTGCCGGACGATTTTCGCCTCGCGCTCCACGATCTTGGGCCTGCCGTCCGGGCCTTTTTCGTAACCCAGGAAACGCTTGTAGGGCATTGTAACCTTGCCGTCCTGCATGCGCTTGCGCTGGCCCCAGGTGACGTTGAGGCTGATTGATCGACTCTCTTCTTGGGGCAACCGGGGACGGCGCAGGGTTTTTCTGCTTTCCATGCCATGGTGATCACCTCCACCTCTCAGGACATACTATGTTTTTTTGTGTTTTAATATGATTTTCAGGTCTTGTTGCTGCCGTTGCTGGAGTTTTATAAAGTATTCTAATAATCAGTCTCGCGCGAAAGGTTTCCGAAATGGCAGCAACGGCAGCAACATCCTTATGTATCAAGCATTTCCTCGAAGGTTTGCTGGTCATAATAGCCCCGATTTGGTAGGTTGTAGCCGAGCAAAAGCGTTGTCTCGGAGCCGCCGCCGCGCGGACGTTTGCGCACAATGGTGAGGGAATTATCGGAGGCAAGCAGGGCCTGATTGAAGGTGGTCTTG
>Ga0123353_10013424_pt1 | contig 11733 bp, 8 predicted proteins | sample TergutLab28metaG_3_FD_92763 | JGI IMG/M metagenome (GOLD analysis project Ga0123353, IMG submission 92763) | Labiotermes labralis P3 segment gut microbial communities from Petit-Saut dam, French Guiana - Lab288 P3 | ecosystem: Host-associated > Arthropoda: Insects > Digestive system > Gut ... | reverse complement strand
TAGCTTTATTAGGTTCAATTCTCCCGGAAGATGACTCAATAAGAGTCGAAACATGTAGGAGACTTAAGATAATAATAATTTTAATGTTTTAATTATTGGATTTTAACATTAAATGATATTGGTGCATTAAGTTGGAATAAAAATACTTGAAATCAAAAATGCACGGTGAAAACATAAAAATACCTGTCCCAGTGTCACTTGGTCCACCACAAATTCCACATTGACTGACCTGGGACTGAAACCGGGCCTTCACGATGAGAGGCCGGCCAACAGATGCCTGAGCCATGACGCAACCTTTTTGGTTATGACGTCTATTTAGTGACACATAAGTCATGTACGTATGTGTGTTAAGATTAGTCTCGCTTCAACAGATGTTATGGGCAATGAATGAACATTGATACCAGCGACTGAATAACGTATTTCCAAAATGGTGTAATTGCTGGTAATTGAAGCACACTTTCCGTTTCTTCATGTGAAGTGTCCTATGCCTCAACAGTGCAACTCCACCCACCGTCACTGCGATCGTGGGCAAAAGGGCAAACGTTCAGCAAGCTATGGGGGTGTGGTAGCCCTGCGCCTTGCCATTTTCAGGAAATTCCTGTCCTAATTGTCTGTTCGCCGATAAGGAGGCATTGATTTGGGCAACTGGGGGGAGGCGCTGAGCTGGCATTCTTTACAGTAGGCCGCTTATTTTAACAGTAAAGATTAACGAGTTTTAAAAATTCTGTGCATTTAGGAAATTTAATTTCCATGTAATTATTTTCAGTAATTGCATTTAAAGCTTTTCATATATCGGAAGATAAGAACTCACTCTGTAATTCTTTTTTGTCTGTTACACTTCTCTTTTTTGTCCATTTTTGCTTCCCAGTCAGTGAATTACTTTATAAAGACACACATGTATTGTAATAATAACGAAGATGGACTTGATTAACCTGAAGGTGAACATTGACTCGAACCCTTGTTTCTCTGAGATTTACATCCCAGTATTTAGCATCTCTGAAACTCGTATCCCGCTACGACCTCGATCCCGACGCTCCAATTCCTCACGGGCTCCGCCCCTTATGGCTCAGATCTTCGCTTCGGTTTCCTTCGTCAGGTTTCTACATAAACATTTTGTGCTTATTTCTCGTTTCCCCTCTCAAAACCACATACATTTTTTTCTTATTTAACTACAAAGATAAAGGAAGAAATTATCCTTGTTTCGAAAACTTACAGTGTTTCCCAAACAGCCCGGCATTATATTGGTTCCCACAGTTCTCTGCTTCGAAGTTCGCCTGTGTTTAAAATTTTAAGCGGGGGAACATTGATGTTGTGTGCACATACTTAGTAACATTATAATGAAAATATGTTTACACCCTTTTAATCAGACTCATTGTGATTATTTATTCTTTTCAGGAACATCTTCTTGAATTTGTAGTTGTACCTATATGAGCGACATAGTGAGGGTATTTTATCAGGTTAGGAACGCAAGGAAGCAACACACTGAGTTCTATATGCTCGATAGGACACCTTGAGGTCATATTTACATATTTAAGAAGGTCACGTTGAAGCTGTGTGTACAGTTTCAGAGCCGACATTTTGAACTCGCGTTTACACATTTATGGATGTTACAGTAAAGCATTATACAGTGTGTCAGAGGACGACAGTTTGAGCGTGTGTTAATACGGATTGTCCGGTGATGACTGTACGTCAGTAATGCACGAGTTTATTCCTGAGACCACGACTGGTCAAAAATTTCATATTGAGGTGGGTCAGACTCTCAGAGTGTATTCAAATATGGATGCTTGCAGTTGTGTGTGTATTTGTAGTTTGCATGCCCGAGATGATGTAGATATTTCCAGACCGATGGCTGTGTGGTGTTACATGAAAAATAAGGCATACGAAGGCAACACAAACAGAATATTAGACCGACTTCGTCGAATTCGATGCTGCAAGACACACGAAATACCATGGCTTGCCGCGTGAGTTAACACGGTCCTTGGTCAAAAGTCTCGGAATGTGTTTGTAAAATGAAAGTGTACGTTTCGAACTTTTATTACATTGAACTCTGCATTAATATTTCCTTAAAACTTTAGAGACAAAAAACAATACAAAGGAGAGTGTTTGTTTTTCCAGTGCTTGCCGACGTCCGAAAGAGCGGTGCTTCGGCCGCTCGTCCTTCTGATGAAAGTAGTAGGAAGAAAAGAGTGAATATGGGACACTGTTGGAATGGTAATGAGAGGCGGAAAAATTCTCTCCCATTGCCACTTTAACCACCATAAATCTCACATCGACTGGCCCGAATTTGAATCTGAACCTCCGCGGCGAGAAACACTGCGTGATCCATGGCAGGGCTATTTACAAAACCAAAATTTTCCTTAATTTTATTCAAATATTGAGTTCGTATCGCACAATAAACGCTCTGCATTTCCATTCTTAAAACCATCCAGTTTATAATGCACAGGGGACAAATCCCTGTTTGTTCCCAGATCCGTAAGAAGAAGCTGTGTGGATACAATGCGCACTTTTATACGTGGTACTTCAAGTAACCACTGGACTGTAAACTGTTAACTGAACTTGGTCAAATCTTATTGACTTTCAAATATCCACAGTTTAGTAATTAAATAATAAGGAGCTTGGTGATCTGCACTGCTCACCAAATATTATTCGAGTGATCAAAACAAGAAGAATGAGATGGACGAGGCACGTGGCATGCATGGGGAACAGGTGATGTGCGTACAGTGTTTTGGTGGGGAGAGCTTATGGATAGAGAACACTCGAAAGGCCTAGGCGTAGATGGGAGAATAATATTAAAATGGATCTCCAAGAGGCGGGATGGGAAAGTGTGGACTGGATTGGTCAGGCTCAGGATAGGGACAGGTGGCGGGCGCTTGTGAATGCGGTAATGAACCTTCGGGTTAAAATAAAATTCGTGGAATTTTTCGACTGGCTCAGTACCTGTCAGTTTCTCAGGAAGGATTCTGCTGCATGGAGTCATTAACTCTTGCTTCAAAGCCACGTAGTACTATAAGGCCTGAAATAGTGACGTAAAGTCACTGGACACTGCGTTTCCAAAGTCATGTTCAGTCTGTACTGATATATTGGGGCACAACGTGCTGTGGTTAATTTTGCATATTTTTTAACGTCATATTACAGCTGTGTATGTTTTTAGGAACGACGCAGTGATGCTGTATTTACATACTTAACCAATGTCATGTTCACGCAGTGTTTGCATCTGTATAGGCCATGAACTGACGCTGTGATTACGTATTTAGAAACGTCATATTTGAGTTGTTTGTATATCGTAAGGTGAGACATATTGAAGTTGTATGTACATATATTGAGGGATGTCATATTGTGGGTACATCTTCAATGTGATATGCGATTATATAAAGGCTAATTTGGAGGAACAACAGATCTGAGTTCATTTTGCTTCAAAAACAGGAATACTGTATCGGAAAAGCAGGAAAATAAACCTGGATTTATTGTTAGGATTCGAAGACGGAACAGCCGTCTTCTCGGCGGAGAAGCCCGTCATCTCTACGACTTAAGAAAGACAGTCGAGTCAGGTCGGACGTCTGGAACGTGGCGGTTATATTTGTATAGTAAAGGTAAAGTAAAATAAAGTCCAACTCATAACAGGCCACGAAGGCCCAGAGGGAGAGTAGAAGTATAGCTCTACTCTTTCTTCAACCTCGGCGCTAGTTGGGGATGGGTGGTCAACACCACGTCCCGACCCCTTTACTCCAGGGAAAGACCCGTTACCCATTGTGTAGGATGCTGGGTGGGCCCCAGGGCCGGTCTGGACGGGTGCGGAAAATCTCGCCCCCAATGGGATTCGATCTCCGGACCTTCCAGCCAGTAGCGACTAGTTATACCGACGGCGCTATCCCGACTCCCTGTATTTGTACAGTGTAATCTTTAACTAGAATTGCTACTGGGTGCTTTTGCAGAGTCTGAGGGAGCAATTCCACCGGAAACATGAGGCAGAAATTTCTGATTCAAGAAGATGGGAAAGAGAAGAAGCTGACGGAATGTAGAATACTTGGAGAAAGCCATGAAGTTTGTACTGACGGCTGAAACAAGAATTTCAGAGAGCTACAGTTCGGATTGCTTGACTAAAGTCTTCACTTTAAGATGGAATTGAAAGAAACAAGAAAAAGTAGCTAAACTCAAGTCACAGCAAATTAAGTTAATATTTGAGCGAATATTTGCCATCCGCTAGGTAAAATAATGTCAAAATGCCAGACGAGCGAAATGAAATGTCGGAAAAGCGACTGAAGGGATGTAGAAAATGCAAGAGAAAGCTGTCTCCAGTAAACCTTCGATGTCTGTATCGTTGTGTTAGAGAGTAGTTGTGTCAAGAGCACAGGAGCACATGAGGCCTCGTATTATGTGCACGGAATTTGTCTAAGAAGGCTGGGTCTGTGTAACAAATATAAAGGATCTTTTCATGAGAAATACGAGGGCCAAAAATATGTCATCAAGTCATCAAAACGACTTGTTCAGAATCAGCAGTATTCTTAAGTGTAGATAAATGTTCTGGCCATTGTGTCCGATGTGCCAGTGGAGTGGTGAAGATTTGTATACAGAATTTAATGTTCTTAATGTAAGAATTTATTTGCAGCTCGTATGTGGTTCTGCTCTCTTGATGTGGTACGTTATTACATTTTGTTGCAAGTCGGTGTTTTGTTCTTTTATATTATTAACCAAAGATACTTTGAAAATAATTATATGCTGGCTACGATTAATGGACTCTCCGTCACGGAGATATTGTTTAGAGGCCAATAAAGGGACAAGTTATTTTTATGTAACTCGGTCTAAACACATACATCGAAGGCTCGAATTTCTAAAGGATACATGGCCTGAAGGAAATTTAATTTCCATCAAAACCATGCGCCTAGCTGATGGGGGCAGGGGGGGGGGGGCGAGTGGTGTGGCCGCCCCGGACTTTAGAGTCCAAAGGACAGCAAAATATATATCCAAATAAAAATTTTGATTTTCTGCACTCAACAAATTTTAAATTGTCGAGAAAAACAAGAGGGAATTCATTATATAATTGTGATATTTTAAGGTCTGAATTTCTGTCAGGGTTGGCCATTGTTATTACTCACCCCGAGCGTCAAAAAACCCTAGCTACGTCACTGATTAGAACATACAGTTTAGTGATTTGAATGAAACAACATTTATTGGTGTTGCAGTTTATTGTTTAATTAACCTTTTGGCGCCGGAATTATTTTTTTAAATTTTAGCACAGCCTGTATATAAAATGTGAATAATACAGGAAACAAAAATGTTAGGGTTATGAAACAAACTGCATTTTGAAGAGAAAAAAACGGAGAGTATATACCATGTTTAAAATATTCAGTACCTGTATTTGTTGAATGAGTATATAAAATGCAACTTTAGAGGTTAGCGGTGCGGTACGACCACTATAGTTGACGTTAGGCGTCAAAAAGTTAAGGGTACCCTGATTTCTATACGGATATTTACTTTGTTGCAGGATGATGTTTCTGTTCGTGGCGCTGGTTGTGCTCTTGCTGCAGCCTTTCAGTTCGAATCCCGAAAAATCTGACACGAGCTGTGACTTCGAGTCGTCCTGCGCCTGGCACTGGAGCGACGACTTCCGCCTCGTGACTGGGCAGGAGGCGGCCCACCCCCCAGTCGATGCCAGTAACAACTCGCTCGGTCAGTACGAACTACCATTCATTGTACCCCGCTCAGTGTCGTCCTTTTATTTTGGCACGAGTGTCGCTGACCGCGTTATGCTGTTTCTGTTTTAATGCATGCAGATGTTGAAATTACGGCCAGTAGTAAGCCAACTGGCTTTATGGACGGATTGCGGAGACCCTGCTGGGTAAGATGAAAATTCTATTACAACTCAGCTCTTTGTGCGTAGCATTTGGTTTTAATATAACCTGTTTCGGCTCAACAAGGAGCCATCGGTACAGAAAATCTGCACGAACTGCCCTGGAGTAAATACGAGTTGACACGAAAGGTAGCCTGATCTGTCCATCGGCTCAAACGAGATCACAGACGGTGGGGAATGAGTAAGGGTCCACTAAACTTGCCTTTGCTTCAAGGTTGGTGGCAACAACGAATCCCTGAAATAAAACTGCTCGTGAGACAGGGCTGGGACCGCGCCAACCGACATGCGAAACTTGTGGTGGCCCAAAAGGTGCTGTTTGTGCGGCAGCACGTCGCCCTTGCTTGTTTTGCTACTTTGAGGCTATTCATAAACTGCTTAATGAGTGTGAAGCAGACTCTTCTACGCAGATTACATGCGTCTATACGCTCGTGACAAAATGAGATCTCAACTAAAGTTACGTAGTAACATTTCCTCCACATCAGGCTGAATGTTTACACCACGACACACGACACCATTTACGTATGATAATGGTGTTCACCACATGAAGGAGAGGTACAGTACCACATCTTGTGCCTACTCGCTAAATGAGAACAAAGACTTCAGATTCCTAACTTACAAGACTTTGACAGGGGAAAGTGGGTACATGAGCAACAAACAAATGATGTAATGCAGCGACCTTATTCAGTGGTCACCGTCTGCCACGATGACCACAAAAAGTGACGCGCACATACGGCACTTAAAGGGAAGCTGATTACTATGTAACATGTTTATGGTTTATCTTAGTAATTAACCAACTTGATGCACAAAACCTATAGGTGTGATGATACCAGAGGCTGTGTGATGCAATTTTGAACTCCTGATGATGAGCACATGTGCCCGAAACATGTAGAGGCTAAGAAATAAACTTACTGTAAGGCAAAAATTTTGTGCATCAAGTTGGTTAATTACTAAGATAAATATACTGAAATGCACGGTCAGCAAAACATCAAAACATGTTTATGGTTTATTTTCTGTTGGCATCTTATTTCATGTGTATCAATATTTAAAAGCATAATTCAGTAGCCTTCTGTCTTGTCCTTCCCGTCATTCATTATAACTCGAAAATGATAGCGCTATGTATTAACCTTTCGAAGCAAGAAGGAAAATTCTGAGGGTTCTTTAAATTGCTGCTGTTAAAGAGCCCTCAAGAAATACAGAACCGTAATTTTGTCTGTTATTGTGTATGAATGTGAGGCTTCGTCACTCACATTGAGGGAGGAACATGGGCTGAGGGTGTTCGAGAGTAGGGTGCTGTGGAAGATATTTGGGCCTGAGAAGGAGGTAACAGGAGAGTGGAGAAGACTACATAATGAGGAGCTGCATGCTCCGTTCACCTCACAAAATATAATTCGCATTATGAAACAAAGAATGAGTTGGGTGGGGCATGTGGCACGTCTGGAAGACAGGAGAGTTGTACACAGGGTTTTGGTTGGGGGAACCGAGGGAAGGAGCCCGACCTCTTGGAAGACCTAGCCTTAGGTGGGAGGACAAGATTAAAATGGATCTTCAAGAGGTAGAATGGGGAGGTATGGACCGGATTGCTCTGGCTCAGGATAGGAGCAGATAGCGGGTTGTTGTGAATGCGGTAATGAACCTACCGGTTTCATAAAATGCAGGTAACTAGTTGAGGAGTTTTTAGCTTCTTAGGATGGACTCTGCTCCATGGAGTTGGTTTTAAGATTGCTGTTACATTCATACGGTCCAGTCCAAACCACTGACAATTATATTTCTGGGGAAACCTAAACTACAGCCGTTGCTAGGAAAAGGTAAACACCTCATCGCTTGGGGAAACCCAAAATTGGCGCCATTGAGTGAAGACGTTTCGTCATGGGGTAAGCAGCAATGCTCGATTTTGGTACTGCTGCGAGAGAATACCCAGAAAACACCGTGTATTTGGTACATATATTTGAAACAGGGGTGTGCCAGTCTGAAATAGGCTACACAGTCAGCGTGGCGGCAAGCACGCCGACTATTCTTCCTTTTCCGCACTATAACGTAAAGTCACAGGATTATGAAAGTGATAGGTCGAACGAAAAACTAGGTTGCGCTACTCTATTACGACGAGGAACGCCGAAATATTGTACTGACAATAGACGGCATCTTATAGTGCCTGGCGCTTGTACTCGTATTCTGTTTTGGGAGGTCCACGCTTCGATTCTCGGCTCTTTTACCGATTGTAATGAGTGTCGTTCTGTGCTATATTTCTCATTGCCTGCAGTCTAATTCCAGACGGTCTCTAGATTAATATACGTCATTTACGCTTCTTTCTTCTTCTTTGAAACGTACCATTATTATTTATTTGTTAAATTTCACTTTAACACACTTGCCTATCCTACGCAGTTAACACATTGTTGATAAATAAAGAATCAAACCCAAGTGTTGGTCTCATCCAAAGGGAGGGGCAGTGTTTGTGGACCTGCATTCAGTGATGCTGTTTTGTTTCTCATTGACGTGCTTCGTGCTTGGCGAACGTTCATGGAGTATTTTTAGCAGCACTGGGTGACAGGGGTTCAAGGAAATGTTGACGAACAGAGTGAACAATTGAAGCGAGACCATCTCCCTAGGTCATCTTGTGCCATTCTTGAAAAGAAGCGACAACACTGTACATTTCCAGTATTTTCCTACAAGGAAAACTACCTCCGGCCTCAGGTTCGAAATTTGGATCTCCAAAATGAAGTGTTATAAAAATTAAACTGTTACATTTTGTCCAATGATGAAGGTGATGTACTGTGAACTGGAAAGGGGCGGACAGATGGCGGTAACACTAAATTTTCCGGGTTGAAAATTTGAGGAGGGCCAAACACAATCCTCGCCCAGTTTAGGCATAAATTCAAATGGGGTACAAAACAATAATGAGCCTGAAACCCGTAAGAAAAGGCGAATTTCTTGGCTGGCTGAGTAGTTTTCGGCTTCTCAACGACTATGATTCATGCAGCTGTCTTGTGTTATGCTAAACGATAGCTGACAGTGAAGCCGAAAGAGGGAGGTTTCCGTTACCGACAGGTCATAGATTTTCTCTTCCGCCACAATAGTGTGTAGGGCAGGATCCACCATCCGACCTCCTACTCAGCAGCTACCGGGCTAAAGTGGCCGGGGCGTGGAGCGGATAATTTTAAGAACTTCGCCTGTAAAACGCTGCGCACCCTGCTGGTTGTTTATCTTATGCACTTATAAGGGGTTTCGTCCTTCATACTGGGGTTAAACTTAACACGAAGTAGCAGGCGAGACCGTCTACAAACGATCGTATCTCTTACATTTGTACGTGCAATCGAAGTTTCTCTTCAGTCCAGATTTATTACTTTAAAGATAACCGTGTTCAACCAATGTTGTAGCCTCCTACACATTGAAGTATTGATTGACTAAAGCTCGACAATGGATTGTATCCTGAGCCGGTGTAATCCTGTCCATATCGCCACATTGGTTTCGACTGTTGTAAATTTTAAAAATATCCTCTCGTCTAGGACTAGGCGACAAAATTGTATTCTTTTCAGTACCCCGCTGTTATGCACTCTCAGCCTGAATCATCAGGTAGGCTCGTGTATGTGTGTGTGTACATACATTACTCAGCTGCTGCCTTCTGCCACGTGACACCATATATTCTGGTAGCTGTTTGTCGGTGTTGCGTTTAAGATGAAGACGGTACGTTCCTCTGCAACTTTGACGAACAGACCAATCTACACGATGCCAGCTGTAAGCAGACAGGTTCCATATCGCCACAGCTCGAACCTCATTTTTCAGGCAGAATTATACAGTTTTGAAAAAGCGGAACTTGTTGCTTTGTAACATTCCATTTTGGGAGTAGCCAAGATGGTGTCCGAACTGCATGGTCTGAACTTCAACATGGTTACTCTTCACTTACCTACATTCAGAAGCTGTAACGTGGCGGGGTACCGTGGCCCGTGTCATCATAACTTGGAAATTACGGACATTTTAAAACGCCTGTAGTGAAGACGCCACACAAGAATAGAAAAATTATACACTGGGAAAATTTTGAGACTATAATTTCCACTTAAAATAGTTATGGGTAGGGAATTGAGTTAGGCTTGCAGCATGCGCGGCAGCATAGGAAATCCATACGGAATTTTTACTGTTGAACATTAGGGAGGAGCCATATTGCTTGGGAATGTAGTTTTGGAATTAAAATTAGAGATGTAGGTTGAACTGGCTGAAGATAAATTTCATTTCAGGTAGTTTCATAATCCTTCAAACACAACATTTCACCAGAATTATATTTAAGGATTCGTTCGTATCGCGCAGTAAACACACTGCGTTTCTATTATAAAGAACAGTCGATGATGTACAGGAAAATTATCGCTGCCTGTTTTAAGAACTTTACAAATCACACAAATAAGCTCTGTGCTTTAAGTGTGGGATTTCTGATTGTTTAACCTACAGGGACATAAGTAACCACCGGGCTTTAAACGGTTAATCAGCTGATAGCAGTTTGCTGTGCATCTCACGTAACGGGTTCCATGTTGCAGCCTCCGACCGGCTGCTGTCGCTGCTGCTGCTCTTGGATCAATTTCCTACCGTCGCAAGGCAGCGCGCGCGCTGTCTATAATGCAAGAGCCGATACCAGGCTAATGGCATCTCCCAGGGTGTCTTGATACACAATCCTAGCAAACATAAAGAGACTCCTGTTTCCTCATATTTTTCCAGCTGGCCAAATATTTTCCTACATTATTATGAGACTAGAACCAACAAATACAATTGAAGATATGTGAATTTATTACACTATTGACCCGTAAGCCACCTGCATGTTTCGGCCACCTATTCTGACCATCTTCAGGGAGGTCTTTTTCGAAAGATATATTACAAAGAACATCAAAACCAACTTACAGATATAAAATACTAAGTTTTAAATATCAGGCTTAAAAATACATTAAAATATAAATTACCGATAAAATTATTTGTGCTAAATTGCTCTAGTGAGAGGTGTTCAGTGGCTGTGTGTGTCGTATCACCTTTCTGAAATACCATAATCATGTGTGTGTTGGAGGTATTTACTAATAATTCTAGTAGTTCAGTGTGACGATACGACATACACAGCACTTGAACACTCCTCATTCGCGCAATTTAGCACAAACAATTTTATCAGTATTTTATGTTGTAACATATATTTTAAAACTCATGTTTAAAATGTAGTATTTTATATTTGTAAATTGGTTTTAATGTTCTTTATAATATATCCTTCGAAAAACACTTCCTTGAAGATGGCCAAAATAGGTGGCCGAAACATGTAGGAGAATAAGGGTCTATAGCGTAATAAATTCACGTATCTTCATAAGCACTTACGGCTTTTATTCTCATAATGAATTATCTGTGCACGATCCTAACTTTTGCGAAATTTCGATTTTTCAAAATACAGTAGGATTTCTCATGCGCTCATTGTAGTATTACACAGGTCTATGTATATGTAGAGGGGACCGCGGTAGCACAGCGGCTAAGGTGCTGTGCTACAAGTCGGAAGGTCGCTGGTTCGATCCCAGCCGGTGTCATTGAAAAGTTTCATTGACATAAAATCCTTCCGATCGCAATATGGCCCTGGGACCGACTCAACCTCTAACAGAAATGAGTACCAGGAGCGTTTCCTGGGGGTAAAGGCGGCTGTTGCGTAAGACTGACAATCTTACCACCATCCTGCGCTGTTGTCATAAAATCTTGGAACCTTAACTTCGGGGAAACCTCTAGGCCACTCCAGGCCTGTAACGGGATTGCTTTACTTTTATACAGGGTGTCCCAGGAGGAATGTGCCAGACTTCGGGAGGGTGTTCCTTATGTTAAAGTATACCGATATAACCCAAAACACCTATGTCCAAAGTTGAACGGTTACGGAGATAATGGCC
>Ga0123353_10013423_pt1 | contig 11733 bp, 6 predicted proteins | sample TergutLab28metaG_3_FD_92763 | JGI IMG/M metagenome (GOLD analysis project Ga0123353, IMG submission 92763) | Labiotermes labralis P3 segment gut microbial communities from Petit-Saut dam, French Guiana - Lab288 P3 | ecosystem: Host-associated > Arthropoda: Insects > Digestive system > Gut ... | reverse complement strand
GCCGGTCCCAGTGACCGCGCGGTCTAAGGCGTAGGTCTACGGCCGCTCGCCTGCTGAGATCGTGCGTTCGAATCCCACCGAAGGCATGGATGTCTGTCTGTTGTGAGTGTTGTGTGTTGTCAGGTAGAGGTCTCTGCGACGCACTGATAAATTCGTCCAGAGGAGTCCTACCGACTGCGATGTGTCATTGTGTGTGATCTAGAAAACTCAAGAATGAGGAGGCCATAGCCCGCGTTGGGCCGCAGCGCCACAAAAAAAAATTCTAGAGACGAAAATAAACCTGAATTACACACAAGATTCATTTGTACCACGCAGTAAACACCCTATGCCTCGGTTATAAAAACCAATCAGTTGATGCTGCATAGGGAAATAATAAATATACTCTGTTATTAGAGCGTAGAATATTTTACCGTTAAATTCGGTGGTATATACAGTAACCACTCGGAATCCAAAGTTTAATTTCGTTAGCAGTTCAATATCTTGTAATATACAATGCAATGTATCTGCTGTTTAATGTCTCTGACAGCTTTACACCTTTGGTTGCAGTCAGTAAGGATCTAGGTTAATGCGGAAAGCAGAGTTTCATATTTTACTCCAAATTGGCAGAGCTATGTTTATCCATTCCCTCTTGCAATAGATTTCTGTGGTTTCTATGATGAGTAATGTGCGAATCAGACGTGTCGTTTTTCAGTACGCTCTTCTGAGTACCACTTGTTAAATACAGCCAAGTGGCGCACTTCAGATTAGGTAATGGTAACCATTCTTCATGTTCAGAGAAGCGACGTTAGAATCCTTCCACTTCATATGAAGGACACTTGAAAGCTGCATACCTCAAATGTCTGAGGTTATGAAGACATCTGGGGTGATTCACGCTGTTTGTTGTGCAGATAGGATGGAAAATTATATGGAAATTCAAGGACTGTACGATCAGACACGCCGTTTCGAAGGATCGTGTTGTCTGTGTATTCAGGTTCAAGCAGTTCGGGATTTATTGGACTGCGTGACACTGAATATGGGGGGAGCAATATAAACTGCCGAAACGTCGGTAATTATTTACCACTCGACACGGCGTAACATACCAGAATATTTGAATAATGAGTGACGTTGTGAGATGTAAAAGTCTCACACAATTACGCCAAGCTCTATGTTGTCATTTGAGGCCACGTGCAAATTAGGACACATTTTGGCTTCTTTTTTTATGCGTTGTGACTCGTGTTGTAATTTTCGAAAAACGTCATAGTTACCAAGTTTGGTTAAAATCAAGTTAAAAAAAAATAAAGTTAAATAAGACGGGAGGTAATTGCATAATGATGAACTTCATGCTATGTCCTTCTCATTAAATGTTATTCACATGATCAAATCAAGAAGTTTGGGATGAGTGGGGAATGTAGCACGTGTGGGGCACGCGATAAATGAATACAGGGTTTGGGTAGAAAAATATTAGGAATAGCCCACTTGGAAGACCTAGGAATAGATGAAACCTTATAAAAGTGAAGATGGATCTTAAAGAAATAGGACGACGGGCGGAGTGAACTGGATTCGTGTGGCTCAGTTTGGAGAAAATTGTCTGGCTGCTGTGGACACGGTAATGAACATTTTAGGTTCTATAGAATTAAGGAATTACTGGAATGGGTGAGGAACTAGTAGCTTAATTGTGGCTGATTATTTGGTTATTTGGTGAAAATGCGCCTACATTTTATCTAAGACACAGTCACGGTGTTTTCTGGACGTACACAAATGGTTTACAGGGGTGCTGATATGTCCTTAGCCCGACCAGGAAGGAAACAAGCTAATGTTTCTGTCACAATGGCGTGAATTACCTTCGGCGCCTTGCCTTGTAGGGGAAAAAGAAACTTAATGACAGTTCGCGTCTCGATGTTGTTCAAATCGCGCGCGTCCCTGACATACTTCCGAGTTTGTTTCCTTCCTGGTCGAGCTAAGGACTTACCAGCACCCCGGTAAATGCACAAAGTACTTCAAACAGAAAGTCAGAATGTAAGTTTATCAACCGCCACCCCTTTCTGTAAAATCATCCCGTGTCATGTATTGGCCCTAACCTCTTGCTGCACTGAACCCCCCCCCCCCAAGTCCCTACTGACAAATTTGCATAACAACAGTGAACCTCGTAGTGCCTCGGGCATACTTTCTTGCTGTTGTATGCCATCTAGCGAAATGTTTTAGATTTAAATGCTAATTAAGTCCTTGCTCAAGAGAACTGAAAACAAAGTAAATCATTTCTTCAAATCTAAAAACTAACAAACCCGGGGGGGGCAGAGTCCCCCAGTAAGCCATCCTATCCCAGTTACAAGACCGTTTGGTTTGTCCCAGCAGCTCTACATAAATCACAATGGTGTATCGTGATAACGAAGCACAGTAGTCTTGTTGTTGCGTCTAAAGAACCAAACCGTGGGCTCGTGTAGGGGCGTGGAATAAAACTCCACGCATTCTGTAAAGGGAGGTAAGATGAAAGCTTCGCGTTCAGGTGTAAAGTGTCCCTGGGTAAGCCTGTGATGTGCTGGTCTTTGTATGGATTTCTCATCTCGCTCTCCATGCGGGCTACATTTTCAGCCTATCTTGTATTTGTAAAAATATCTGCGAGGTGAACAAGAAAACTAAGAGAATTATTATTATTATTATACTGTTTTTCCTACTGCTACCAAATCGTTTTTGTTTAATCTTCGTAGTGTTTATTTTTCGTGTATTTGTGCTGTTTTGTGTTGTATTTGTGTTCTGGGGCAGGCACTATAATTGTCACTTGTGCTGTTAATCCTAAGCTTAAAAAAATACAGTTTGAAATGAATTAAATTAATTTTTTTCACCCATGTTCCCGTCATATTAATTATTGTCACTATATACACGCGCTGCTCCAAGGAAAAACTCTTATCATGGAACTGAAACCAATTTCTGACGTCACGCACAAACCAAATCTGTCACAACTATGTATATGCTCCAAACTACTACTGTTATGAAATCTCAGACTCTAAATAGGATTGCATGGCAATCAAATAAAAAGAAAACCTTGGCGTCATGCACCAAGTTAGCTATGTAACATCCATAGAAACTTTGTACCTATTGCAAACGCAGTAAGATTCACCCATTCACACAAACATGTTACTTATAGGGACAATGTTACTTAGTTTTCTCCAGTCTGGTGAAGTTCCCAGTTCTTTTCGGCCCGTACATTGGTCGCAGCACTACTGTCGAAGACTCCCATCGTATCTGAAGCATTTGTTACATACTTGTTACAAATGCACTCCGACTAAATCTTACGTATATTGTTATTAATTGTACTTTCTCTTTGATGCAGCCGAGCTGAAGATGGATGTGCTGAGGGAGAGAGAGGTGAAGGAGAATCTGGAGCGACAGCTACTGGAAGAGCAGAAGATACGGGGTGAGTAGCAACTGCTGCCATCTATGAAATGTACAGATACAAGAATCTTACACGAAGCCTCAACGTACTGGGCAGGTTATTGCTTCTAAAATAACGGATACCGAAAGAGAATGGTTTGGTTTCAAAGGCGAATATTTGGAAACTGATAAAGACTTTCCAGAAATCAAGACCTTGACATTGAGGGACATGTCAGATAGTTTCCTGCGTAAGTTAGTAAGTTTCCATATATGTAGGGTTAGAAACCCTCTTTATGTCCAATCAGTATTCATTTCCATACCATATATGCGGTAGCATGTCTTCTAATGCCAGCTCGTCGACTTCTCCGATCCCTTCTTTCAAATGTGACAGATTTCGAAAAATGTTACAGTGTAAACATAATTCATTACGAGACAAAAGAATTTATCGAGATTTGTCAAATCGGGACCTCCAATGTGTCCATAGCGTTGAAAATTCCCTGCCAGTACATCTTCCAGGAAATCTTACATGAAAAATTTTGTTAATGATTGCATGAATCTAGAGCCTCTGGCGGCCGTCCGTGAAACTGAGTGGGAGTAAGTGATGTCACAGTAATTAATGTGATACATTTTATGTGCTTTGTGATAAAATCTCCCATACATCCGCAGTTCCTTTTCGGAGCAAGTGTAGTAAATTTCATCCTAGTGTTAAGTTCATAAGTAATCCCCAACTTCATGGTCCGTTATTTTTACGTGAATTTTGGAAAAAAAAAAGCCACATATATCCATAGGTGCTGACGCGTCTATAAACACGCACGCTAACACGTAAGCCTACATTATTTATGAATATTTAAGCGATTATGTTGTTACCGCGGACGAGTTTTACCAAACGCGATAACGTGGGATGCAGCTAACGTAAGTTCATTTTTCTAAAACAATATATATATATATATATATATTAATAATATAAGAACAACTGTATCGTAAATGCAGATATGGAATAAGTGTTAAGAAGATCAAGACACTGCGAAGGATATAGGAGATTTTTGAGGTACCTTAGAGATAATATATGGAAAAATAATTCTGAAAAATTACACAGCAAGATTAAAAGCCATGGGCTAAATAAACAAGAATTTCCCCACAAAAAAATGGAAGAGTTTGGTTGAAAAGAAGTTATAGAAGGAAACGACATACTGTATTGCATTGCTTACAGCAGCAAAGAAAAACAGGAGTGGAATGTGAATTTTGGCCAAATTTTAATTCTTTGTTGCTTTAACCAGTGAGAAAATCTAATAGAGGTTGTTGATAGTTTCATTTATACTTTCTGGTCGGCATGATATCTCGTGGTGTATTCTATATAAATTATGTTATATAATCACAAAAGCAGGGCAAAGTACGACACTAAATTATGTTATATAATCACAAAAAACAGGTCAAAGTACAGACACTAAATTATGTTACATAATCACAAAAAACAGGACAAAGTACCGACACTAAATTATGTTATATAATCACAAAAAAACAGGGCAAAGTACCGACACTAAATTATGTTATATAATCACAAAAAACAGGTCAAAGTACCGACACTAAATTATGTTATATATTCACAAAAAACAGGGCAAAGTACCGACACTAAATTTAGCAAATTGCTTAGAAAATATCCAATAGAAATCAAATAATTTATTTGAATCTTTCATCAATTTATTCTTACTTACTTTTTACTGAAGACCTTCGGTTACATTCCCGATGACATCCTGCGAAACGCGGTTATGTTTAATGAAGTCTGGTTTGTCTCTATCCGGCTCGTATTCAAATGCGCTGGTAAGTGGCATCCTCCATTACAGTTGCTCTTCTGGGAATTGAGATAACCTAGTTTATACTGTAAAGGTTGTACAGAGGGCGAGGGGGAACAGAATACGATGATGAACCCTAAGAACAAAAGGACATCGAAACCAAGAAGAAGAAATAAAATCTAGAATCTAAAGGAGACTTGAAGAGGTTAGGAAACAACCCCTTTCAATTTCCCATCTCTAGAATTTGTATGCAGGGATATTGTGTGAAAGGAAACTGCCATGACCTTTCGTACGTGGGTGGGGGGAAAGGAAATGTCAAGTGTTTGAGGGCGATCTTACAGACAAAATCCCCATTAACTTAGCTGCCGTCATCTTCGTGCGTAACGCAAAACGTGTTATATGGACTTAACTATGTGCCACAGTAAGACAAATTTCTTCAACTAATCACAAGTGATTTTGCAACTTTCTAGTGTAGTTTTGTCTCAGGATAATTAAAACAATTAGCAGGACTGTGCACTTTAAGGATGAGTTTGATAGAAGCCATCCCAATGTATTAATAGGAACGATAAAAATAAGAAATTTCCCTTCAAACACAACTAGTTTGTTGTATATTGTACATTGGCTACATGTTTCGACCCTATGGAGATCATCATCAGGCCTTCACTATGCACCATTGTGTTAAAAAGCTGCGTACATTCTTGGGATCTAAAACAATATCCATTGAACACAAACCTATACATTTGTAAACATTGTTTGGGATCCCAAAAATGTACGCAGCTTTTTAACAAAATGGTTCATTGTGAAGGCCTGATGATGACCCCACATGGTCGAAACATGTAGCCAATCTATAATATATAACAAACTAGTTGTGTTTGACGGGAAATTTATTATTTTAAAAATTTACGATTAGTGTTTAAGGTAGTTATTTAGTCGAGATCTTTCAGTTGTGTTTTACATAAATCTCAGTTTGTCAAGCATTACCCCAAACAACTGTCACACCGATATTACCAATATGTGAAACTGACTGGGAATATATGGAGTATTCTACAAACAGAACCATGCAATAGAAAATAAATGGAGCAATTCAGTACATAAGAAAGCCAGATGCAAAATATCGGACAGAACCAACATTTTCATACTGTCATTCCGTATATTTTGGCCGTGACGTATTACAAACAATAGCCGTCAGATCTTCGTAATATATGTAATCGACGCCTAGACTCTAACTTCACACGATACTACTAAAAAATTTAATCCTATTTTCTAAATACTTTAACACCACTTATGTGCATCTTATTACGAACTAAAAGAATATTTTTATGACTGCCAGCTGCTAAATGACGAAAACTGAAAAGAACGTGGGATGTCACACAGTGAAAGGCTGCGGAATGTCACCAGTGAAAGGTTGTGAGATTCCATACAGTGAAAGGTTTGGAATGGCGCACAGTGAAAAATTGTGGGATGCCACACAGTGCAGGACTGAAGAATGCCACACAGTGAAAGATTTCGAATGGCACACAGTGAAAAACTGTGGGATGCCATACAGTGAAAGGCTGTGGAATGTCACCAGTGAAAGTTTGTAGGATGTCACCAGTGAAAGGTTGTGGGATGCCATACAGTGAAAGGCTGTGGAATGTCACCAGTGAAAGTTTGTGGGATGTCACCAGTGAAAGTTTGTGGGATGTCATACAGTGAAAAAACTGTATGGTGAATCTACAGGTCTTATATTTTTACCTTAGTTTTGAAACATCATACTGATAACCTGATCTTGGTCTGTTAAGGCCGACATGTGTAACTGTTCGTGGTCAGGTTGCACGGAGTGTTAAAAGTTTTACTGCGGAGGTTTAAACTGAGCACACAGCCATTTGAACAAGACGCGTCAAGTGCCAGCAGATACAGTTTATATTGTAGCTATATATCGTCTGTTCATTAGTGGCATTTCAACGATTGTCTATGTTATGATACATGTAGGTGTTCAGCTGTCACTGAGCGGTGGAACTGATCATTATGTTGTTCTGCGTCGCGGAGCGGCGCGCCTTCGTATCCCAGAAGAACGAAATCTTTCCTCATCACGGAGTGTATTTCGTGGGTAGAGGTTATCAGAGAGACGCTGATAAATAGTTGAGCTTTCTGGGATGTTGCGTTGTGATGGTTGGTACACAGTAGCGGTCGTTTCGGGGGAACGTAGATAATTATGTATTAATTAGCACAGTGTATCATGCGAGAAAACTTTTAATTCTTAAAGGGACTAGTTTCTTTTACTCTATGGGGTAAATCGATGATGAAATTTTAAGAATCTTTACGTCTGCAGGTACTAGGGATGAATAATACCATTTGTAATCGCAGCAAATAGTATTAATCCATTTACTATTTCTACACCAAACAGGATCAAATAATCCAATAGGATTAAACAAAAATACAGATAAAATCCCATTCCACCCTTGCTTTACAGTAAAGGATATCTTAATATTCCCAATCACCATAATCACCATCATAATATTAAGAGTATTAACCTTTAAAGAACCATACATCTTGACAGATCCTGACAACTTCACCCCAGCAAATTCCCTGGTAACACCACTACATATCCGACCAGAATGATATTTCATATTTGCATACGCAATTCTACAGTCAATCTCAAATAAACTAGGAGGAATAATCGCCCTAGTTATCGAATATGTCCCCCATAACACCCGTTGGTGCCGTTGGATTTTACACAGAAGCAGAGAAAAACCAGACTTCGTCTGTCCAATGGACAACGTCCAGAAAATTCACTATCATTAGAAAAAGAGCTTCAGAACAGAAGTTCTTAATTTATTAAGTGAAATTATGCCACAGTAATGGCCGATGACTGGGAATGTGGAAATTATGTGGCTTGAAGGAAAGCCGCGAAAACAGAACTCGTGATGACTGATATAAGTACTTGGCTTCGGAACTGTGACGTAATGAATATGACGAATAACTACCTACAAATATTTGATAATTCCAATTCTGTGTGGAGTACAAAAAAAATAATTTTCCGTTTTACTACGTAAAGTTACAAGAAAAAAAACTCCATTTTCTTACGTAGTAAAAGGTAAAGGTGAAGCAGCCCTTGTCGACGCCATAAAGGTGTATGGGGGGAGTGGCAATTTAGTTCCAGTCATTCTTAACCTCGACAATAGATGAAGGGGAGTTGCTAACGTTACCAAGGGTACCCAGTTGGGCCTCAGAACTGGTCCGGACGGTTTTGGAAAGTGAAAATATATATATATATATATCACATTTTTAGCGACTTACGTTTATGTTCTTTGCACACGGACTGTAATCTCAGAATATTAAAAAATTCAAGCCTCTGACGATAAAGCATCTTTCTTACTAAACACCTTGCTCTTTATTTCTACAGTACATTACTGAGGCGTGACATTTATTTTCTTTTCGTCTTGCTGATTCATTAATGCCTGAAATTGGATGATTCATTAAACTCTAAAGCGGAAGAGCAGACTGCTTAATTTAAAGACCCAGTCCGCACCGCGCTGTAAACACTTTTCATCTCGGTTATAAAAACCAATCAGTTTATGCTGTAAGTGGCAAAAGTCGCTGTTTGTTCTGAGATACATACAAAACACATAAATACAGTGTGGGCAGAGCGTACAGTTGTTGAATTTTATACTGGTGGTGCATCACGTGACCGTTAGGCTTTAAAAGGTTAATGTCTAAAATTGGATGATTTGTGTTTGCAGAAAACAGAAGCTGCTTAGCGGCTGGCAGTAAGCCTGCCTTTTGTTTCTGATGACGTGGTTGTCATCTCCATATATCTCAGGAGTTAGAATTTAGTAAACTAAAACTTTCACGCTCCGGTTAGTTTCTCTGTGAATGTGGTGAGACAAGCAGGTGTGACTGTCTGGCCTCGGTGAGTTGATGTAAGATTAAATGCTAGAAAATTAACTAACGAATTATATACTATGGCGATTCGTATTCTTGGAGGTCTGCAAGCTGTTAACTGATTTTATGCGAGTAAAGGAAAACCTTTTTAACTATACCCAGTAAATGTTCCATGTGTATTTATTACAAACATGACTGTATTACTCCAACGTGTTTCGTTGCCAGGTAGGAGAAATATAATAAATATATATATAAAGAATAAACGTTGTGATTTTAGTTCTTACGGTTAAAAGGTGTTTATCGATATCAGAATGCATGTAATGGAAAACTTCAAAATTATTTTTATGCCATTTTGCAGTACATTTGATTCTCTGAGCTAGAATTTACTCTTCTATGCATATTTTGATGTTTTGATGACCGTGCATCTCAATATAATCTTAGCAATTGACCAACTGAATGAACAAATTCTTGTTTTATAAGAATTTTATTATATTTCTGTACATGTTTCGAGCACTATGTGCTCATAATCAGGAAGTCAAATTTGTATTATAAACCATCTGGTATCGTCACACTCTGTAGGTGGCCGTCTCGTGCACCGGACGGCCACCTACAGAGTGTGACGATACCAGATGCTGTATAATACAATTTGACCTACTGATGATGAGCACAACAGTGCTCGAAACATGTAGAGGCATATAATAAAATTCTTATAAAACAAGAATTTTTGCATTAAGTTGGTCAATTGCTAATGTATTCTGTGGAAGGTTTTGGATATTTGGTTCTTTCCGTAGTCTCAGACGTCCATCAGTACCATTAATGTGCCAGCCGAAATTAAAATATTTAAGTATGGAGCAAATCGTCAGTTTTTTTTCGAAGGCACAGTTAAAGGAGTCTGAATATAGCAATTGGGTAGCGCGGAGGCTACGGCTTGGACGGTCTGGGGTTCGAATTCCGGCAGGGTTCATATGATTTTCTCTTCTCCAAGACGCCCAGACCTGCCCCTTTGTCCGCCAAGTCTCATATTTTTTATTACTGACGTTCCTTCTCGGCCATAAAGCAGTCGGAGAGTAAAGTACACCACTAAGGTTCATCTAGAAGCCCCGAGTTTACGAATCAGACGATATATTGTACTACCCCCCTACCCCCTCCCTCCCCCCCCCCGGCCTTATACGTTTTCACAGCACAGTGACAACTTTACCTTGAATGTACACTTGAAAAAGATACTATAAAGTCGCGTTGGTGGTAGCTTTTCTCGAAGCTTTCAGACGCGTGACGTGATAGTCAATACAACAAATCCCTGAGCGTGACGAACAGCGAATCGTGTCTTACTGTTGAAGTCGGGTCTCTCACATTCTATGTGGTTCGTCAGCACTATTAAATACGGACGACGCATCAGCCTTTGGTGTGGATCCCTGAAGGTCCACAACCAGTGAGATACGACCAAGTCTCTAATATTGAACATTATTCCTAGAATGTTAGGAAACTCGTTATAAAGAAGGAAATCTGAAAATTTCATAGTAACAAACTCAGTGATTTTCAGATACCATAGAGTTTAGCACAATACAGGAAACATTAATGATATATTACTATGCAACAACTGTATCTAAATCTGCGGATACTTCAGTGGAATCAAATATGAGATCAATTTTAGGTGATTCATGATCATGCACTGATGTTTTATTGCGAGAAATAACCAGGTATGTAGATTTATTACATTATAGTCAACATATGCTACCTGAAGTTGGCCAAAAACGGGTGGCCGAAAAATGTAGGCGGTTACGCTGATTATAAAAGGTAAAGCAGTCCCATTACAGGCCTGTTGTTTTACAGAGGGTTCCATGAAGTTAAGGTTCCCAGATTTCATGACAACGGCACAGGATGCTGGTAAGGTTGTCAGCCTTAAGCACCGGCCGCCTTTACCCCCAGGAAATGCTCCTGGTACTCATTTCTGTTAGAGACTGAGTCGACCCCAGGGCCATAGTGCGATCGGAAGGATTTTATGTCAATGAAATATTCCAATGACACCATCTGGGGTCGAACCAGCGACCTTCCGATTTGTAGCACGGCACCTTAACCACTGTGTTACCGCGGTCCCCACGCTGATTGTGATATAATAAGTATTATATCTGTATTTAGCCTTTTTGGTTTTTTCTTATAACGTATTTGATATCTTAGACCGGTGTGTCCCATGCTTTACAGTTTGTCACAATCAGTAAGGTTATTTGACGTTTACGTCTACCGTATTGGTGTAGCTCAGGATAGAAGACATCTGTGATATTACGTTGTGTCAACTGGCAGATATTTCGATGAATGCTTACCAGTTCTTACAATAAAACCAACTTACTTACTCCATGGTGCAGAGTCCTTCTTGAGAAGCTAACTGGTTTGCAGCTAGTCAAGTAATTCCTCGCATTTTATGGAACCCGAAGGTTCACTACCGCACTCACAAGCGTCCGCCACCTGTCTCTATCCTGGGCCAACCCAATCCAGTCCACATACCCACATCCCACCTCCAGGAGATCCATCCTAATATTATCCACCCATCTACGCCTAATTCTCCCCAGTGGTCTCTTTCCCTCCGGTCTCCCCACCAAGACCCCGATAAAACCAACTAGACGCAATAATTCCTCATTTATTTTTGGAATGAAAATCTACTTGTTTAGGACAGTTTCTCTGTCCATCATCAGGAGTTTTTCACTGTACACACAGCAATGGTATATGTCATACAGGT
>Ga0123353_10013421_pt1 | contig 11734 bp, 10 predicted proteins | sample TergutLab28metaG_3_FD_92763 | JGI IMG/M metagenome (GOLD analysis project Ga0123353, IMG submission 92763) | Labiotermes labralis P3 segment gut microbial communities from Petit-Saut dam, French Guiana - Lab288 P3 | ecosystem: Host-associated > Arthropoda: Insects > Digestive system > Gut ... | reverse complement strand
CAGAAAGCTCCATCAATATGCGCTCTATCTCCCGCTTCTCCTGCGCCGCAAGCTCTCGCATCTCGTTGTTTATTTGCACCACCGATAGCGGCTCAATAAACTGCGTGGCTCCGGATGAGGAAATATCATGCACTAAACCGGGAACCGCCGACTTCTGGTCCGCTTTTACCGGCACTACAAACCTGCCGTTTTTCATAGTAATGATCGGCTCCTGCAGCGCCTTTGAGTAAACGGGCGACGTGATGATCTTGTTGAGCACCTGACGGATCTTTTCTCCTGCGAGCCGCATGTATCGCCTGATATCCGACAACTCGCCGCTTGCCGAGTCCGCTATCTCCTCTTCGCCGATTATTGCATTCGATATCTTGTTTTCGAGAAACTTGTTTGAAACAAGCGAGACGAACAAGTGGTCTATTGCCGTCTTGCCGGTATCTTTGTCCCCCGACGCGTATGCTATGGCCGATGCGGCGGCGCGAAGAAGCGCCGCTATATCCAAAAGCTCTCTTGTATTGAGCATGCCGCCCATGTCGGCGCGCCTGACCGTGGCGCGTATATCTTTCACTCCGGAAAAAGGAGGAGTGCCGCCCAGTGTCATTTTATGTTTGGCGGAAGACGTTTCGTCAAGCCATTGCTTTACTTCAAAGACGTTATCAGACGGCCGCAGTTCCAGCGCGGCTTGTTTTGCCGTTGCGCATACAGCCTCTTCAGCAAGCATGCCGAGTATCACCGGCAGCTCAAGTATTGTCAAAGATTTTTCGTTAAACATTTTATTATATCCCCGGTATAACAGTTTTTCCGGATACATGATGCGATGCCTGCTCCGTTGTTATACTACCCTTTTGAAATAATCCAGTGTGCGGAATCGTCTCTCGAGATGCGCGAGCATATAACCTTCCGCCGCCGTCGTCAGCTCTGCAAGCGCGGAACTGCCAAGCGAAAAGGAGAGAAGCTTTTTCGGATCGCAGCTTATTATATATCTCGCGGCGCTCAGCGCCGCTGCGCTGAGCTTCGCTCCTTCGGCTCCCCCGCATTTTTCGCAGCGCATAGTGCCGTCCGCATAATCGAGCGACACCCGCTCCGGTGATTCAGCCCCGCAGATGATACAATGCTCCATGTGCGGCATAAACCCCGAGACAGCCATCAGCCGCAGCTCAAATGCCGGTTTGATAAATTCCGGTTCTCTGATTTTTTCGCTGAGCGCGTAAAGCGCGTTTAGAACCAGCGGTAACAGTTCCGGGTTCGGACTGTCCTCATCCGCCACAGCCTCCGTCAGTTCTGCGAAGTACGCTCCGAGCGAGAGAAGAACGATATCGTCCCGCAGACCGATAAACTGTTCTACGCTGCGAGCTTCGGTAAGCGTCCACTTTTCGCGGCTGAAGTAAAGCGTCATCTCCGAGAACGCCAGCAGTTGCGTGGCCGCCGCCAGCTTACTGTTTCGACGCAGCGCACCCTTTGCGGCCGCGGTTAGCTTGCCTTCTCCGGCGGTCAGAACAGTCAGTATTTTACTCGAGTCCTTGTATGCCGTCTCCCGCAGCACAAGCCCCGTCGTATTAACGTACATTTCGTTCCCCGATTCCCTGTTCCCAAATCCCTGATCCCTGTTTATTTATTATACCCGAAGTTTTTCATCATTGTCCGGCTGTCCCGCCAGTTTTCCTTGACCTTGACCCAGGTCTGTAAAAAGACCTTCGCACCCATGAACCGTTCTATGTCCTCGCGCGCCATTTGCCCTATCTTTTTGAGCATGACGCCGTGTTTTCCTATTATCATACCCTTATGGCTCGCTTTTTCGCAATAGATCGTCGCGTCTACGTCGATGATCTCATCATCCTCGCGTTCCGTGAACTTTGTTATCTCGACAGCTGTGCCGTGCGGAATCTCTCGCTCCAGGCAAATAAGCAGTTTTTCGCGTATGATCTCGGCAATGATCTGCTTCTCCGGCTGGTCGGTCGTCATTCCGTCCGGAAAAAGTTGCGGCCCTTCTTTGGCATAACCCTGAAGCACCTCAAGCAGTTGCGGGATCCCGTCGCCTTTCCTCGCTGATATCGGCACGATCGCGTCAAAACCAAACCGGTTAGAGTAGCGCTCGATTATAGGCAGAGTCAGATCGACTCTGACGGTGTCTGTCTTATTAATGACAAGTACAGCAGGAACGCCGGATTTTTCGATATGCGAGATCAGAAGCTCCTCCTGTGTGCCTATATTGTCGACCGGCTCGACGATAAGCGCAACCGCGTCAACGTCTGCAACGCTCTCCTTGACAAGCCCGACCATATAATCGCCGAGCCGGGTCCTCGCCTTGTGAAACCCCGGTGTGTCGAGCAGGATCATTTGAGTGTCTCCGTGAGTGAAAACCCCATATATCCTGTTGCGCGTCGTTTGCGGTTTTGGCGTTACGATCGCTACTTTGTCGCCGGTGAGCCTGTTCGTCAGCGTGGATTTGCCAACGTTGGGCCTGCCTGCAATTGTTATCATGGCCGTTTTATTTATCATTTTGCTTATCAACCTCTTTCCCGGGCATTCACCAAACATTTTTTTGACTGGAAAGGCAAGGTGTGGTAGAGTTAAGTGGATACCGGTGCGAAACCCGACGATATCTGAAAAATGAGTGGAGGAATACTTCGATGAAAAACATTCTCAATAAAAAGATCAGCGTAAAAAGCCTGTTGGTATTCGTGCTTGTCGTCGCTGTAGCGACTCTTTCAGTAGCGGCTACACCGACCCAAATCCGCGCGACACTTTCGCCCGATGTATCGGTCATGCTCAACGGAGAACTCCAGACAGTGAGGGACGTCAACGGAAACATCGTTTATCCTGTTATCTATAACGACTCCACCTATCTGCCCGTGCGAGGGATAAGCAACCTCCTCGACGTTGGTATCGACTGGGATCCGGCTGCCAGAGCCGTTCTGCTCACCTCCAAAGGGCAGGATCAGTCCTCGGACAAGACGATCCCCGGAGAAGGCGGCGAGGTGCGTGTCAGTGAAGTCACGCGGTTCAAGTTTGTCCCGAATACATCCGGCATGTGGGTTTTCAGCACATCGGAAAACGGAAACAGCGACCCGGTCCTGACATTATATGACTCGCGGGGCGCGACACTGTCATATAATGACGACGCCGACGAAGACTTGAACGCAATGATCGTATACAGCCTTACAGCGGGCACTGCATATACCATCGAAGCAGGGTTTTTCGGTACGATCGGCAGCTACAAACTGACAGTTGAACAGGTCACGATACTGCCGACAAGCGGCAATACCAATATCCGCGGAGACACCATGTTCAGCTTTACGCCGAACCGGACGGGCTTGTGGACGCTCCAAACGTCGGATAACGGGCTGAGCGATCCCTATATAATAATCGATGAACCCGGCGGCGGGTTTTTCGCTACCGACGACGACAGCGCGGGAGGGCTAAATGCTCTGCTCTCAGTTTTCCTGGTTGAAGGGAGATCATACATAGTATATGTCGGATTCATAAGCAGCAGTGAAAGCTGCAGACTCTCCGTATCATCGACGGCGCCTACGACAGTTCCCGCCAGCGGCGGAACATTCAACGTCAACGGCGACACGGTATACGTGTTTACGCCGGGCAGCGCGGGTTTCTGGGACATCCGGACATCGAACAGCGGAGACTTTGATCCTTTCCTGTACTTGTTTGACTCAAGCGGCGACTTCCTCGACGATGACGACGACGGCGCCGGAGGGCTAAATGCGCTGATCTCAACACATTTGAATGCGGGCTCCACCTATTACATCTTAGCCACCAGCTACGACGACGGCGCACATGTATATACGCTGACAGTGGCGCCTAAGTAGAATTCAAATATCGCAGCATCTCAGTTGACCGCATGATGAGTTTCTCGCGTTCGCGCATTGCACTTTTTAGTTCCGCTTCGTCCGTGTGGTCATACCCCAGCAGGTGCAAGACAGAATGGACAGTGAGATAAGCTGTTTCCTGTTCCGTCGAATGTCCGAAGCGGAGCGCTTGAGCGCGTACGCGCTCCGCGGACAAGACGATCTCGCCCAGAGGGACAAGCCCCGTCTCCGGATCGGCGTCACCGGTTAACGCTTGTGCGCACCCGGGTTCCGAAAACTCCAGCATTGGAAACGAAAGCACATCGGTCGGCTCGTCTATACCGCGAAAATCACGGTTTATACCGTGTATTCCCGAATCGTCAGTTATCATCACACTGACCTCGCAAGGAAATTCCACACCCAACGCGCATAGCGTCGCTTTAATGCAATGCTTGATCAACGGAATTTTCAGCCTGATACCGGCCCCGACCCCGCTGTGACGGGCATATACCTTCACTTGTGTCATACTTTTTTCCTTGTCTGCCCTGGTTTTGACTGCCCGGGTTTTGTCCGGTCCGGTTTAGCCGCGTCGCTTCTGTCGTCACGCGGCTTTTTTTCGCGTTTGTCATAAGCCTCTATGATCTTCGAGACAAGCTCATGGCGAACAACATCAGCGGACGTCAGGTGACAGATGGCGATATCATCTATCCCCTCCAGTACCCTCATTGCGTCCCGCAGACCGCTGGTTTTATCAGGCGGAAGATCGATTTGTGTGATGTCCCCGGTGATAACGATCCTGGATCCGAAGCCCAGTCGCGTCAGAAACATCTTCATTTGCTCGCGCGAGGTATTCTGCGCTTCATCCAGGATGATAAACGAATCGTCCAGCGTCCTGCCGCGCATGTAAGCAAGAGGCGCTACCTCTATATTTCCCCGCTCGAAGTACTTGTTATATGTTTCGGCGCCCAACAGCTCAAACAAGGCGTCGTAGAGCGGCCGCAGATAAGGGTCCACCTTGCTCTGCAGGTCGCCCGGTAGAAACCCGAGGCGTTCGCCGGCTTCAACGGCGGGTCGCGTCAGTATGATCCTGTTCACTGTTTTGCCCCGAAACGCGGCAACGGCGGCTGCAACGGCGAGATATGTTTTTCCGGTGCCTGCGGGTCCTATGGAAAGAGTCACTGTGTTTTTCATGATTGCGTCGACATATTTTTTCTGCCCCAGCGTCTTGGCCTTTATAGGCTTGCCCTTTGCGGATATACAGATGACGTCGCGCGTTATTTGACCGATTTTGTCATCATTGCCCTCTCTGACGAGGCCGATAATGTAACGCACGCTTCGCGAGTCGATGGGCTCGCCTTTGGACGCCAGCAGCAAAAGACCGTTTATCGCGCGCTCGGCATAATGAACGTTTTCTTCTTCCCCTGACAGGTAAAGCTCGGAGTTTCTGTCGGTGATCTTGATGCAAAGCTCGGATTCAATGAGCCTGAGATTCTCATCAAACGAACCGAAAACGCTGATGATGTTTTCAAGCCTGTCCACGCTGATTGCCTTTTCACTCATAAATGGTAAACTCCTTTACAGGGTTTATTTCTTTTCCGTAACTTTTCGCAGGCGCGAGATCAGCTTTTCATCGGGAGTAACCACGAGCGTCTTGTAATCGGTGTATACAACCATGCCCGGCCGCGCTCCCTGCGGTTTCTTTACATACCTGGCAAGCGCATAATCGATCGGCACTTTACCACCGGAGCGCGCCGCCGAGTAATACGCCGCTATCGCCGCTGCCTCAAGAAGCGACGCCTCATCAGGTCCTTTTTCATCGCATGAAAGGATAACATGCGCTCCGTGGATTTTTTGCGCGTGCAGCCAGACGTCAAACCTGGATGCGGTTTTCAGCGTCAGCTTGTCGTTTTGCAGGTTGTTTCTGCCCGCTGCGATCCGAAACCCGGTCGAGGACTCAAAGCGCATCGGCGCCGTCTCCGCGGTTTTATCCGGCGTCTTCTTTTGCGCCTTGATATAACCCGTCTGAATAAGCTCGCGCCGTATCTCCGAAATGTCACGCTCGTTTTCAACAAGCGTTATCTCTTCGAGCACGCTCTCAAGATATGTAAGCTCGCTTTGCCCGATCCTTATCTGCTCTGAAAGAAAACCCTCCGCATTTTTTTGCTTTGTATAGTCCTTGTAGTACTTTGCTGCGTTTTGCTGCGGAGTCTTCAGCGGATCGAGCGTTATTTGCCTGCTGCCCCCGTCGTCTGAAAAATAGTCGGGCGCGGTAAGCGTTTTTTGCCCCTTCTTCATCAGATGCAGATTGGACATTATTATATCCCCGCATTCCCGCGACAGGTTTCGGTCCTCCGTCCTTGAAAGCTCGGCTTGCTGCGCCGCCAGCTTGCGTATTATCCTGTCCCGCGCGGTCTTCACAGTTTTTGCTGTAGCTGAGGCGCGCTGCCTGATACGCGCCAGCAGCGAAGAGTGGGTGTAAAACCGGTCCAGCATCTCCGAAAAGCTTTTTTCGGGCGTCACCGCAAGCAGCCCTTCGTACTGCATTATTTCAGTATATGAAAAATCGAGGGGCGCGCCGTCCCCGTCGTATACCATCCACGGCTCAAACCGCCCTTGCCCTGCAAGCGACGTCAGCTTGAAAAACTCGCGCCGCAGCGCTTCGCCGTTGTCACCGGTCTCTTCAAAACGGATATCGACGTTTCTATAAGCGCGCCATGTCAGCTCTCTGCATATCAGCGGCGACATTGCAGAAAACGCCGACAACAACCAGTTGCAGACCGGTTTATCTCCCGACGAAAGAACCGCCGTGTCATACAGCGCCGGCCAGGCGTCTTCATCCACCGCTGTGGGATCGGCTTTCCCTTCCTGCGCCGGCGGACCGCGGTAGATAAGCCCGGGAAGGACCACACGCCTGTCCGTCAGCTCGCCTCCGATCCGGCGAAGGCAGTCTATAATCAGGCCATCGGCGTCAGTAAGGATCACATTTGACAAACGACCGATCAGTTCAACGATCAAAGTTTTTTTTGACGATACGCCCATGGCGTCGCGAGCGTCAAGCTCCAGCTCCAGTACGCGCTCAGCCCTCGGCTGTGTAACACCGGTTATCCTTGCTCCGGTAAGGTGCTTTCTCAGCAGCATACAGTACATGGGAGGTGCGGCGGGATTGTCAAACCTGTGCTCCGTAATGTGCACCCGTTTATCTCCGGAACCCGCGGACACCAGCAGCCGGCATGATCCGGTCAACGTCCTGAGCGAGAAAACGAGCATATCGCGCTCGGGTTGTTGTATTTTATCGATCTTTGACCCAATAATCAGCCTTGAGACTTCTTCTCCGACCGCAGCAAGGCAAATCGCGTCAAGCGGCATGATTTGCTCTATCCTTTCACCATCATCTCAAACAGCTCGTCGAGCCTTTCCTTGTTACCGCTCAGGTACAGATATCCCAAAAGAGCCTCGAGACCCGTTGCCGTGTGGTACTGCTCATGCGTTGAGCCTTGCGGAACCGATCCGACATGCGCGTTTCGCCCACGCTTGAATACAGCTTGTTCCCCTTCGTTAAGACACGGCAATATACGCTGCGCCGCAGTGGCTTGTGCTTTTGCGGATACCATAGACACCGCCCCGCTGTGAAGCTTTTTGGCAGTCGAGGAGCCGTTTTTGCACAACCAGGTGCGGACCATCAGTTCATAGACCGCATCTCCTATATGCGCTAATCCGAGGATGGATAAACCGGAAAGCTCATCTCCACGCTCAGGTATCAAATAAGAACTCACCCTTTTAGGTCCTTTCGCCGTGTTCCGTCAAACAACCTGCCGCTGATGGCCGGGTGATGAGTCACCCCGGACGTCCTCGGCAGGCTGCGCGTTTTACTTTTTTATACTACCTCGTTATTTTGAGTTAAATATCTTGAAGATCGTATCAAACGGGTCTTCTTCGGGCGGAGGCAGCGGTTCCGGCTCAACGATCGGCAGCGGCGCGGCTTCCTTTTTCTCAGGCACATCAAAGAATGGCTCCGGTTTCTTTTCTTTTCCGCGCGACATAACGGGTTTATCGTCAAATCTCGTAGCTATTACCACGACTCTTATCTCGTCTTCCATCTCTTCGTCAAACGAAGCGCCGAATATGATGTTTGCATCCGGGTGCGCCGCGTTTTGCACCAGGCTCGCAGCCGATTCCACATCGTCGAGCCCTATATCGAGAGATCCGGTGATGTTCACCAAAACACCGCGCGCTCCGTCGATCGACGTTTCCATGAGCGGACTCGTAACAGCCATGCGGGCGGCGTCTTCCGCTTTGCCTTTACCGGTGGATTGGCCGACGCCCATGTGCGCGTAACCGGCGTTTTCCATGATCGAGGTGACGTCTGCAAAATCGAGGTTTATGAATCCGGTGTTCTTGATGAGTTCGGATATACTGACGACCGCCTGCTGCAGCACACTGTCCGCGATCTCAAAAGCGTTTGCAAACGTGAGCTTCTGGTCGGAGACATGCTTTAAGCGGTCATTCGGTATCACAAGCAGCGAGTCGACTTTTCCGAGCAGGTTCTTTATGCCTTCCTCGGCCTGCTCCATCCTGCGCTTTCCTTCAAAGCTGAAGGGTTTTGTCACAACGCCGACAGTCAGCGCTCCGGCTTCGCGGGCGATATCGGCTATCACCGGAGACGCTCCGGTACCGGTACCTCCGCCCATTCCCCCCGCAATGAATACCATGTCGGTATTCTCAATGGCCTTTGCGATGTTATTACGGCTTTCCTCGGCCGCTTTCTTGCCGATCTCCGGATTCGAACCTGCCCCCTGCCCCATTGTAAGCTTTTCGCCGATCTGGAGCTTTACGTCCGCATTTGAAACAGAAAGCGCGGGCTTGTCCGTGTTTATCGCTATAAACTCAACGCCTTGCGTCCCCGCGGAGACCATCCTGTTGACAACGTTGTTGCCCGCTCCGCCGATACCGGCTACTTTGATCACTACAACATTGTCAGGACCGCTTTCAAATGAAAACGACATGTTCTAATCCCTCCGTATTACAATAGTCGGTTAAAAGTGTGCCACGCGCGTTATCAGCAAGTCAAAGCGTGCGCCGTATCTACCGCCTGCCAAAACCTGAAAACTGCACATCATTTGTTATTCTATCGTTAATTTCCGCTCAGGTCAATAGTTTTTTTCCTAATTGCCAGACTCCTGTATTACTGGTTGCTTTGTCTCCATGTCCATCTGCCGGTCGGGTCGGACATGTTTATCGTTCCAATGACGCCTTCGGGTTCCCTTTCCTCTATTTCAGGTATTATGATAGTCGTCAGTTGGTTGAGTTTGTAAGCCGCGTTGCCCGATCCGCCAAGTACGACTGTGTACCTGCCTGTGTACCCGAAACTTATATACGCAATGTTCGAGACGTCCAGATAAGGAACACTGCTAAGCACCTGCTCGGATTCAAAAGCGGTGAGTACTTCGGTCATATGCCGCAACTGTGTTTCGCTGTCCGGAGCAGCGCGCAGGCGTACGCCGACCTCCGCGTCGGTCGGGGTGAAGCCCCTTATTTCGATCAGTCCTTTTGGAGTGGTTTCCGACTGTCCCAAAACCCTGCCGGATGAATCGATGAGCAGCACTCCGTTTCTGTGATTGACTACCGCCACTGCAACGCTCTCGGTCAGATGTATGTTGATCTTATCCGGCGGCGACGGCTCGATAACGACGTCGTTTATATACGGCATAGCAGTTCGTATCCTTCGCACAGCCGCATCCGTGTCGATAAAAAGCAGATTGTCCCCCGGCGAGATGCCCGAAGCCATAATGACCGAGTCGGCGGAATACATAGTTCCGCCTGTTACATTTATTTCCATGATTCTCAGAAACACGCTCATACCGGAAACAGTAAGGACGAGGACGATGAAAATACCGACGGGAATATAAATTGCCGCGCTTTTGCTTTTGCGCCTCCATTTTTTCTTATTCATATTCACCTTCCTCCCCTTTTTATGGATTCCCGGGTACCCCGTTCAGGATCAGTGCGACGATATCCCCTGTAGCATTAGGCGCCCCGATCGACCTTTGGGCCTGCGACATTTCCTTCAACTTATCGGGAGACCCGAGCAGCGACGATACCAGCTCAAACAGAGACTCGACAGTGCAATCATTTTCACGGATCATTATGGCGCCGCCGGCCTTTTGTATCTGCTTTGCGTTTTCCAGTTGCTGGTTGTTTGTAACATACGGCGAGGGGAACAGCAACGCCGGTTTTCCTAAAACAGTTATTTCTGCAAGAGTCGAACCGCCGGCACGGCACATTACCAGATCGGCAGAAGCCATGACTGATTGCATATCGTCGATATATTCCCTGATTTCCAAACACTCCGGCAGTTCTTCAGAACTCAGGAGCTGCTTCAGCCGGTTTTTCATAACTGCAGCGCCGCCGCTGCGTCCCGCCGCGTGGATGTGGTCAAACAACCGCCTCTCCGCGTTGAGCTTCATAAAACCCGTCATCAGCTCGTTCATATGTTCTGCGCCGAGCGAACCCCAAAAGGAAACGACGAGTGGCTTTTCGCGCTCCTTTTGCGCATCCGCTTCTCCGGGCACGGTTTCAAACCCGCCGCGCACCGGCGTACCGGTAAACACAACGCGGTCAGGACGCCTGTAAAGGTCCTCGAGTCCCGGAAACGAGATCAATACCTTATCGACATAAGCGCTCAGCAGTTTTGTCGTAAGCCCGGGGACCGCGTTTGACTCATGGACAATAGTCGGGATACCAAGCTGCGCCGCTTTTCGCATGACTGGATAACATATATAACCGCCTGTTCCGATGACGGCGTCCGGTGAAAACCTGCGGATCAGTTTCTCGGCTTTGATACCGGCAGTCGAAAGGTTTCTGACAGTGTTGACATTGTAAACGAGTTCTTCCGGCGAGAATCCGCGTTTGAGCCCGCTCATTCTGATGTTAACGAGATGGAACCCTGCCCGGGGAATGAGTCTCTTTTCCAGCTCTTTGCCGGCGCCTACAAACAGGATCCTGGAGTCCGGCAGGACCCGCCTTATTTCAGATGCAACTGCCAGAGCAGGGTTGATATGCCCTGCCGTCCCGCCGCAAACAAACAGAAAGTTCATAAACCTGTCATCCTAAAATAAAACTCAGCCTTCAAGCATTTCCTCATTTTTTCTTACAAGCGGGATTTCTCTGGAAACCGCAAGTATGATACCCATCTGGACCAGCTGGATCCACAGCGCTGTTCCGCCGTAGCTGAAAAACGGCAGGGAAATGCCCGTCGCGGGCACAAGGTTCGTCACCACGGCTACATTCAGAAAGACCTGTATCGCAAGAAGGCTCGTTATACCTATGGTGATAAGCGAGCTGTATTTATCCTTTGCGTGAAGCGCCAGCCAGTACCCGCGTATTATAAGCAGTGCGAACAGCATGAGTATCAGCATAGCGCCGATAAACCCCAGTTCTTCGCAGATGATCGCAAATATATAGTCGTTGTGCTCCTCGGGAAGATAAAGATATTTCTGCCTGCTCTGTCCGAGTCCCTGACCCAGCATACCGCCCGACCCGACCGCAAGCAGCGACTGCCGGATCTGAAACCCCTCGCCAAGCGGGTCTTCTTCGGGGTCAAGCCAGGCGTCGATCCGTCTGCCGGCGTAACCCAGCTTGTCTCCCCACTTTATCTCCGACAAATGCTCGGTTATGCTTTGGGCAGAAGCCTCCCGGATCGGAGTCCTGAGACTCACAAACAAAACGGCCCCGGCAAGCAACGCCGCGGCTAAAGCGGCGAGCAGAAACCATCTGAGACGTGTGCCTCCGGCGAACATCATGATCGCCGACAACGCGATAATTATCACGGCAGCGGAGTAATGAGGCTCGCGCACCAGCAGTGCAACTACTATTACGGCTATCAGAACAAACGGCGCCACACCGTACTTCATCGTTTTCATGCGTTTTCTGCCGAACTT
>Ga0123353_10013418_pt1 | contig 11735 bp, 8 predicted proteins | sample TergutLab28metaG_3_FD_92763 | JGI IMG/M metagenome (GOLD analysis project Ga0123353, IMG submission 92763) | Labiotermes labralis P3 segment gut microbial communities from Petit-Saut dam, French Guiana - Lab288 P3 | ecosystem: Host-associated > Arthropoda: Insects > Digestive system > Gut ... | reverse complement strand
TTTATTCTATTAGGTATTAACATCCAAATAATTTATCTTCAGTGGAAAATTCTGTGACCACAAGAATTGCATAGCTATGAGTTACTACTTGCACTTGTGGTGAATTCCTTCACAGAAGGCTGTGAACAAAAGGCATAGAGAAGGGCCCTAGAGAACATGTTGATACAAAAATGTAGATGATGTGTTTTATCATGTGGCCATGTGGAATGAAAGAATTTTGAGAAGTTGTGCAACATCTCAACATATCATGTGAACATAACTTCACTATGAACACAGATCAAACAGGTTGCTGACATTCCTGGACATACTGGTGACCAGAGAGCCTTACAGCTATCAAAGACATGCAAAAAGAAACCTACCAGTTTGGACCTCTGTCTCAATGCAGTCACACCACCATGCATCACCAAAACATGGAGTTTTTTTACATTCCTTGTGCCAACCAAGTCTGTGACATGGAAAGTCTCCCTTATGAATTTTGACACCTGAGAGAAGCACTTTAATGGAATAGTTACAGCAATGCAGATTTCTACAGATGAGAATCAGAGATGTTGGATGACAATGCAGGAGAGACCAGTTTTGTTGATCTCAATACCATTACAACATACACTGCAATGTAGATTTACCAGATGCCTAGAAACATAGCATACAATCCATATCCCACTTAAAGAGAGTTCAAACATAATAAGACAGTGAAGGATGGCTTTGGACTTGCAGGTTACAAGAGTGACAGCATACCATGTGTGTCCAGAGAAGTGTAGTATTACAGAGAGGTTGATCCACTAAGATAATATAAAGAACATGTCCAGCATTTGTGCATCTACCAGACATATGTAGTAGCAGAACACAGTAGTGAATTAACCCAACAGATTAAGTTGCAGGATGCCAAGGTAGCAACACAACATTTGGTTATTTGGACTCACTTTATAAAATTGGGATAGAAATAATGCCCTTCACTTTAACATACACACTGTTTGCGCTCATCAAACCTGAAGGACATTGTGTCTTCGTTTGCCACTTGCATAACCTGTGTTCAGTATTTCTGTTTTGTAATCCAACTGTAACACTGCAAAATGAAAATTCTATGAGATATTTAATAGTTTTCTGTGTGCTAAGCAAGACCAAAATTCATTGTATTAGGTGAGTGATGACTGGTGAAATAACCGAGCAAGTGGAGAATACAAAACAGGAGCATGGCTATCTCATACCTTGTATAGATGATTGAAAAGATGTGATGTACGTATATAGATGATAAAAATCTTATTGTAGAAAAAACCTAAAAATGTTACTTAAGAAATACTTTTTCTTTCTGAAGTTTTGTGTTCTTTATCAAAAGACGGCTTCTCACAAGAAATGTGTGGTAAGTAACCGTGGTGTTTTCTGAAATAAAGATTATATGCCAGGTTGACTTGATTGAGATGCATGCATTTGCAAGCTGATGATTTTAATTTACATTGTGGTCCATCACGTACATTTGACTAAGTTGGTCCCATTAAGGCTAATAACATCAGACAGAGATGAGGCAGTAGCTAAACATCTACTTTATGATAGATATATTTGTTAACTGGAATTGGGTAGCCACCCAGTGGCAGTAGTATAGTACACATTTACACACACAAAATGACACAAAACAAACAATACATAGAACAACACAAAAATTTTGGAAGAGTGCGGGCCGTGCCCCGTCTTTGCAGGTTTTACCCAGGCATGTGCCTTACAACTGAGGAAGAAGCACAGAGAAACCTCAGTCAGGGTAGCCGAAGAGTGCCAGCTGGCACAAAGATGTTACATGTTTGATATAGGTGCACTTGATTTACTTAGTCTGATAATGGTAGAGCATTTGTTAAGGTGAAGGTAAAGGTGACCATAAACATGCCATGAAGGTGTATTAGAGGAGTTGGGTATGGCTGCACTTATTCTTAACCTCAGCACTAGATGGAGGTCAGTGGTCAGCCTCACTCCAGCTACGTTACCTCTAATGAAAGAGTCCCCAGTACCAATTAAATATGAGCCTGATCCAGATGTTTTGGAGAAGAGCTAAATCTCTTGCCCCTGCAGGGATTTGAACCCTAGATTGTCCAGCATGTAGCCTATCCACTGCTGACTACACTACCCCAACAGAGAATTTGTTAATAGATGTGATAAATGAATTGAAAGCTCTGTGGAATATATGTAATATCAGGCTTCTGCCACAGTGTAAATGAGATCTTCACTCTTCTTGGATGTTACACAGTGTTGATAGGTAGTTATAGTTACACTTCACAATAAATTGTGCCAATGCCAGAGCCAAAGAAATAAAGAATGTGCTTTTTTTCCCCCAGGTGAGGCATCCCCATTGTGTTTTCAGTAAGTAATAGAATATATATAATTTTAGTCTAACACAACCTTGATTATGTAAATGCAATTAAAAAATAATTAAAAATTATAACAGCAACATGTTACAGCTTTTTTCATAAAGCCATCTTCAGGCTGTAATCTGCCAGTTGTATGTAAAAACCATTTTGGATCACAGACTGAAAGTGGCTTTATTTCGGTTATAATTTTAAATTATATTTTTATTAAGTAGAATGTGCCAATTAAGACATTCCAAGTATAATTGCTGTGTGGACAAAATGTTTGGGTATGAAATAAAGTTAGGTTGCCACCCTCATTAGCTAATTAGGGTATAAAAAGTTTGGTAACTGAAGACATCCTGAAGAAATACAGGAGAGTGTGAATATTAAATGAGGAAATGATGGATCTAGAATATCTCCAGAAGCAGAGACAGATTTGTCAGTTTAAATAATGGCTGGTACAGTGGAAGCAACAGTAACATCTGAGAAAACAGATATGTGTATGGTATGTAACACCCACTCTGAAGAGAGCACGATGTGAAAATCATGCCAGAGAAGCATTCTGTTGTGAGGAAGACCTGAGAAATGGAAATAATGATAATGATGAGGGGAGTATCTAAAGAGAAACTCTGTTGCCACAGACAAAAAATAAACAAATAATAATTGAATAGAAAATAGGCTAGATCTTATCTGTTAAGGGAAGATGATGAAACATAAACTCAAGTCATTACCTGCTGCAGAAGTTTGTGTTATGCTAGAGTGGACTGATCAGGAACTGAACCTCAAAACATATAAGCTCTTTCTGTTGATGTTGAGCAGTTTTATTAACTTGGCAACTAACGGCATGCTTGTCTCAGGTGTACACAAGGGACAAGTTCACTCTTTGCCCTAAAAAGCTTCTATTGATGAAGTGTCAATGAAAGGAAAACCATTTTTTGAAATAGCAAATTTGGTCACCTTCTGGACACCTAGGTTAACTCTTTTTTGAAGATGAACAGTTTCATAAACTTGCAACGGATATGGAGTCCTACCCCAAGTGTTCACATGCAATCAGTTCACTCTTTGCCATAAAATGCTTCCATTAATGACATGTCTATAAATGAACAGTCACTTTGTGAAACAGCAAATTAAATTGCTGTATGGCAATGTAGGGTACGTACACAATAACCACATGCAAAACTTAAGGTCTCAAAAAATCCCAAGTACAAAGCTGCAAATTTCCTGTTCAGCTATAATAATGTCAGTCCAGTTTATCTGGGAATAATAAAGTTTGTTTTTGCACTGTCTATGAGTTTACTATTCATGTACATGGTATTTTGATATTTCAAACTTTTTTTATAAGCCAGGTGTGACAATTCAGACATTCCTTGTGTTGTGTAAGAAAAACTGTGTTGCTTGTTGGTGACTTTGTGGATGTTATGATTTTTTGCTGTATGAAGCAAAATGTCACAGTTTTATATTGTTAGGCATTAAAAGTTTCTTACTGACATGATGTAACTTTATTTAAGAAGCTACCATTCAATATTAGTTATCTATGTATGCTAATGTGAAGATTTTCCAGCATATACCTGCCATGTGTCCTTGAATGTTTCATTTCACATGTTGCATCTTATGCTGGATATCATCAGCCAGCTTACTTTGACATGAGCCATTTGTGGTCTTTAGCCATTATGTATGCTTCTAGTGATCATACTCACCCTTCCAAAATGAATAAAATAGAGGCGACCCTTGCATTCATTGAAGCGTACAGATCATTACCTGAACTTTAGGACATAGAAAATAGGCATTATAGCAACAGAGTCAAAGAGGCAGCGGCATATGACAACCTAATTGAGAAATTGAAAGTGTTGGAGCCCAATACTTCTCAAGATATTGTAAAAAAAATTAATAATCTACGTTCAACTTTTCGGAAGGAACTGAAAAAAGTAAACAACTCCAAACGATCAGGACCTTCAGCCGACAATCTACACGTCCCATCAGTGTGGTACTACAATGAGCTGCTGTTCCTTGTTGACCAGGAAGCGCCTGACAAACGTTCGTCAACCGTTAAGTGGACTGCCAGTTGAAGGGGATGGGGATGAAAACAATCAGTGCACAGTTAAGTGTTAATCAATTAACTTTATTTACCAATTAACCATTAGTTTATTAATTAATGTTCATAAATAGCATACAACATAGTCAGCACAATAACAGTTATTAACAAAAATTTTCCTGCCACTCTACTTTTCCTTCACTGTTGAAATAACAGCAATAAGTTTCTCGTATCTGTTTAGCATTGTTTGTTGAAGCAGCACTGTTGATCTTTAATGGTAAAACAAAGTCATTGTTCTTTAAAAAATTATGCAAATAGCAACAAGCTAAAACAATAATGCTCGCCTTTTCTGGTGAGAGGGTGATTGGTTTTTGAAAGATTCCAAAATGTGATGTCAAAATTCCAAAAAAATTCTCCATAACCCTCCGTGCCCAAGAATGTTGGTAAATGTAAGTGCATTGTTCTGTATTGAGTACAGTGAGTAGGGCTTCATGAAATTTTCTTGCAACTGGAAAGCTTCATCTCCAACAAAAATGTAGGGCACGGTCATATCACTATTTGGAGGCTGTGAGGGAAGGGGTATCTTGAGCGCATTCTTATTAAGGTCATAAAATTTAGTGTTTCTAATTACACCGCCATCAGAAATTCTTCCATTTGTTCCGACATCAGCAAGTAGAATTTCATAATTCGCGTTAACTATTGCCAGTAATACTAAACGTTCCCTTGTAGTTGTAATACCGTGACCCAGATCCTGGATGTTTTTTTATTTGGACATGTTTCCCGTTCACGGCACCTAAGCAGTGCAGAAATTTGCCACTTTCTGTTAAAATCCTCAGCTATTTCTTTCCATTTTTCTTCATCACATGGAATCTGAAAGTAATTTAATCATTTAAAATGTGTTTGATAATATTTTTACTGGCAGTTGTTATAGCAGGAAATGCAGAATGCTTGGATCAGTTGGAATGGAGTTTATTTTTTTAATCTGCCAAGAGAATGAGCACACATCTTATGGCTGAAGGCAGTATGGGAATTGACTGAACTGTAATGAAAGTGAATGAATTTTTAATGAAATTAAATGAAAACTGTTAAATGAACGAAACCATTAAAATGTTAAATTAAAAATTAATCAAGTAAATGGAATCATTAAAACATAAGCATAAAACGAATAATCAGTGAAAAAACATTATTTGTAACAAGGTATGTTTTTCCCCTTTCAGTTAAGTGCAACTTTTGCTCAGCCTCCTTGCAAGAGGATGAAGAAACCCTCTGCTCCTGTTTCAGCAGAACACCTTATTTCTGTAGCAACATCGCATTTGCAGAAAGATGATGAATTTTTGATTATGGCTGCAGGTTACACTGCGAAAATGAAAAAATTGACACCAGATCAACTTATTTTTGCCGATCGAGTAATAACAGAAACATCGGTGGAAGCACAAATGGGTAAGTTGACCAGGTGGACTTCTCTCTCCACAAATACTTCACCAATACTCTCCACAGGTACTTCACCGGCTCTGTCCGCTACTGAATAGTTTGGCAAGTATTCACAGTCTTCAAACAGTACTGTACAGAGCTACTCGCTAAACACAACACAAAACCCTGCGAATGCTAAAAATTTGTTGGAAACTTTTTCCTATGATGAGAGTGATAATACAAGTATCAATAATCATTGTTCATAAAGCTTGACAATACTTCACCACAATCAAACATTCTGAATGTTATTCTGATTTGAAATATTGTGTTGTATGAAACCAGTTTTATAATAAATGTACACTTACTTGAATATACAGTTATTCAACCCCTTTATTATCACTGCGCAAGTTTCCATTATGATTCCCCTAATGATTGGGGAGATATTCTCATAGAAAACTTCATATCCTCGAAGCTTCTGCCTGTTGCTAAGTATCTCATTGTAGCAATAAGTTCCGTTTTGGTGAGATTGCCTCCCTCAAGCGCATATTTTTTTTAATGCAAGGCAACACTTTAGTCAACAACATATATGCAAACCCTTCATTATCTTCACATACAGTAATATTTTGAATATATTATATGTTCATTCTTGTTTTGCTTCGTGATAGTTTAAACAGTAAAAGCAAAATTAGTGAGTATGGCTTTCTGTACCTTTTAACTTTACTAATAATTTTGATTGATTATAAAAACAAAACATACTAGTTATTTTAAAATGTTACCAGTGTTACTCTCACCTCAGACATTCATGTAGCTGATATACTATCATCATCAACGATCCAAGTAGTGTAGCACGATCATTCATGGAGTACGCATCGTGTATCAAAACCTTGGATCTCTGTTCAGTCAAAAACAGGAGACATCTAATACTGCAAGATGTTTGGAGATGACTTTTTTGCACTCTTACATTTTATGTTTCAATACTTCACTTGCATTTTAATCTGAATTTTTAGTAATATTGTACATCAATTGGCTGTTGTATAATGCTCATGTACATATGTTTACTACTTACTAACATATGACATGTTGCTTGTGTCTTTATAATATTGTAGCTCCCTGCTGATGGTTACAGTAGGTAGCCGACACATGTTGGAGCACAAACACTAGCTTTGTGAAGTGGCTGAAAATAACACTGGTGTATAGAAGACAACTGCATGGAATATGTATAACATTAAGTGAATTTCTATGTTCACTTATAGGCTGATCCCTGGAATGTGTAGCGAAGCTTTTTTTTCTTATCTGTAATTTTTCCCAACAGCTTAACTTTGTCAGCATAGAACTGAAACTGACAATATATCCCATTCTTTTCCAACCAGTGGTATTCTTGGATCTTCCTAATAGTATACCCTCAGACAAATTAATGCAGCAGGGTTTAAATTCCATGTACTTGTTTCAAGCTCCTTTTGAATAAGGAATCTGTAAACATTGCTTTCTACAAATTTTATTACAGGTTTCATTCAAACATATTTTACTTGTCATGTGTATACCACATTCAGTGAGAGAGCTGTGTAGTGCTTCATTTGTAACTGAACCATAGGCTTTCTTACAGCCATTAATCACTGGAATACTTTCCCAGTGTATTTTCCTTTGTAGTACAGTATCTGATTACTTCAGAATATATGATCAGTAGAAGATCAAAATCCATGCTGATGAATATCCTTTAAAATATGTGTGTACTTGATATCAGTGATATTTCTTGATAGTAACTACAGTCCACTGTTTTGGCAGTTGTGGTTGGTATAGTAATAGACTCCTTCCACCGTTTGGTAAGCCTTCCTTATTCGAAATAGGACTGAGAACTTTGTGGATCTAAGAATATAACAGTTTAACTCCTACTTGAATAATTTCTGTTAGGATAAGAACATGGTGATTTGTATGTTTTCAACTTTTCAGTAGTAGTCTCAGCCTCAAGAGGCACTGTGTACTAACAGCCCAGCCTTACACATATCAGCCTGCCACACATCATTAACTCTAGACAATCCAGTTACTGGCCAGTAAATTGTCCACCTGTTCACAGTATGTGGATACCTGAGAGCATGCTATTACCTCATCTTTCATCACTGTTGTAGGTTAGTAACCCTTCTTAAATGTATGTAGACCCTGATGTTGAAAAGTTGGCATGCATCAGGTACAGCATGCAGTTATGGGAACAAAAATTCGCTTTACTAAACATTACAAATATTTCAGAAAGTTCAGTGCAATAATCTCCTTTAACTATGCATATGGGAATGGCGTCTCAAAGTACTTGCAGTTGAGAACTGCTTACAACACACTTCACACTTGAATGGTTTCCCTTCCTGCTGGTTACGACCTTCCACTTTGTGAATACGGTAATGTTGAAATAGATTACCCTTGTTTGAAAATTTTTTATAACATATCTCACAACGTATACATTTCTTTCCAAGGTACTGCAATTTGTTGTGAGGTGAGAGACTTCTGGTGTTGCAGTGCTTCTCTGTGCAGTGTAAGCGTGAATGTATAATAAAATTCTTTGATCTAGAGAACTTAACATGGCACACATGACACTCAAAAAGTCTGTTCTCATGCAGAAGTTTGTGGTTCCTGAGAGAATGCTTAGTACTCAGCCATTTATAGCAGATATTACATTGATAATGCTTTTCACGTGTGTGAACAGATGAATGTCGTTTCAAAGAACCCCTTAATGAGAACTGTCTGCCACACTGTCCACATTTATATGGTTTTTCTCCTGTGTGGGTACGGTAATGTTCTTGAAGTTTGGTAAATTCTCTGTTACATAAATGACAGAACTGAGTATTTGATCCTGTAATACAGTATGAGTGATCTATAAGGTGTGACTTATGAGATAAATGTGCTTTGGTAAAATTCACCCATCCTGTGTGAGTACGTGAATGTAATCTCAGGTCTGTTCTGTGCATAAATCCTTGATTGCATACCTTGCAGTTAAATGCCGGTAATTCCCTGAAAACAGAAACATATTTTGTAAACAGCAACAGAAGCACATTTTAAATAATTTTAAGAATGATTTTTTGTTTCAGGATATATGACACTGTCACTAGGTAATAGGTTCCTGCATTGTTCTTGGAACTCTGAACCCTTGAAGGTGAAGGCAATTCACAGTCCTGCAAAATGTCAAAAATTGATTACCCAGTGAAAGGGTGTCATAGCCTAGAAGAACAGAATGTTGAACCACACTGCTGCAAAAAACTCTGAACTCAATTTTCTAGTCATCTGCAAAGTCAGTGTTGAGGTTTTTGCAGTGTGTAACTCACCAAACACTGAAAAATGAGTTGTCATTTAATTCAGTTACAGTTTTTCCAAAAAAAGTACAGATGTTCTATACACCTTAAAGTGTCCCCACACTCTAGACCCACTTCATGTCTCTGTTTGTCCTTCAGTTCTTCATCTGCTATGTTGGACACTGCTTTATATGCCAGCTCTTTTTCCTGTAATAACAGAAGTTCATCAGTTGTGTTCAAAAACAAGCATTACTGTAAGGCTCAACAAAAACCGTGAGTCCATAAGTTTATATATTATTTCTCCTGGTCTTTTGTTAAATACTGATCAACCAAGAACTATAGATCTACTCAGGTCCATACTGTATACTATGTACTTATTTTTGTATGATGAGTCATTTATAAGAAAACCAGTAAGTTCAGTTTTAACTCCATGTAAATTTTGGGGTAAACTGTAGTGGTATGTATGAGTAAGAGATAAAATGAAGTTTTGATGTATCTTTAATGCAGCCCCCAATATCAAATAACTGAAAACCATTGAGTAATGGAACTTGTTGACAGACATCACTTACCCATGAAGTGTTTTATAAATTTAATGCTAGGAATATGTAAGAACTATTAAACAGCTAATTTGAAATGAGAAAGTGTCACCTGATGAAATGTTAACTAACTCCATGGAGGAGAGTCCTTACTGAGAAGCTAACAGGTCCTCAGCTAGTCAAGAAATTCCCTGCATTTGGAGCCTGAAGGTTTGTTGCTTCATTCACCACCTGTCACTATCCTGAGCCAGATCAATACAGTCCATGCTCCCCAAACCACTTATTGAAGACCCATTTTAATATTGTCCTCCCATCTATGCCTTTGTCTTCCATGTGGTCTCTTTCCCTCAGGTATCCCCAACAAAACCCTGCATGCACTTGTCCTGTCTCCCATATGTGCCACATGCCTTTCCATCTCATTCTTCTTGATCTGATCACCCCAATAATATGTAGTGGGAGTACAGATGATAAAACTTCTCGTTATGTAGTCTTCTCCACTCCCCTGTTACCTCATCCTTGATGAAATATTAATCAGAAGGAAAAGGAATACCCCTCTCATGAGAGATTTGTAAAATTCTATTTGTCATTGTTTGTAAATTTTACTTAATATTTCTTTTGCAGTAAAACCACTAACGATCTCTGCTTCTCCTTGTATTTGTAAAAACATAACATGCTTAAGTGTTGATTTATTAAGGATAAGTCAAGTTTTTTCTGCCTCCTGTAAAACTGTGTATTGGTAGGTATGACAAATTGCTGCTTCATGAGCAATATAATGAATGCAATCGACAGACACGACTGGGGAAACAGCAGAGACAGTTCTGAGTCCCAGCATGAAACTTCACACCTTACTTGTATGGGTACATACTGTATGAAATGGCTACAGTCTTATTTCCAGAATTTGCTGTGCACCAGATTTCACTCTGTGGATGACTCAATATACATTATATGCTTCAAATACATAAATTGTAACCAGTGAGAACACTTCACTGGATACATATTTGTATGACAAAATCATGCACAAGTGAAATATTTTATAGCAGGTTCAGAAATGTTTTATTTACAGCTAAGTCATGACTTATTCAAATATATTCCTTTTGCATCATTGGTTACAGCATTGAATATTAATAGGGTTATAAATTATGCATGACTTGGGAGAGGTGACCAGTGCACACAGAGCCTGTTGTAGGATATAGTTCCAGCATTTACCTTTGAGGGTGTGAGGAAAACATGAAGAACCTCTATTAACATCAGGTCTTTTGGGACCAAGGTTTACTCAGGACCTTCTAAATGTCAAGTTAGTGTGCTAACAGTTCAATTGTGACAGCTGATAGAAATTTCAGCACTTGTATTGCTTTGGTCAAGCTATGGAATTTCCTATGAAGATTCAGTTCTAAACTTCAAGACGTTAGTAACAAAAAATATATGTTAAAAAATATAAATGTATACTAAAGAAAGAGAACAGCCCACATTGTGTGATGCAATATTGTGACTTATTTATATTAATAATGTAAATTTCTGAAAAAAGAGTGCACAGTGTACAGAACATTTACTGTTCATAAATGGACAGCAGTGCTTTATCAAACATTTTAAAAAAATAAAAAGGCAGATATATGGCATTATTTAATCAGGCAGTAGGGAACAGTTTATTTCCTTAATATAAATGTCAAACATATTATTTACCATATTTGTTACTTTCCAACATCCATGCATATTTAAGAAACTTTGTAGGCACACTTGTAGCTCCCATCTGTAGAGAATGGTTTACCAGTTATAATAGAATTGAACAAATATATTAATGTAGTCATTGTGATTCATTAGAACTTTCCTGTGCTGAATTATGGGCAACACTAAGGTTGATAGTTTAATTGTATTGTGAGTGTGCACTGTGTAACATCTCTGCACTTCTCTTGGTGCATTGTACCATTTTGATTTTCCTTATTTGAGTGGTAGGAGCTCCATCCATAAGAGTGAAGAAATGAACTGTATACCTGGAAAGTATAACAGACGTCCAGTAACAAAGAACATGCAGGTTTGTTGTAGTAATCAAATTTACTGCCAAATCTATACAGTAAATTTCAGACCATGTCATAAAAACTAATGTGCAAGAGAACCAACAGTTTTTATAATCACTGAACCTGCCTCATCAGCACCATGC
>Ga0123353_10013417_pt1 | contig 11735 bp, 5 predicted proteins | sample TergutLab28metaG_3_FD_92763 | JGI IMG/M metagenome (GOLD analysis project Ga0123353, IMG submission 92763) | Labiotermes labralis P3 segment gut microbial communities from Petit-Saut dam, French Guiana - Lab288 P3 | ecosystem: Host-associated > Arthropoda: Insects > Digestive system > Gut ... | reverse complement strand
CCAACTTTTGCGGATAGAGGGGTGTCACGTGGTCAGCGCAACGGGTCCCCACAGCCGTTAATCTCTGTTTTCTAGACCTGGAGCCGCTACTTTTTTCATTCAAGTAGCTCCTCAATTGACCTTGACCTTACATTTTCGTAAAAACAAAACATCCTTAAGTATTGGTTTATTGAGGATAAGTCAGATTTTTTCTGCCTTCTGTAAGACTGTGTATCGGTTGGTTACGACATAGTGCTCTTTCATGAGAGATACGTGTCGTCCAAGGTTTGAACTAGAAACATCTCTGTGGAGCTCCTTGCTTTCTTAACAGGCTTTTTTTTCTCCGGTTGTGTCGATGTGCCAGACAGTTCCCTGCTTTGCTGTTATCAGTCACACAGCAGTTCATTATTGGCGAAGTATTTCAGACAAATCACCTTACTGTATTTGAAGCTTTGTGATACAAGATTTCAAATATTTAGAAGCAAGGAATTTTCTGTTTTCATAGTATTCCGTATTTACTGAAGGTATTTGTCGCTGTTCTTTTCGGATTACAACTGCATACTCATTAACATGCTTTTGCTAATTAACGGTTCTCCTTTCCATATCACCTTTCCTTAGAAATGAGAGAACGCAATTTACGTTTCCCCTTTTATTACTCGTATACGTGTATTCATCCTCCATGTAATTGGATTGCTCAGCTCTTTTAGTAGAGCTGATTGTCACGAAAGGCTGTAACCCCACAAACCATTTTCCGGTTCCACATGACACCAAATCCATTGCTCGCTTTCCGATTATCCCTTTTCTTGCTTCATCCCCCTTGTCTGTCCGTCTTTTATACTTCGAATTGAATCGCATATTTCCGGCAGCAGTTATTGTATTGGTCGTGATTATTGGGTAATGAGAAAACGTTCAATTGAGTTCATCATGTTTGGATATCTGATGAGAATCTTCCAGTGTATAGTACCCTAAGTGTGACTGAGTCACACCCCAGTTCTGTGTGAGTTCGCGCTGAGACCGAAGAAACTGTTGCGCATCGACTGTTCTCCATGACATACAAGCTCCAGGTGAAGAAACAGTTTAGTCATTTAGCAGGCCTCTGGGTACTTTGAATACATTGCGTGTTTTCAAAGCCTGTTATGCTCTTCTGTATTCAAATCTTCGTAATAAAGAAACCATTTTTCGTGGTTATTTCCTTCTTTGAAGTTCTTTCATCTGTCCAGTTTCATCAATCTCTTCCCCTGTGGTCATGTTTCCGGATGACTGTAATCGATTCTAAGTGCATATAGGAATCTTACGTCCATTGTTGTTTTGCGCCCTTTCAAGCGTTTCATTTATAACCTCGTCACAATGCTTCGCCATCACGGTAATAACGTAAAATTGGTCAGTGAGGAAATGTTCATAAGCTTGTCACAATAAACGAAACCTTTCATTTAGGTGAGCCCTGCTTCTCTATTTTAATAAATATCAATGTGACGAGAGGCCTGTGCACTAGTATACCTATGTGTACGTTTGTGTAGGTGGGAGTGGGGGGGTGCTGTCTGTATGTGTAATTTCATCAAGATGTATATGTTTCTAACTTCTATTCAGCGCACTGAACCTGATTATATGAGCCGGTATAAATTAGCCGGTAAGGTGGTTGGCTGTTTACTTGACAAATGGGTTTTACCCTCCCGAGGGGAGAGATTCCTTTTTGTTCATCGTCGTGTCTAAATCACACGTGGGAACCAAACATGACAGCTGTCAAGAAAACTTGATGTTTTTTGGTTGTTAGCAAGGAGAAAGGCGCTGACAACGATACGAGTATGTTCACGTCGATTGGAAGAATGTAAGAAAAATCGCAACGTGAAGTTAGTTAATCAGTCATTTGAAAATGTGACAAAATTCAAACACTTTGGAAAATTTATTCATGCATATATTAAGGGCCAGTGGGGAATACTTGTAACCATTTGATTGATAGCCTTGTCTTCTCGTTTGCTGTCTGATTGCATATAATAACGTACATCAAATTACAGGTCTTCTTGTGTGAAACCGGGTGTCTCACAGTAAGGGAAGAGCATAAGCCGAAGGGCGCTGAGGAAAATATTTGGAATTAAGAAGGCAGAAGTAACCGGGGACTGCAGGAAACTGTGCAAGGAGCTTTATTGTTTGTGTTCTTGGTCAAATAATATTGTTTCGGGGATGAAATCAAGAACGATGCGTAAGGCGAATGTGACCGTTATGTCGCAGAAGACCAATGCTTTCAGCGTTTTGTTTGGGAACCGCGAAGGAAAGAGACCGCTTGGAAGACATAGGAATAAGTAAGTAGAATATTAAAATTGGCTTATGATAAGCACCAGTGGCGGAACCAAAAGACAATTGTATTGAATCTTTGGGTTTAGAAAAATATAGATCATTTCTTGACTAGCTGAGAAACCGTTATCTTGCCTAGAATGACTCCGATGCTTGAAGTTAGTTAAATGTCTTCCAGTTCCGTTAGTGAATAAATTTGCATGGTAATAACTGTTTTATAAGTTTATTTTCGTTTATCCTTGAATGAGGTGAAATATTTTTTCATTTTTCACATGCGTATTCCTAGTTTGTCAGCGAAAGACGTGGTGAAAGGTAGTGTCTTTCGAAGGCAAGGGAAGGTGAAGAGAGGCGGGCTGAAGATCGTAACCTCACATTTTCTTGCCGCAGTCTACTTTCTTTTCTATGAATGGCACGTTGGCACTGTCATTACATGTGTCACTGTCAAGTGGTTTTGCATCATGGCAGCTCGGTGCGTCTAAATATTAGTAAATACTAACCGCTGATAAAACACATGAGCATCTATCTCACCATCTAAGCGAAATGCGTCTTAAGATGCTTTTGCACACATACTTACGTTTAGGTACTAGAGCGTGTTAAGTAATAGTAGATAATTGCAAAACACTGTGTTTCGGTGGTGGCAGGATCGCCCCCCCCCCCCACCCTCCTTTCAGGTGGTCAAGTGTAACTCATCTGGTTGGTATGTTCCATATTCCGTGCATTAATTGGATGCACAAAATATATTACAAGACCGAGCAGTTCACTATGCAGACTACGTCATTGCTGAACAATCTGGATCTTAATTCGCTACGTGTATCTTCTATGTATATCACTTCACATACTCCACACAACATCTGATATTTCACACTCTTTGCTTCTTTATTTTATTATTCAAACATGAATTTTAACCAAAAACTGTGTGATTTTTTAACTGTAGAATGGTTTACACACATTTAAATTATATTCATATTCTTGTTCTCACCAGCTTGAAGATGACCACGTGAATGGCCGAAACATATTAATGACTACTATGCAATAAAATTACAGACATTAAACCAAAGCGCATTTGTTTCTCATTTAATATGTTTTATCCTACTCGTCTGGGCCTGATACATGAAGTTGCTCTGAATGTCTTGACCGTGTTTGTAGCATGAGGGCAGGGACTGCTGGTGTTCCAGAAACGAAATGTTTTGCTAATTTTGCCAGTATTTCTAATACGAGACAATGGACAGAGCTCACGCATTAATTGATTAAAATATATCGTCACCAAAATATTACAAACTCGATGTAACTTGTTCGGCGATCAGCTGTCATGGCCGCTGTAATGAACCTTCGTGTTGCACTAAAAGCCTGTAATTTGTTTGCTAGCGGAGAGCCTTTGGCTTATCGCGGACCGCTGACTGTCTTTCGTCCAGTACGCTTTAGGTTATAGTTCTATATTTTGACAGTAGACATCCCGGTGTGTTTATCTAATTCATACAAGATATATGTTTCAGTCAAACACAACAAATTTATTACACAAAACATGTTGCCGTTAGCATAATTTGATGTAATAAATTTGTTGTGTTTGACTGAAACATGTATCTTGTATGAATTGTAGTTCTATGCTTCCAAATGTATGAGGGAAATACTAGTTGTATTCTGCGAACTCGTGCGGCAACCTGTCCGAAAGGGACATGAGACGGGATGCATAAACTTTGTTTCGCAGGCGGTAGGGTTTCTGATTTAGGTTTAATGGGATGAAAATCGGAGAATAAGAGGGAAACTTAAGCCATGAGTAAAATCCAAGGGTTCGTGTTTGTGTGTTTGTGTGTATGTGTGTGTGTTGTGTGTCTGTGCCTGTGTGTGTATGTGTATGTGTGTGTGTGTGTGTATTATGTGTGTGTGTGTGTGTATTATGTGTGTGTGTGTGTATTATGTGTGTGTGTGCGTGTACGAGTACGTATGTATTGTACCGACCAATAGCACATCTCCAAAACACGAACACGATTAGAGTAATTGAATAGTGTTTGTTATTGTGTAATCAAATATGTCCAGAATCAGTGCTCCTGGTGAATGCTGATTGTTTTATTTTATTTCATTTTGTTTTAAAAGTATCGGCTTATTAGAATCGAACTATTAGTATGAACTCTGCAATAATGTTACACGTTCAAAATGAATTTTGGCGGGATCTCGAAACGTATAAAAAGAAACGAGTGTCCCCTCCACTACTACAGCAATTTCGGTTTTTGTGAGAGTGATTCCTGTTGGTTACACTTGCGAATTCAACATTTGTGAGTCTTTTATCTGTTGGTCAGAATGAATTTCTTCCGTTTTATGTGGTCAGGCGGGTTAAGTAAACATTTTTCTGACATAGGCGAAATTTGCTGCACGCGGTGTTGTAATTTGATACTATCAGCTAAGATCCTAACTTGTCCTTAACCTTGCTTTATTAACTTTTCCCATAAGGAGACCTTTTAGTGTCCAGTACATCAGTAGTGACTGAAATAACTTTTGCATGTTCTCTAGTCTCATCACAAAATAGTCTCGCTGCATTTGTAATATGAAAGATTACACTTTTTCACATATTCAGTACCCAAGCCTAGAATCTAGCTCTATATACATAATGAGTAATTACAAATTTTACACTGATTTAAAGTAAAACAAAATTATAAATAGAGGTTCTCACTACTTCCAATGTTTATACATTTTATATATAATGTATATACTTCATATACATGTATATATATATATGGGCCGGGTAGCTCAGTCGGTATAGCGGCTGACTACGGTCCGGGATCGAATCCCGGTGGGGACAAGATTTTCCGCCCGTCCACACCGGCCCTGGTGCCCACCCAGCCTCCTGCAAAATGAGTACCGGGTCTTTCCCGGGGGCATAGTGCGGCCGGGACGTGCTGCTGACCACTCACCCCCTTCTAGTGCTGCGGTCGTGGAAGAGTAGAGCTATACGTCTACCCACCCTCTGGGCCACACCGGGCCTGTAACGGGAAAACTTTACCTTTACCTTATATATATATATATGTGTGTGTGTGTGTGTGTGTGTGTGTGTGTGTTAAATGTATAGTGTAAGTACATGTTGTGGGTCAGGTTAACTCCGGGCTGGAGCACAGCCAAACACAAGAGGAACCCGCTTTGCATATAAACTGTAACCGAAGGCTTTACGTATTATGTAAGCCTTCAGGACGATCTGTTGCGATCTGTAATACACTACTGTAGTTTTCGCTTCGAATATAACTAATGTTTTTAAATAGAAGCTCTGACTGCCTACGTAATGTATGGGCTCAACCGAATTACACAGAGAGGTTTAAGAAAGTCGTCTTTCTCTCTTAGTGGTTTGATTTGACAAAGAAAAGGACAGTCGTATTCAGTGGTTACCCTGTCACCAAGGCATTGCACTTCCCCATTTCGCGGGATGAAAGTACACGGCCCCTAAATTTGTACGGATTCTGAGAATGTCATGAGTAACAGTGGTGGATAGCTGACGGGGGTTCGGCCTCTTGTTGACAAATGACGCTGCTGTGTTCTCATATTTCTGGAAAGTTGTAAAACGGAACTTATTAACAAGCGGTAATTAAATAGACGTTTCTAAACCAGCTGAAAATTGAAATTTGTAAGCGAAACACACATTAAATTCTTCCTAGAGCTTTGTCGTGCATATTTATACGTTTTATACCGTCTTTATTATTGCTTTGATGCAGTCGTATGATTTGTGGACGTTAGGAAATCGTAATACAAATACAACGCGAAGTATCAGTGTCTTCAGGGTCTGTTTATTACATAGAAAGGCAGTGTTACATTTACTTGTACTTTATTTTTATTCTTTTACCGGATTCTCTTCATAGGTGGTTTCATTTTCGGCTCTTCATCTTGTACGACCGAACTTCGGTGTCAGATGGTTGATATTCTCCCTCCGTATTGCAATTTTAATGGCTTGGGTCTTAATAAAACACGGGGATGTCCTTCCTGTCACCTTTTTCTTATGGTTGAAAATATTCTTGCAACATAATGTCCGTAATTTGTGAGCTTTCCTTAGGGGGCTGACATCAGTTTCAGCCCACATAAAACGAGGTTGAGCTTGCTTCATATGCCTCAATTTTATGCTTTAATGAACACATTATTCATCCTGCATTATGGCTGCGAATTTCTTGACCAGCTGTGTAACTAAGGTTTTCATGGAAGACCATTTACCTTAGATTTAGTGGGAATGAAACTCGCTTTGTTGCAGGAATCGTATCATGCCGTTATGACTGAAAGAACATCCACACCGCGTACTATGAATTATTAGCCTTTCAATGAGTAGAACATGGCGCCTGCAGGGACCTCACCAGTTAACTCAGCTTTAACCTTTTTGTGTGGATGAGGAGCAGTCTCCATAAAGGGAAGACTTGGTTGCTCACCGCGAACGTCATTCTGAAACGTCTAGCGTTATGAAATTTGAACATACATGCCGGGTTTAGTTATTCACTGTCTTAATTGAACTTTGAGTTGAAACAGTTGTTTGAAATTTTGAAATTTATGCCGGCCTTTATGACTGTGTCATTTCTAACGAAGAACTGCTGCACAAAACCTGAGACCCTGCTTGTTTTCATTCACGTGTGTAATACGAAAACAGTCGTAAAGAGTTAGAGCTGCTGATTTCCACATAAAAAAGTTATTTCGTGCTTTGTTTTCTGAATGAAACGTCTTGTTGGAGGCAAAATTGTTGAATGTCATAAAACGTTTTAAGTTTTCATGTGAAACATTTTTAGAGCTGTGTCTTTAACGAGAGAGTGTAGCGGTTGAATGATCAAGAGTGGAAAAGGAAGCACGGTCTCCCTGAACCCTTTCAAGACTAAAGTGAATGCGAATTATACATAATGACTCAGTTTGTCTCATCACAGGGAATGCAGTCGGTTACTGCTGTAGACAATGTAGGCAGAATGCACGATTTGCTGAGGAAATGCTGAATTGACATCCAATCCTACGTTGCACTGTAGGCCTTCCATGCAGCTTTTCCAGTCATACGTCAGAATTTCCACCTTAACTTTCCGAAGACTGGAATTAATCTGTATTATATAACGCTCATGAAACGGCGATCTGTCGTAACCCACACAATTCGTCAAAACTAAGGTACCCCGCAGTATTAGACCGTTGGGTTACCAGCACATCTTCTGTCAAAATATTCTCTCAAAAAGTAAATAAGACCATTGCTTGACGTTATAACGTATCATGCTTAAGTGTTGTTCTACTGAGAATCGGTCAAGTTTATTCTGCCTCACGTAAAACTATGTTTCGATGGATTATGATAAGTTGCTGTATCATGAGCGATAAGATATAGTTCGTATCTCACAGATAACACAGCGTGACTCCGTTAGAAAGTCAACTCAGTGCTGTATGGGGAAGTAATGGCTGTTTATTGTACGAATTTTATGGAACAATAAATACACTGTGTGGGGAAAACCGAACTCAACGACATACCACACTCAGTAGGACTCTTCTGGACGAGTGATCAGCCCGACACAGAGACCTCTACCTGACAACCCCCAACACTCAAAGAGACAAACGTCCTTGCCATCGGCGGGATTCGAACCTGCAATCACAGCAAGCGAACGGCCGCAGATCTACGCCTTACACCGCGCGGCCACCGGAATCGGCTTTCGCTGCGTATGGGGCTTTGTAATATTTGGATGACACCTTTATTATTTTGGGGAAATGTAAAGGATTTTGTATTTCCTACGATCTGATCGGCGAAAGTAGCAGACACAAAGAAGAATTTACTGTGAAAGCAACGTCGTATGTATATTGTGACGTTCTTCGTTCACCGATAGCAGTCTCGAAAATACAATTATTCGCACAGATGTGAACTGTTGAACGTTCCCTATTCATTGCTGTTTGCCATTAGTATAGTTCCTGAAGTCAACTCACCTTGCAGCAGCTGCCGGCAAGACCACACGGACTCAATATTCAAGTAAATGAACTCGCATTTGCTTATTAGGCAGTGACAATAAAATATTCAGCAGGGTGGTGTGATAGACAGGCTGAACGCAGTTAATACATCTGCATCTGTACACAGTACATGTAGTGACATTCCAACTTGCGTGATTTCAGGCTTCCGCTGCGATTTATCTGAGAATTGCACTCTTTTGGGTAATTACGCAACGATTACCACTACTCGCTGTGTAATAACCCGGAAGAGCGCAAATCTCAGATACACCCACTTGTATATAACGACATTTAAACGTGTTCGGTACGTGTCTGACGAACCGTTTAAATGTTTTCGGCTCCAGTCTGCTTTTCGATTCCTCGGAGGTCACATTGTGTTATACACACGTAATGCCGTCTTGTTGCTAGGCAGCGCTGTGGGGTTGCTGTTTCATGAGCTTTGTGACCACGCGGCGCCAAGCGGTGGATAACTAATGTACGCTTACATTGATTTTTAGAACCTAAATTTAATGACAGACTGTTATTTGGTAATTGCATGTTCCTTACAATGCAGTAAGTTTCGTGTATCCATTAAGATGTTAAGGAATCATGTTCTTCATTATGAGGTGTATTAACGTTATGTGTAGAAGATCAGCACAATAGGCACATAGTTACGAAATTGAGTAAGATTTATTCAATATGCATGATAAGAAAGTAGCAGTTTTGTCACTTAGTGCACCTTCGTTTAAGGGAATTCTGGATGTGAAGCAGGTACTTTATCGCTTGTGTAACGTATATCTTGTAGTGCCAAGAAATGGACCGTTTACGAGTATTATTTACTTGGGTCTTGTCCCTTAGCTTGTTCTGTGTATGAAATTTTCAATTTTTTATCCTAACTGTATAAAGGAGAATCGCATATCTACTAAATAGGGCTATGAAGGATGATTGATTGGTTGATTGATTGATTGATTGATTGTGCGCGAGGGTAAGTTTTAGGTGGGACGTGGACTCCTAGTCTTCGCATTGTGTAGTCTCTGCGAGGGAACCTGCAGGCAAACGGAACATTCCCGTTTCATTGCCACGGTACTGCGGCAACATTCTTGGCTTTGCTGTTAGGCGCGTAGCGTGAAGGAAACATTGCAGGCGGTTTAAAATTACTGCAGCCTTATAACGTCTATAAGATATATGCACGTATATGCGTGCGCGCCCTTGTGCTTGGAGGCATTAGTCCATCGGACTCCATCTAGTAACCTCACTGGTTCGCTTCCAGCTACGAGCTTCGTAGTTGTGCGCGTATATAATCTGGGAAGTCAGGACGTTGAGTAATTGTTCGAAACACTGGACAAGGCGAAGCTAGACGCAGAAGAGATACGAGGTTTAAACTTGGCGATGGGCAACCTTACCGTTAAGTGACTGATGTGCCGTTGTAACGAAAGTTAAATAAGGCAAGGCATTGTTTGTTATAGGTATCAGGGGTACTGATAAGTCCTTAGCCCGACCAGGAAGGAAACAAGCTACATCCCCCACTTTTTATGGAACTTGGAGGTTCATTACCACATTCACAAGAGTTCACCACCTGTCCTTACCCTAGCCATACCAATCCATTCTTCTGCCCATCACACTTTTAACAGGCGCAACTTGTTTCCTTTCTGGTCGGGCTAAGGACTTATCAGCACCCCGATATGAAGCCTGTACTGACAGAGGCCATGTATGTAGTGCATGTATATTCAGAAGTGTATATGGTTATTTACTGTTTAATTCTTATGGTTAGTATGCTATAGGTATATGTGTCTAATCTGTGTAATACAAAGACTGTAGTTAATGACAGAGCCATCCACTCGCCGGGGGGGTGGGAGGACTGATGACGAAAAGACACGAAGTTCACTGACGCTGGATTATTTTCAAGAGCCTACAAAAAGGCTGGACACACCGAACAGGACAGCCGTAACGTGACTCTGACTCTTGACTACTGAGTCTTTTCGCAAACTTATTGATGGAGACGGTGTCCGTCTGTGATACGTTGCTTTAGCTGGACCATCCAAAGTGACTGTCAGCCCGAAAGGATGTTATTGAATGTGTAACTATGTTTATAGAACAGATTGCTACTGGAGAAGCTAACAGGCCTTCAGTTAGTCAAGGAATTTACGTGATTTTATGGAAGTCGAAGGCTCGTTACCACATTCACAAGAGCGACCTCTCCCTACCTGAGCCCGACCCATGTCCCCATCCGATTTATTGACGATCCGTTTTGATATTGTCTTTCCATTTACACCTACGTCTTTCAAGTGGTCTCTTTCCCTAAGGTTACTCACACAAAAACCCAGTATGCGTGTCTCCAGTCCTCCATATGTGCTGCATGCCCCGCCCATCTCATTCTTCTTGATTTGATCAGCCGTATAATATTTAATTATTGAATATATGGTATGAACAATATATATATAACTTATCTTGTGAGTACATCTGTGTATGTGTGTATATATATATATATATATATATATACACATACATATTGGTTCTTAGGGAAATTATAGCGTTATGTTTATTTTGTTCATCGTGCCGTGTTGTACAATGAACTATTCTTGTAGCACTCATAAGTCCGGACGTATTCACCAGTATCATACAGAAGATTCTGCCTTGGAATACGTACGTAGTTTTTGCTTGTTTAATAAATTTTCCAGCTTACCCAATTCACGTCATTGTTAAGATGACAAGTGTCATAATCCTTGATCAAGATGTTTACTGTTTTGCGTTACGAACTGTAGGTAGCACACCAGAACAGTACGAAATTTAATTCAAAATACAGTCCTCTTGGACACTTGATAGACTACAATGTATGCCCAGTCAGATTTTCAGTCTTGCCTCTCTACAAACGCACTGTACAGCAGAAGTGATACGACGTGTCTGTGAGGTACATGTGGCTATCGAGCGGTTATTTATTTATCGGCTTACTATAATATACCATAGTTTAGTGAGATTTCTGTAAATGACCGACGAACATAATGGAACAAGACCGTTCTTGCGAATCTGATAGCTTCTCAGCTGATAAAGAAATTTCGCGTTATTTGTAGAACTGGTAGAATAACCGTGGTCACAATAACTCGGTCCTGAACCCTGTTCTCACCAAACTGATTTTAATCCACATTCGTCCCTTAAGGCCCTTTTTAATATAATTCTCCTTTCTGCACATTTGTCTCCGGATACTTCATTTCCCTGCATGTTGTTGGACTAAAATTATGTATGCATTTCTCATGCCTGCCAACAACATTTGGTGAAGAGTACAAATTATTAAGGCCCTAATTATGTAATTTTGACTCTGCTCTTGTTACTTTTTTTTCCTGATCAGCATTTTGTTCTCGGACACTCTTAACTCACATTCGTTCACCAGAGTGACAGAATAAGTTTCACACCTGTGTTGCTGTTATTGAAATCGTAACTTTACGGTGTTTTGCACATCGGTAGACAGATTTTGCATATTAGTTAATGAAATCCCATTATGTTGCTGTACGTGCATTTCTCTTCCTCTTATTATTATTATTATTATTATTATTGTTGTTGTTGTTGTTGTTTTT
>Ga0123353_10013414_pt1 | contig 11736 bp, 11 predicted proteins | sample TergutLab28metaG_3_FD_92763 | JGI IMG/M metagenome (GOLD analysis project Ga0123353, IMG submission 92763) | Labiotermes labralis P3 segment gut microbial communities from Petit-Saut dam, French Guiana - Lab288 P3 | ecosystem: Host-associated > Arthropoda: Insects > Digestive system > Gut ... | reverse complement strand
TACCCGGTTGATGGGTTTGCCTCCCTGTCGCGTGTTTTTTTTCGCCGCCCCCCCCCCCCCCCAAGTCAAGAGGTGACATACCGTTAGCACGTTATAGTCTGTTCAAATTTCGAAAATCATTATTTGATTTCTGCAAAGAGAATACGGTACAACCAAAAAGCCGTTCGTGATTCATACAAAGTACATTTACCGAATCATCATAGAATTTCATGCAGTAGCCTATGTTACGGTCTATTGAGAACGTCGTTAAATAAAACAGAAATAATCAAGCACTCATTTTATAAAACAAAAATTTTGAAGTTCAAAACACGCTATGACATTTTCCGTTTCTAACTAGACGTCGTGTCTATTTGTAAGTTTTGTCAGCCCACGTGTGTCTGAAAGAACTTGTGTATGGTTTCTGACACTCGTATAGGCTATTCTCTTTTACAGCAGAGATGAGTGGAAAAAAAAAAGTCAAGGTAAAACACACATTTAAATCGTTTTTTTTTTTACTCTGTTGTAAGTCGTCGTACCAGTTCTCCGAGCGTTCGGACGAAACAGGAACTGGTAATCCCTTTGAAGCACACGCTATCCCCAAACGGGACAATACCGTCCGGATTTTGGTGGTGCTGCCGCACGCCACAGATTCAGCCTTGTTTCTTTACAAAGGGGGAACTATCAGACAGCTCCCTAGCTTTCTGGTCACGGGACGTTTTTAGAGTAAGTCCTTTTACATGCGAATTTCTTAAGCCGAATGAAGAGACACGAGAGTGACGCGTGTTCGTTTAGATCATCCTTGAAGAGGGTTCGGTTTTGAGACGATCCCAAAACACCGGTAATGACAGCCGACTGTCACGAGGTCAAAACGATATTCTTGTCAATTATTTGAATTACCCATGAAGAGGAATCTTTTTTAAAAGACTGGTAGTTATTTAGCTGAGCTAGACGTTCCCAGCCGGTTGTGGAGTCGAGGGGTTTGTTCAGTACATGAGAGAGCACCAGCAATGGAACTTGATGTTCTTAGCCATACAAACTTGAAGGCCTCACACCCTTACATTTCAGTAATTTTATTGTGAAGGAATAGTATGAGAAATGCCTCTTGTAGGACCAAAGAATATACAAAAGTATAATGTGAACACGTATCTTAAACTGCAGCGTAAAACAGTCATTAAGAATAAGCTGAAGTATTGTGGATTGCAGTCTTGTGATTCAGGTTCAGGCTGTCATTTTGTGCTACAGCCAATGCAACAAACAAAACACATTTCACACTTCTATCTCAAATGATGCAGGAGGAAGAAATATATTATTTTGTATTTTACCAAAATCAGAGACAGGGGAGACACACACATAAACACACACACACACACACACACACACACACGCACACACACACATATATATATATACTCTATATTTTTCCCGTACATATTTATTGTTATTGTGGGAAGTATATAATTAAGCATTCAACGTATTGTATATCATTTCTAGGGCTCTAACAAACTGCCAATAAGATTGTGTTCAAATCTACTGCTATTACCTTCTCCATTTACTCAAACAAATGTTTAGCAAATTTTGATTAAATTTCAGAAAATAAAGCTGTTGAAAAATTTAAATATTTAATCTTTAGCCTTTAATTGACCAATATTGTGAGGCCCAAAGTTATTCTGAGCTTTACATAAAGATTAATTTCCTATCTCACTGAAATTAGTCCGTGTTTATAGGAAAGATCAGTCAGCTAATTTTACGGATAAAAGAGGAACAACTGAATTACTTGTAACTGAAAAAATATATATTGCCAAAAATTTGCTATATATATATATACACTTATTACTACCCTTTTATGTGGACCGCGGTAGCACAGTGGTTAAGGTGCTGTGCTACAAATCTGAAGGTCGCTGGTTCGATCGCAGCTGGTGTCAGTGTATTTTTCACTGACATAAAATCCTCCCGATCGCACTATGGCCCTGGGGTCGACTCAGCCTCTAACAGAAATGAGTACCTGGAGTATTTCCTGGAGTAAAGGCGGCCGGTGCGTAAGGCTGACAACCTACCACCATCCTGCGCCCTTGTCACGAAATCTGGGAACCTTAACTTCCTGGAACCCTCTGGGCCTGTCCAGGCCTGTAATGGGACTGCTTTACATTTTTTACTTCCCTTTTATAAAAATTCTGAGCGAAAATTGTATTTACAAGTAACGATGTTTGGACTGAGATCTTATTGTTACGATGCGTGTTTGGGTGTGCCTTAATTTCTAAATATATATTTTAAACTATCAATATATTTAACTCACATCTTAAATACAATTTACTATCACTACCCTTTCAAGGAACAACTGGTGACTCTTCATAAGTTAAAACATGCAGTACATTATTGAAACTAAACATTTCCGATGGATCCTCTTATTTTACTTGTATTATATATCACAAAGGCATGTTTCGGCCAAAATTGAGTTAACTGAGAAAATATAAATCTCTTTATTTTCAGAATTGAAAGGAAAAAATAAGTATATTTTGTGGGTAAAATATTCAAATTTTTAAATAAATTTTTTGAGACACGCACTTATCTGTGGGCTGTAAACGTGATAAACGTGATAAACATGATAAGCGTGATAAGATGTAACAACAAGTAGAGCTGTGTGTAATTTGTGACTTACGTTTATGTTTGTTGTTAAAGTAAAGCACTTTATTCAAAGTAACATTCTGGCATATTCAAAGTAACATTCTGGCATATTATTTGTTACTTGAATGTAAAGATACTGAGACAAACTTAGCAGTAAATAATTGGACCTTACAGGCACTGGAGTTAAAATATTTCATTAGGATGACAAACCAAATTTTTTTTTTTGCGGAATATTAGTACTAAAAAGATTGGGAAGGAATAGGTCAGTAATTTAAATTATAAAATTTTAGACACTCTAAATAAATGTTTCTACTTCTTTGAATATACGGAACTTCAGACTATACATAGAAATAATAAAATTCGTACCGAAAGAAAGAAGGTCCCTCGTACTGTACGCTGGTCAGAACAAACTGCTGGAAGGCGGAAGAAAAAGAATTTGAATGTCCAAATTTTGACCTCGACGATGCTGATAAATTGTTGCTCACGATGATTTTAGAAACATACTATTTTGTGCCAGTTACGGAACAATCATTTTTCGAATAAGTGGATGGGTATGAGAAGACCGACATATTGTCAAGCACATTCACCTGATCTTATATATATATTTTTTTTCGTCTACGAGTTTATCTTTGCCGAAGTAGGGAAATTCTTTTCCTTCCTTTTCCTTTTCCTTCCTTACGTCAATTTAAAAAAAGAATAAATGAATCTCAGTTACATTCATAAAGACAAACAAACAAACAAACGCGTGTAAGCGAAATGAAGTGATTTATGGGCTTAAAGTACATGGAAATATCCAAAATTGCACCACGTCCTGCCGTACACCCTGTCAAGTCAGAACAAGAAGTAAAATGCAATAGGTGTGGGTGAGTGAGTCACGCTTGTTTAATTTTTGCGGATTTCTGTGGTTACTTGGTTACTGTGGTTACGATAGAGATGTGTTTACAAAAGCGACATAGCCAGAGGTGTCACAAATATCAAGTTACTACAGTTACAATATTGAACAACGGACAGACGTAAATTTGAAATTGGCATCCTCAGAAATTATTCTTCTTTTATTTCGGAAAGAACTAGTAACGATTGGTTGAAGATAGGATAAGCTGCGTGAACATTAATCTTAAGTATGGCTTCAGTGTATAGTATTAATGGAATACAGCAAGGTAGTATTTGTATACGAGAAACAGAATTAAATATAAAGCTAACACACGTGAACACGACACGTGTTATTGTAGTTTTATATTCTTTATCTGTGAACATTTAACATCGCTGTCATTACCTCCAACGCTATCATGAACTTCGTACAGTATTGTTCTAAATGGCACAACAGCACAACAACACAACGGCACAACAGCACAACAGCACAACGGCACAAGAGCACAACAGCACAATAGCACAACGGCACAACAGCACAACGGCACAAGAGCACAACAGCACAAAGGCACAACGGCACAACAGCATAACGGCACAACAATGGCACAACGGCACAACAGCACAACACCACAACACCACAACAGCACAACGGCACAACAGCACAATAGCACAACTCAGGCCTAGGCCTCCTCACTGTTCAAAATCCCAGGCTACACACACTCGGTAGAATTTCTCTGAATGAGTGATTTCCTAGTCAAAGAGGTCGCTATCTACACAGCAAAAAAAATAACACAAGAAAGAAAGAGCAAACCTTCCAGCGGTATTCGAACTCACATTCCCGGAAATCAAACGGCTTCAGACCTGAGTCTTGAGAAAGTACGGTCACCGGTATCGGCCACATTTAGTAGTTAATTGGTACGTATTTGAATAGAAACTATCGCGATGTAATGAAAATACCCTATTGGAGATATCATGGAAGGAATGCGAATCCATAACATCCTCTGTCATTAATCCAGTCTTCTGAAGGATTTAAAAAATAATCCACCGAAAAGTGATGGAGAGCTATCAGTTCTGCTACGACATTTGCGTTGTTCTTGTGTTAGTAGAACGTGATGATATAATTTTGCGTGAACAAACTCATTTTTTAACTCCCAGTCCAATTCATTCCACAGACACTAACCTGCACGTGGCCCGCACACCCGTGCAGTGTAATGACACCAGTAAGTGACAAACGATATCGGTCAGATAAAATAATGACATTGTCCAATGTAACGCTCTTCACGCTACCATACTGACACCTGTTAGAACACCGCAAGGCAATTGTCCAGGAAGTGAGAAGCATTTTTCTCAAGAAATTTCCGTGCGTTTGATAATTTGCTGCATTCCATCTGGTTTATGAGGTGATATTAGATTTCTTATTGGTGTTCTTGTTGAAGTGCTGCTGTTAATCGACACGGCCCCGTCAAAGAGTGTTCAGCATACTAGAAACATCAACAAGTACCCATATCTATGTCTGTTTTAGATTGGAAATGTTACAAAGTGACAGTATTTATTTGTCGAATGCAGGCTGTACCCACATCATGGACAGACATTACGTCGAGGATTACACTTCATGATCCGTGATGAACTTCGAAATTAGTACTTCACTTACGAAAAGAGAATTATTCTAACAAACACGATCATTGTAAACTTTCCCTTTTTTAATGACACTACTTACTCAATTTTGGTACGTAGTTTGAGTTGAATAATTACTTCGTCAACATTTTGGAGCAGATATATAAACTTTACGTGAAGACCAAAGTACCTTTCAAAATACGACTACTATATCTCTTTGTCGAGAGATGTTTCTCTAACCTATATATAGAGAGCCACTTCCTACTTCACGTACGTAAGTTTACGTACGTGAAGTAGGAAGTGCGTAAGTACGAGGGTCTGGGCGTTCCGCTGTTTGTCGACCACATCAGAGCCCTGACCGACAGCTTTGACTCAAAGGTAGCTGATGTGGGGAACCCCCGTAGTACGGCAACTTGGCAGATACTTCCGCTGACCGAGGGTTGACCCATTCGCTTGACGCGAAAGCCAAGGGCGGTAGGGGACAGCAAACCAGTCGAGGCCGTCGCCCGCGATGGCCAAGTCGACTAAACGAATCGCGCTCGACTCTGATCAGCCGAGAGCCCTTCGGTTACCCTGAATGAGGTTTTCCGTGATTTTTTTTTATTTGTAAGGCAAATGCCAGAGTATTCGATACAAAATCGGGGCACGGCCGCACTTCCCTCCTCCAGGCGCTGCGGCTTCACCTAAGCGCCTGACAAACGTCGCATAACTCCAGTTTGCGACAGAGCCAGTCTGGGCTCGGAACCCAGACAGCCAACCAACCAAAGTTTATTACTCCCATACTTAGTCCAGGGCAACCTAGGCCCCAATCTTTGACAAAATCAGTCAAGGCCCTCAGCCTGACTTCAAAATTGTTAGCGTAAACATAACCCTCTGTTAGAGTTTAGGTGTTTGTTACTGAGCCCAGCTATGCGGTCAAAGGCAGGAATGGCTAACAGACAGGGGGACGTCGACTTGCGCTTGGCGCAAGTCTCCGCCCCCAGTTAACACTTTGGCTTGGCTTAGCTTGGCTTGGCTTAGCTTGGCTTGGCTTAGCTTGGCTTGGCTTGGCTTGGCTTGGCTTGGCTTGTCTTCACACAGAATATTACGTGTACATTTTAAAGACAACTTATTAATATTCTGTAGGGAAATAATTGCTGTTTGAGAGTAAGTCATCGTAACATTAACAAGTTTGAGCAGCAAAATGCAAAGATGCCGATTGCCGTTAGATGTGGTGTATGTAATTGTTAGTGAACTTTAAAAGGCACTGATAAGTGGGTTCCTACAACCAAGTTGCAGATGGAGGAAAGGCCTCCAATATTGAGGGTAGCTGCAAATATACTGAATAAGAAGTCGCGGTCAGCAGATAAGTTGTGGTCCTCCAGCTAGGGGGTAGGGCCAGGTGCTAACAACTTCTCACCGTAAAAATGTATCATGTTGCGAAAGTCACAGTTTAAGCCTCGGACTTGAACTGATTATTTAGTGCAAAATAAGCAACGAAAATTTGACATGAGATTTGGTCCGTGGAATGTTGGAGACTGTATAGGACAGTTTAACTTACAGAAGCAGCCAGGGAATTAGCAAGATACAAATTAGATTTAGTGGGTGTGCAGGAGGTTAGGTGGGACAAAGGAGCCACGTTAAGAGCAGGGGATTATAATTTTTTGTATGGAAAAGGAAACGAAAATTATCAATTGGGAACGGGATATTTTTACATCACAGAAAAATATAAGCAGTTAAGAGAGTATAGTTTGTTAGCGGCAGGATGTTATATATTGTTCTGAGAGGTCGCTGGTGTACTATCATTGTTTTGAATGTGCATGCACTATGTGAGAAAAAATGTGATGTTTCAAAAGACAGTTTTATGAGGATTTAGAGCAGGTATTTTTTTTATCATTTTCCTAAGTACCATATGAAAATTCTATTAGGAGATTTTAATGCAAAAGTGGGGAGAGAGAATATTTTCAAACCGACAATTGGGAATGAGAGTCTGCATCAGGATAGTAATGATAATGGTGTTAGAATAGTAAATTTTGTCACATCAAAAAATCTACTTGTCAAGAGCACGATGTTCCCACACCGAAACCTTCATAAGCATACCTGGGCATCTTCTGATGGGAAGACTCACAACCAGACTGATCGCATGTTGATAGATAGGAGATGACAGTCGAGTATAATAGATGTACGAAGTTTCAGGGGAGCTGACTGTGATACTGATCAATATCTTGTGGTTGCAAGAATTAGGGAAATATTGGCAGTAAGTGAACAAGCAGCACAGAAGTGTGATGGAGAAAGATTTAATCTCAGGAAGCTAAATGAGCTGGAAGTTAGGAAACCATGTCAAATTGAGATTTAAAACAGGTTTGCAACTTTGGAGAACTGAAGTGTTAGCAAGGGCATTAATAGGGCTTGGGAGATAGTTAAAGGAAATATCAAAGCCTAAACTAAAAAGAGTCAACATATGTACGAATTGAAGCAACATAAACCATGGTTGTTTAGTTATTTAGATCAAAGAAAGCAGGCTAAAATGCAGTGAGTACAGTATCGAAACCAAAGCAGTGAACAGTGCATGATGTTAAAATAACAACATTTCAGGAGCAAAAAGAAGGCACATCTGAAAGCTAGAATTGAGGAATTTGATACTAAGAGTGAAACCAAAAATATAAGGGACTCGTATTGGGCCATCAATGATTTTAAGAAGGGTTACCACCCAGGAACTACTATAGTAAAGAATGAGATGCGTTTTTGGTTGCGGACTCCCACAGTATTTTGGCTAGTTAGAGGAACAATTTCTCTCAGCTATTGAATGTACATGGGTTTAGGCAGACAGAAATACAAGCAGCAGAAATATTAGTGCCTGATTCAAATGCCTTTGAGGTTTAGTTGGCTATTGACAAGCTAAAATGTCACAAATAACTAGTTATTGATCAAATCCCAGCAGAATTGATTAAGGTAGGGGATAAGAAAATTTGCTCTGAGATCCACAAACTTTTTATTTCTGTTTGGAATAAGATTAAATTGCATGAGGAGTGGAAGGAATCGGTCATTGTACCTATCTATAAGAAGGGCGATAAAACAGGTTTTAGTAATTACAGGGGCATATCACTTTTGCCAAGTACGTACAAAATTTTATCCAACATTCTGCTCCAAAGGTTAACTCCATATACAGATGAAATTATTGGGGATCATCAATGTGGATTTCTAGGCAACAGGTCGACTACTGATCATATATTCTGCATTCGTCAAATACTTGAGAATAAAAGAAAATACAACGAAGCTGGGCATCAGGTCTTTATAGACTTCAAGAAAGCTTATGATCCGTTAGATGAGAGGACTTGTATAATATTCTCATATGGTATTCCCCTGAAACTGGTAAGGTTAATAAAATGTGTCTGAAGGAAACGTATAGCAGAGTCCGCGCAGGCAAGAATTTGACATGTTTCCTATAAGGAATGGTTTGAAACAAGGAGATGTTCTGTCGCAATTACATTTTCAACTTTCTTTTAGAGTACGCCAATAGGAGGGTACAGGTAAAGCAGGATGGCTTGAAATTAAATGGGCCACATCAGCTTCTGGTTTATGCTGATGATGTTAATATGTTGGGAGGAATCGTACATACTATATAGGAAGCAGCAGAAGCTTTAGTAGTGGCAGGTAGAGAGGTTGAGGTTATTTGAAAAAAGGGTGTTGAGGAGAATATTTGGACCTAAGAGGGACGAAGTAACAAGAAGTGGAGAAAGACATGTAATGAGGAGGTTAATGATCTGTACTTCTCACCCAATATTGTTCGATTTATGAAATCGAGATTTAGATGGGCGGGGCATGTAGCACCATGGGGAGAGTAGAGGCTCATACAGGGTTTTTTTGGGGAAACCTGAGGTAAAGAGGCCTCTTGGGAGACCAAGGCGTAGATGGAAAAATAATATTAACATAGATTTTCAGGAATTGGTATTTGAGTGTATGTACTGGGTCGCGCTGTCTTGGGATAGGAACAAGTAGCGGGCAGTTTTGAATGTGGTAATGAACATTAGGGTTTCAGGAATTGCGGGCAATTTCTTAACTGGTCGAAAACCGGTTAGCTTTTAAAGAAGGAGTCTGCTCCATGAAGTAATTAAGTGAGTAAGTAAGTTCTTTAAAGTAATATGAAAAAGTAATTAGTGAATTTTAATTTACTCATATCATGTGAATTAGGCTGCATGCTTGGATACAAGGAAAAATTTTTCAACAATATTCTCAAAATTATATAATTCAGGAAAATTTTTATTAGGCCCCACTTGCAAATCCAGGTACTTCCTTTTTAAAATGAACACGAGGAAATATACTGGCCTGGAAGAACTTACAGCTGGCCATACCCATTTCATCCCATCGGATCCGTCGGTAACACATTCAAATGCCAACAAATAGAATCCAGTTAATTTTCTACAAAATATTATTTATTTTAGAATTTTTCTTCATCACAGTTTGCTTGCGGAAATCAGTCTAATAACGTTGGCTTTTTAGATTATTCATGAGTAATTAATTGGAAAGATTTTGGAAGGATCTGTTGGCCATTTAACTTGAGGGGTATTCCAATAGTTGCTAGGATAGATTGAAGAATAACGCTGAGAACAGAATGGACAGTAATTCGTCCGAAGTTCGAAAATGGTTTCTCAATATTATGGGTCATGTTTTCTTACATTACAACATGGGCAATGAGTAGAACTAGCGAAATTTTGAGAATGGAGCAAGCGACAGTAGTGCCACTTACTTTATTACATTCGATCTACGTGTGGGAAAAAGTAAGAATAAAGTAACTTTTTTGGTGTGTGTTATAATAACATGGCGTCCTTGTATTTTGTAAGTTTTTGTATTTCATGGAGATACTTCGTGAATCCTTGGAGTAATGTTTGTGATAACTTACACAAATGTCATAAAAATATTTTTTAATGTACGTTTTATGAAATAGTGTTTCTACTTTATCTGAGCTACAAGCCGGAAGGCCGCGGTTTCGATTTCCTATGGTGCCATTTGTATTTTGTATTGGCTTATTACTTCCGGCTGCACTATGAAATTGGAATCGACCCAGCTTCTAAAAGAAATGAGTATCAGGAATATTTTACGGTACATGAAGGCGGCCAGTGAGTACGGTCGACAATCTTATCACCTTCAAACGCCTATTTTCTTGAAATCTGGGAACCTCAGCCCTCTGGAAACCTCAGTGACTCTCCATGCCTTTGTAGGGAAATTGCACATTTTTTCTACTCCTCCAGTTACACGCAGTTTTGACGCTTAATTTTGCCGTAAGGGTCGACGAATTTAACGACATATTAGACATAAGCAGTCCTAAACGCTTAAATATTACAGCAGTATTAGTTCTAACAAAATTTAGGAATAGTCGCCTGCGAATTTCGAGATTAGTTTTTATGAATTCTCTTTAGAAATTCGCTTGAAATGACGTTATGTTTTTGTTTTATGTAAGTTAGATGTTGAATATTTAAGCACAGTAAAAGGGAATCCCATTTTTAGTATTGATGTAACACACAAAGCAATTTTCAATCTGAAATTTCTTGCTTAAGACAAGGAATATCCCTAATGTATGAATATAAATTTTAGAACATAATTTTTTAAAAACAAGTAATATAAATTTGCAGTGAAATTAAACACTTGCAGTTGTTTTGTGCAGCATCTACAGAAAGAAATTAGAAAACTAAAATATTTCCGAATTTCTTTCGATTTAGATCGGATTAATAGTAATCTATAATACGTGGGATCAGGGTAGAAAATCATCTTATTAGGTGGAATGTGTGGGCAGTAATTCCATAGAAAAGACACATGTCATTTATCTGTGTGTGTGTGTGTGTGTGTGTGTATGTATATATATGTATGTATGTATGTGTGTATATATATATGTGTGTATGTATGTATGTATGAATGTATGTATGTATGTATATATATATATATATATATGGAAACACACAAATCTACTAGTCAGATTTCCGACTGAACACACATTCTCGCATATCTGAATGTACATTGCAACTTGTTGCACTTAATGTTTGTGAAACTTTCTTTCCGAAAATAATTCAATGACAGAAAATAAATTAACCTTCAGGAAGGTTTACAGAAAATTTTGCCTGTGTTTCTCACTTGACAGCTATTTACATGTGTTGTTCAGTTCACAAACATTATCACCTCGACTGTTTGCATAACTACTCAGGTTTGTGTAACCTTGCGGGTGACATTCATGTTTGCTAGAAAGTTGCAGAATTAAACAAGTACCCAGTTTCTTAGACATGCCAACTACAGGGATCGTTCTGTTGGAGATATGTATTATTTCTTCTGGTCCATCGTTACTTTCCTTCATCCGAAACCCAATCGGAGTAACGATACGCCTAGTCTGTCTGCTTTCTTCTGTGTCTGTGTTGTCCATTGGGGTCAGAAGCCTTGCGACGGGCCTATTGACCGTCCAAGAAATCTTAACAAATTTCCACAAAAAGTGTATGTAATCGGAGACAGTTGGGTGCAAGCAGTAACAAGCCATGTTTGTTGCAATACCAAAATTAGCACGTTCTGTGATCCTGCAGAATTTCCTTTAAAAATAGTGATGGATACTTCGCACGGAGTGGAAAATTAGCACGTTCTGTGATCCTGTAGAATTTCCTTTAAAAATAGTGATGGATACTTCGCACGGAGTGG
>Ga0123353_10013413_pt1 | contig 11736 bp, 7 predicted proteins | sample TergutLab28metaG_3_FD_92763 | JGI IMG/M metagenome (GOLD analysis project Ga0123353, IMG submission 92763) | Labiotermes labralis P3 segment gut microbial communities from Petit-Saut dam, French Guiana - Lab288 P3 | ecosystem: Host-associated > Arthropoda: Insects > Digestive system > Gut ... | reverse complement strand
TGGTTACGTAAGGCTGTCGTCGGTAGCTAACAGAAATAGTGGGTTTTGTTCGCCACAGTTTTGTTCAGGAATGAGGTTTCCATTTCGATGGAAAGTTTGGTTTAGTAATTGTTCATAGGGAATTAGCATTGAGGTTTTGTGGATTGGTTTGAGTAGTGACATAGTGTCTGAGGGAACCATATTCATGTATGTTTTGCAGGATGTGCAGTGCATAAGCAGACTGGGGATCATTGTTTTTTATGGAACATGTGTTCGCGGTACTAGTTACATCCGTTACATTAAAAAAAGACCCCAGTCTGCTTATGCACTACATATCCTGCAAAACATACATGAATGTGGTTCCTCAAAGACACCATGTCACTACTGAAACCAATCCACAAAACCTCAATGCTAATTCCCTATGAAGAATTACTAATCCATACTTTCCATCATAACGGAAACCTCATTCCTGAACAAAACTGTGACGAACAAAACCCACTATTTCTGTTAGCTACCATCGACGACCTTACGTAACCCCCCCGCCCACAACCGCACTTACCACACGATCCGCACAAACCAGTCTTGACCTAGCCATGTTGGAACCTTACGTAACTACCTACGATCAACCGATCAATAACTACCACACGACTCGCACAAACCAGTCCCAATCAGGCCACGTTGGAGGGAAGTAGTTGTACCAGTATGTGAGTACTTTGTTAACTAACTTCATCCATTGTTTCTTCCTATTATGCTTTTAACTATTCATATTTATTATCCAAAGAATTTTTAACTTATAAACTTCTATGATATTGTATACCCAGACTTTTGTAAATATGTTAATGTACCACCATCCATTACTATCAGAAGTTAACAAGCCAACACACACTGTTAGTTCATTCCAGTTAATCCTTCTATTTTACAGTATGACCTGTACTGGAGGCTGTGGTTACAGTTTTTGGTACTCCTGTTGATTGGTGCTGTGACACCCCGAAATAGGTAGAGTGACCTTGCAGTGAATAAATATTTGCATACTGTTGCATCTGGTTGGAATATTGAATTATGGTGCACGGAACCATGAGCTTAAAATTTACCTCAAATCTTTGTGGGCCTCTGTTACACTCTGATGTGTGCATGATTTTGTATGCAGTTCTTTGCAGGGTTCCGTAATTGGCATTGCAGACTACATGAACATTTCCATTACTCTCCTTGCTTTCTGAGTTTATTGTGAAAGAAATTGTGTCAGAAAGAAATATGTACCTCACTGATACTGTTATAATTGGTTCTAAAGGAATGCTCTACTGATAGCTGATTCACCATTGCACTGTTGATTGCATATAGTCAAGAATTAATGGTGTGTGTTTACTTGTGCTTGTTGTGGTTAGTTCTGAAACCTTGATTCACGGCGTTGGTAGTCCCGACAACTTTAACAGAGAATATTTGTCACTTGCAGGTGACATTTTTGCACTGGAAAATTGATTTTGATAACTCTCAGGTGGTGGTTAAAAAATTACAGTTGATACTGATGCAAGTTTTTATATATTAATATCTGGTATTGCTGTGGGTGAAGGTGCATTACAGGAAGAGTAAATGCGAATTGGGTCTGATTCCTGGTGAATTCTGTATTGATGTAACAGGTATAGGAGAAAAACTGAAAAGACTTGACATTAGCCATTTGTTTGTAGCATGTACGTTTGGTGACATGAGGCCTAGTAAAAAGTAGTTAAAAATTTGTACTCTTGCATGCATTATGGTTTAAGAGAGGAGTGGAGGTCACAGTGCAGGTGCTTGGGTGGAGCAAATAAAACTGCAGCAATAGTAACTATGTTGCTAAGAGCAAGTGTTTGTGTTATAACTCCAGTACATCGTCTCATGAGTCAAAGAGTCCTGTGATGAAAGTGTTCAATATTTGTCACAGATAACTGTGATTTTCTGTCATAGTGCCTATTATTCCGTGAAGAAGAAGATTCTGTAGTAGGCAGTCAGCAGTGGTATGTGCTGTAACTGAAACATCTAACCTGATACCACTTGTAGTAATAAGTTCAGCCACCAAACCTGGTGCCACTCGTCGTAATAACTGTAAGCGTCTAAACTGATGCTGCTCGTAGGAGTAACTATAACCATCTAATGTGTTGCTACCCATAGTAATAACTGTAACCATCTAACCTCGGGCCATTTGTAGTAATAACTGTAACCATCTAACCTCGTGCCATTTGTAGTAGTAACTGTAACCATCTAACCTCTTGCCATTTGTAGTAATAACTGTAACCATCTAACCTCATGCCATTTGTAGTAATAACTGTAACCATCTAACCTCGTGCCATTTGTAGTAATAACTGTAACCATCTAACCTTGTGCCATTTGTAGTAATAACTGTAACCATCTAACCTCGTGCCATTTGTAGTAATAACTGTAACCATCTAACCTCATGCCATTTGTAGTAATAACTGTAACCATCTAACCTCATGCCATTTGTAGTAGTAACCATCTAACCTCGTGCCATTTGTAGTTGTAACTGTAACCTTCTAATCTCATGCCATTTGCAGTCATAACTGTAACCATCTAACCTCATGCCATTTGTAGTAATAACTGTAATGATATGATTGACATCACCTATAATAATAACTGTAACCATTTAACCTGACACCACCCTTAGCAGTAACTGTGACCATTAAACCTCGTGCCACATACATGAATAATCATATTTTTCTAAACTCATGTCATTTGTAGTAATAGCTGTAACCATCTAAACTGATGCCACTCATAAAAACTAGCCATCTAACCTGGTGACCCTTGTACTAAATATAATCATGTAACCTGATACCACTCCTAGTCAGAACTGTATCCATCTAATTTGAAACCACTCTTAGTAATGAGTGTAATAATCTAACCTGATGCTACTCATAATTACTGTAACCATATAACCTAATGTCAAGCATAGTAAGAACTGTAACTATATAACCAAATTTTACTCATAATAGTAACTGCAACCATTCAAGCTGTCACCACTCGTAGTGTTAACTGTATAACCGTCTAATCTGTCACCACTCTTGTACTGCCTGCAGACAAGTTCCAATAGAGCATTTCAACCAGTTGTTTGTGCAGTGCCATAATATCAGAACCTACAAAAATATTGAGCATTCAGAAACGGAATGTAAACATTAGAACTCGGAGCTGAATATCAGTGCCATATGTGTAAACATATTGAACATTCAGAAACATTGTAAACATTAGAACTCAGAGTTGAATATCAGTGCCATGTGTGTAAAGTAGATGAACATTTGCTAGGTTGAGAATTGTTTTTACTTTTGAGAGAATTTCTTGTTGAAAGTTCTGGTGCCTGTTGTAAGAGATATGTGAAATGCTGTGTAATGTTTTTCAGTGAACATATTGCATAAGGGAAGACTGCTCTGCAGTTTGTAGTTCTGCATTTTCAGCAAGAATGTGTATGAGGTGAAGAAGAGTGGGTTGAAGGGATATTAATGTGTAAGAAGAATCTGAAATTGGCATTACCCACATGCTGAACTCTGAACATCGGATGTTTATTATAATTTGAAAAGTAGAATAATTGTGATTGTCTTTGGCAGCTGGGATGATGGATGGACTCCTCAAGATACAGGGTTTGATACTGTATGACTGAGGATGAAAAAGCTGCTGTGTTATGTTCATCATATAGTTGTGTTGTTTCAAACATCAGCTGCAAGTGGAAATATGCAGGATCTCAAGAATTTTCCCTTGTGGCATACATTGATGCAATCTTTTGATTACTGTAGATTGAAAATATGATTATGTGAAACCAGCAGTGCAATACACCATTGGGTGAACTACAAAGATCCAGGTAACCAGTGTTACCACTGCGAACTGGCATACACTTAGGAGGCCTTAAAAGTATTTTGATTCATGTTAAATCTTTGAAGCTTATGGAGTAATGGATCTTCCAAAGGCTTTTTATGCAAAATATGCCGTAACAGGTTTCAGATGTGTGTTTTTCTGTGTTTTCACATTTTTGAATATGGTCTTACATCCATTATAGTGCATGGAGCTTGGTACAGTTACATTCTTTCAGGCTGCTGTTTGTGTTGTCAGTTCTAAATTTCTTATGGATGCTGATCTGCAAAGTTGTTTCAGGATGATTTTGGATAGTCATTGCTACTGAAAGCAGTTTTGTGATATTGGACTTATTTCCAGAGGATGTTCTGAGGAAATGGGGCATTGATAGCGGTACTGGGGAATTCATACTAATCTCTCTTCTTTCCAGATCTGCAGAAAATGCCAATAGTGATTCTGTTGGCAAAAAGAAACGCAGGTTGACTTCCCCCAAAAGAGAGAACCATACAAAAAAGGAGAGGAATTCGCAGGGTAAAAGTTGCAATAAATGTGAATTTTGTGGAAAGATCTTCACAAGATGCAAGATGCTGATTCATCGAAGGATTCACACAGGTGAACGCCCCTTCGCATGTTCTGTTTGTGGTGAAGCATTTGTATCAAAGGGAGCCCTGACAGTGCACATGGTGATACACAGTGAAAAACGTCCATTTCCTTGTGACATTTGCAATCGTAGGTTTAAACGGGCATTTGAGCTGAAAGACCACAAAAAGATACACACAGGTGAAAAGAATCACGTGTGTGATATTTGTGGTTACTCATGCATACAGAGGACAAACCTTGTAAATCACAGAAAACGACATCTGAATGAATACAAACTTAGGTGTGAAATTTGTGAGAAGGGTTTCTACACGAACACTGAATTGCAGGAACATAAGAATGGTCATACAGGTGAGAAACCTTTTCAGTGTGATATTTGTGGTTTGGCATACCGGTACCGCTACAGGCTCACTGTTCATAAGAAAAAGCATGATCCAGATTACAAACCCCCTGAAAAGACACATCAGTGCGAAATTTGCAATAAGACGTATTCAAGAAAACAGGTGTTGATGTCACATGTGAAATCACACACGGGAGAGAGCCAGTGCACCTGTACCATCTGTGGGAAGGCAGTGTCAAGCAAGGACTACTTGAAGATCCACGTACGAACCCATACGGGTGAGAAGCCCAATGTGTGTGATGTGTGTGGCAAGGCATTTATTTCCAAGAAGTACCTGAAGATCCACCAACGAACTCACACAGGGGAACGGCCATACAGCTGTGAGCAATGTGGCAAATCCTTCACACAGCAGTCATCTTTAATTGTGCACAGGAGGTCACACACTCATGGACAGTATGCATGTGATGTATGCAACAAGGGGTTTGTGTCGAGGTCTGTCTTAGTAACTCACCAGAAAATACACAACCCTGGTTTTTAGAATGAAGGTACTGGGAATAAACCATATGCATATTAAAAAAAAAAATATTTCGTGTACAGTTTAGCATAAGGAGAGTTTTGGTAGTTTGTTAGTGCTGTTTTTTGCTTTCCATCACAATTTGTGAGCTATCAAATTCTGCTTCGTGATGTTTCAGTGAACTGTTGGGCTGGTGGTGTGTAGGTGTAGGGTAGGTGATTGTTTTGGTTGTGCTGTCATGTAGATGAGGTGTTTGCATCTGTGTTTGAAGTACCCCACTGATGTAAACTTTTTTATTAGTGCATGTAATGTGTAATTGAAACCAACTTGACAGTGATTGTTTACAGTATTTTTTATTACATCAGAGAACCTTAATTCTGACTTAACAGACAGTCTGGCATGACCAAAGTTTTAGTTCTGGTATTTTATTCCATACTCATTGCAAAGGTTGGTGGCCACAGCTGTGGAAAACGAGGTTGCAGTAAAGTTTGAGATCAGGTAGGATGCTTGCCCTGCTATGTGCATCGGACATGTTGTCCATACATCGTATAAAGCTCTTGTCGTGGAGGTTCCTAGGTGTTAATGTGGCCCTTAAATCATAAAATTTGTAACAGGTTGGTGGAAAATTGCAGGGTTTTTGAAGTAGTGGAAATGTAATTTCTGTCTCATTTTTAGGTTGAATGAAGTATTTTTGATTGTAAACATTCACTGTACTGTACTCACCATTTTTGCCTTCACTAAGATTGCAAACTGAGGATGTTTCACCTCTTCTATGGTGATATCAAGGTTTCATCACATGTTAATGAATGAAGAGCAGTGTGCTTGTAACAGTGTGCAGTTGATTTATGAGAATATTTAATCTGGCAGCTGGGTGTGTTGTCTCACATCCACAGATAGCATATTACCAAAATAATTGTTAAAGGAGAAGTACTTAGTTTTGTTGCTGTTCATGTCTTGCACTGAATTTATTCTGTTATATCATTTCAGAGTATTAACTCTGGCTGTCAGGTATGTTTTATGAAACAAGTCATTTACAAATGAATGCATATGTTCAGTGATTGATTTGGCAGGAGGGCATTCTGTGGATCTAATATGACAGATTATGAAGAAATAAACGATCAGGTTATTTGTGACAGTTGTATTTAATGCCTTATGTCTGGTTAATTAATTAAACCAATTTGTTGTCATGGGATGCATTCTCATCAGCTTATGTAATTACATGGTTATGGTTGCAGTTGTTAGAGTAATAGGAGTGATATCAAACCCATTTAAATTTTTAATAATCCACATTTGTGACTTTATGAATGCATGTTAGATGCAGTTCATGAATATAAATGGTCCAGTGTAAACTTTTTTGTGAGTGGTTGGGTTTTTTTTGCAACTATCTAGAAATGCATTCTTAAGAGTTGTTCATTCATACCTCAGCAATAAAAATATATCTTGGCAATATGGAAATTTTTTCAACATACTGCAGTATTTATTTATGTTATGTCACACTTGTCAGCTTGCCCAGCAATTGTATTTGGTCATTTATGTGTAAGATGTGGCATGGTAACAAAGGTTCCCATCTAAACAGATGTGAGAATAATTTGTCATTTGGAGGGGAAGTTAGAATTCAGGGTTTGAATCTTTATTGTACTATGAGATCTTATGTTTATTTTTAAAATGTGGGGATGAATGGCCTAGCATGCCATATGCTGGTCTCTTTGTTTACCTGATAGGATTTAAATGTCCATGCCAAGCCAGAAGCTCAGGCCATATCAAGATAATTTGGTATTTAAATATTAATATAATGAATTTAAAGATGTATTTTTGTTATGAAAGTTACACTCATTTAAATAGCAGTGAATATTTTGGAAGTGATCTTATTTCTGTTATTAATTTTCATGTCCAGATACCAGTGCATTTGAAGTTGTTTTATGCTTTTTAACTGGCAGAATGTTTGATTGACTGTGTTTATTGAATTTGGATGAAAGTTCCATGATCTGAGGACACAGGGGTGCAGGTGTATGAAAATATGTTACACATTGGGTTCAGAACTTACATGTACTCTCAGTATAGTTTTCAGAACCCAAGACTTGGAAGTAGTGTGGTGACGTTCCACCAGTTGGTGTCGGTGTCGTCCTCCATGTTGCCTTACTAAAGTGTTCTGTTATACGTTGAGTGAAACCTTTCTAACAAATGACTGCTAGAATGTGTGAATAGTAAATATTGTTTAATTTTAAGATAATTCATCCCCTTTGCATTTTGGAGAATAAGAATTACAGTAAATCCAGTTAGATGAAACACTTGTTTAATCCTGTATTTCTTCAGCAACATGTTTTGACTTACAAGGCCATCATCTGGTTGAACAAGAATAAAAGTTTATGAGCAGAGTTTATGTGGATAAGATCTCAGCTACTTGCACTTTTGTATTTTTATTTCACATTTTTCCATTCCATGCCTTACAATTCAATTACCATAATTTAAATCAACAAGTGCGCACAATTGTGGTAGATTTATAATAATATTATAAAAGCCACTAACTCCTCCATATTTCAGGCTTACTGGCCTGTCATTAGGAAGTACAGTTATTGTATATTGTATATTGTAGAAGAACTACTGGAAACTTTTCAGTGTAGAATGTGTGTAGCAGTTTTAGATTAAAATTTGTTAAGATGAAAATCGATGGAGGAGTGTGCACCCTCATGAGAGTCCTCTACACGTGCATACATACATCCCATCTAAAGAAGTGTCTACTCCACTGATTATTTGTAATTCTTTTAACTTTTAATCATTACCATTCATATCAGCAGTTTTACGATCCAATCCTTTTAAACAGTAATGTAATTACTGAATTCTAATGGTTATTCCTCCCGCAGGTGCCCAACATAGTAAGGATCTGAGATTTCATTTTCCAAATAAACGGTGTATGTAATCTTCTATACTTTTTAAACCTGATGATGGCCTTGTAGGCCAAAACAGTTGATGAAATAATGCTAGTTTAAATAATTGTTGCAGTTGGATTTACTGTGATTCTTGTTAATATTGCTGCATCTATAATCAGACACTGATGGTTTATAGGATTTTTATTACAAAGCTGTATTTATACGTGTTTAGATATTTGTTTATGGTTTATTTGATGACTAGCCCATACTGTAGTGTCAGAGGACAGGATAATTAGTGAGTTACTCTTTGGAAAAGATGTGGAAGGAAGGGGTTAGGAAGTGGTTTTGATTTAGGTGCTGTCCTGTCATTTCTCTGTGTACTGAGGAAAACAATCAGGATTGCTGTTCATTCCTTGGCACCTCCTGAATAGCTGGAAGAACTGTAATCACTTGAGTCATTTTGTTTGTTAGAAAGCTGTAGAGTAATTGCTAGTGGTCATCAACTGAAGTAAGGTTAGCACATGTGGCAGTCCCATTTCTCTTAATGAGTCAGATATTTTTAGTTGATCTTCTGGAATTCTTCTTGTCTTGTACTTTGGAATGCAATTCTCTTTCGTACTTTCTTTCTCACATTTGTATAACAACTAAAATTTTGCGGTGGAAGTGGGAGTGTTAGTCACGTATATTTAAGGTGATACGGTATTCATTTAGCCAAGATGTGCATGCGGCTGTATTAGTAGCCTTTTCAGAGTGCTCTTCCTGTGTTGTGAGTTTGGCTGGTTTTGGTCATTCATAATTGGCAGGTGTGTCAGCATTAAGTAAAGTTTGACATTGTTTTGGTCTGTCAGAATTGGGAAATGTGTTGGTGGCGTTACATGAAGCAAAGTAATAAACTTAGCGTAGCAATATTGTGAAAATGAACATGGCATCAGAAGTCACCAGTAATATATGGCTGTCACTGGGACATGCATGGACCATGAGACTTGAACCATAAAACAGAAGAATTCATTTTATATCTCTCTTCTTTGCAGATATGCAGACACTGCCTATAGTGAATCTGTGGGAAATTCAAAAGGCATATCAAGTAAGGAAAAGAGTTCAAACAAGTGTGAATTTTGTGGAAAATACTTTGTAAAGAGTAAGCTGCTGATTCATAGAAGGATCCATACTGGGGAAAGGCCATTTGTCTGTACTGAGTGTGGTGAAGCTTTTGTTTCAAAAGGTGCTGTGACAGTGCATAAGGTCATACATAGTGATGAACGGCCATATACCTGTGATGTGTGTAGTCGGAAGTTTAAACGATCATTTGAGCTGAGAAATCACAGGAAGATTCATACAGGGGAAAAAAATCATGTGTGTGATATATGTGGTTATTCATGCATACAAAAAACAAACTTGATGAATCATAGGAAGCGACATTTGAATGAGTACAAGTTTAAGTGTGTTGTTTGCATGAAAGGATTTTACAGAAACACTGAAATCCATGAGCACATGATGGGGCACACTGGTGAGAAACCATTTCAGTGTGATATGTGTGGTTTGGTGTACCGCCATGAGTACCAACTGAAGCAACATCGCATGTCCCATGACCCAAAGTATGAACCTCCTGCTAAGGCACATCAGTGTAAGGTCTGTAGCAAGTGTTACTCACATAAGAAAGTTCTGTTGGTGCACATGAAGTCCCATACTGGGGAGAGCCAGTGTGTTTGTGATATTTGTGGAAAAGTGCTGTCAAGCAAAGATTATCTGAAGGTACATGTTCGTACACACACTGGTGAGAAACCGAATGTCTGTCATGTGTGCGGGAAGGCATTCAATTCACGACTTTATATGAAGATTCACCAGCGTACACATACAGGAGAACGGCCGTTTATATGTGAGCATTGTGACAAGTCCTTTACACAGCGTTCTTCCCTGATTGTCCACAGAAGGTCTCACACCGGTTATAGGCCATTTCTTTGTCAAGTCTGTAACAAGAGTTTTGTGTCCAAATCATTGCTTGTTACTCATCAGAAGACCCACCAAGGGTTCTGATATTCATTTAGCACGACTGTTTTTAAACTGATTGACTAGATAACGTTTTGTGCCAAATTGCGAATAGTGATTGCATTTTGGGGGGTTGTGTGCTGTGTAGTTTATGCTGCTGAATCTGTGTGTCTGAAGTATGGGGCAGCAATATTATGCTAAGGTGCTTCACTTTTCAGTGACACTGTGTTGAAGATGGAAAAGTGTAATATTTTTTAAGTGAGTTGCAAGAGGAAGATAATGTGAATGAAATCTTTTGTACAAGGTTGAGAGAATGTTATGTGGGAAACAACATGTGTTTGTCATTTAGTAGTGGTATGTTGAGCAAATGAAACAGGATTTAGTAATGCTCAGTCCAGGAATTTGGAATTTCTTTTGAACAGATACTGTACATTGTGCTTGGATAGGCATTGTAGGCTCAGTTGCAACCGAGTGATAGATATGAACGTACATATTCAAAGCTGGAAGAATTTATGTTGCCATCTCTCTTCTTTCCAGATCTGGAGACATAACCTCTAGGGGTACAAAATGCAGCTCCAAAAAGGAAAAGGTTTCAAACAAATGTGAATTCTGTGGAAAGGTTCTCATCAAAAGTAAAATGTTGATTCACCGGAGGATTCATACTGGGGAACGTCCATTTGTGTGTCCTGTGTGTGGGGAGGCATTTGTGTCAAAGGGAGCACTAACTGTTCACATGGTTATTCATAGTAAAGAACGGCCCTTTCCATGTGATATTTGTGATCGTACTTTCAAGCGAGCATTTGAATTAAAAAGCCATAAAAAGATTCACACAGGTGAAAAGAATCATGTTTGTGATATTTGTGGTTATTCATGTATTCAGAGAGCAAATCTGGTGAATCACAGGAAGCGACACCTCAGTGAATACAAATACAAGTGTGAAGTGTGCAACACAGGATTCTATACAAAGACGACTTTCCAAGAGCATAAAACTATACACACAGGAGAGAAACCATACCAGTGTGACATTTGTGGCCTGGCATATCGGTATAGATACAGGCTGATGCTGCATAAGAAAACACACGACCCTAATTTTGTACCCCCTGAAAAGAAACATGAATGTGACATCTGTAAGAAGCGTTTTGCTCGCAAGCAGGTTATGCTGTTGCATCTTAAATCTCACACAGGTGAGAGCCAATTTGTTTGTGATATATGTGGCAAGAATGTTGCCAGCAAGGCATCCCTGATGGTGCATGTGAGGACACATACGGGGGAGAAACCAAATGTGTGTGATGTGTGTGGTAAGGCATTCATATCCCGCAACTATTTGCGTGTTCACCAGCGGACTCACACAGGTGAAAAGCCCCATACTTGTGACCAGTGTGGTAAATCATTCACACAGCGTTCAACTCTTGTAGTACACATGAGATCTCATACAGGACAAAGGCCCTACATGTGTCATGTGTGTCAGAAAGGGTTTGTTGCGAGAACTCTTCTTGTGACACATCAGAAAAACCATGAACATATGTTTTAGAAGAGGGAGAGCATGTTTGTGTATGGCAGCAGCTGCATATACTGATATATATATATATATATATATATATATATTTGGTTTAAATGGAAATTTTCTC
>Ga0123353_10013410_pt1 | contig 11738 bp, 15 predicted proteins | sample TergutLab28metaG_3_FD_92763 | JGI IMG/M metagenome (GOLD analysis project Ga0123353, IMG submission 92763) | Labiotermes labralis P3 segment gut microbial communities from Petit-Saut dam, French Guiana - Lab288 P3 | ecosystem: Host-associated > Arthropoda: Insects > Digestive system > Gut ... | reverse complement strand
TTTTTTCCCATTTTAAATCTTTTATAAAAATTTTTTTCTTTTTTTTTTAAACAAATTTAAATTTTTAAAAAATATTGGTTTTGGGGGGGGGGGGGGGTTTGGTAGTTAGTGGGTCAAATTCTGATCCACATAAAACAGAACTTACATAAAGGTTCACAGCACATGAATGTTACGTACATCAGGAGTGCCTGCATACGTTTGACATCCCATCCCCCAAACACAGGCGGCATCTTACTTTCTCATATCCTCACCTTATCCCTTACTATCCCACTTCTGTCATTCACTCCTTGCACAGTCCTCACATTCATTCCCTAAACACTTTTACACCTACAGTCTCAACAGTGTAACAAAGAACTGTTTCGATTAATACTGACAAACCAGTTTCTCTCTTAACATCATACTGTCTTTCCCTAACTGTTCTACAAACCGTGTTTACTTCGGTTTTTGGTTGGCCATGCCGAATATATGATAATCCAACAGTAAAGCAACTGACACTTACACAAAAGAAGCAGAGAAAGTTGAAGGAAATCTTCGTTGAATGGCCCAAGTGTGCTGCACCACCAGCACATTCACAGTACCTGCCTTTGTTGCAGTCAACCAACCTTGTGGCACTTACCTTGACCTGAGTATATCAGCAGTCAGCTCATATGCGAATGCACTCTCTGATGTTGGTAGCCCTGTCACTATGACTTCACTCACTCTGGTCATGATATTAACCCCAAACAGTGTGACTGCACCTTCTAGGCGCGAGCAGTGACAGTACAGGCGCACGTGACCCTGTTCACCCGAACACGACGTTGCTGTGGCGTTGTCTCCAATCACATTCAACACTCCTGGTCCTACCAGCTTCTTGTACAGCACTGAAACCCACCAGTCCTGCCAACATGAAGCCCACACATGCTGAATACTATCCTGGCCTACACTCAAATGTTGGCAGCATGACAGTACAACAGCATGACTCACTGGCAGTGGCTCCATTGCTGGGCCAAGCAGCCCGTAGTTCCCGCCAAACAGTGACTGTCGCACCACCACGTCAATGCCTAGGCGGGCTGTCAGTCCAAGTTTGTCCAGCCACAGGAACCCAGCCACATAGCTGTCTGACAGTCCAGGAGCACCTCCTCCATATGCTGAACCAGTCTCACCTGCAGGGAGATGATGTGATGGTTGATGTAGCAACTGTCCCTGCACTGACACAACCGTGCGGCAGGAACACTACCACAATCTTTGTGTCAGCTTTCTTGAGCAGCTGATAGTTCTACAGCATATCAACAATTTCCTTCTCTTGCATGACCCAATGTTCATCATTGTCATCACAAAAGACTGCCAATGCCCAGTAAGCTTAACACAAAGCCTGACTGACTGACAAACTAATTAACTAACTATATGGAGCACAGCCTTTCCCAACAGTTCAGCTAGTCAAGAAATTCTCCACATTTTGTGGAACACGAGGGTTCATTACAGTGTTCACAACAGGCCAGCACCACAGCCAAACTAACCCATTCAGCACATTCCAATTCTGTTTATTTAAGAATAATTTTAATATTATCCTCCCACCCACAACTAGGTCCTCCAAGAGGTGTCTTGTCTTTCCTTTGCTTTTCCTCACCAAACCTGTATGTATTTCTGTTCTTCCCCATCCAAGAAACACCACTAATATTGTTGATTCAGAAATGTACAAAAGTCACAATTGTATATCCTTCTGGTGACGTCACCAGAGCTCTGTACATTCCAGAAGCACGGTACTCACTCAGCCACATGGGGAGATGTATCCCTGCTGTTGTGTTGCGCACTGCTGCAATCTGGCATGCCAGTACATTCAGCACATTTGGGCTGACAAAGTCCTTGAGCACTGCTTTCTTTCCATTCAGATAATACCTGCATCACACCAAGTACAGCTTCATGGCCAGTCATGCATGTATAATTGCTAATTTTGACATGGACAATTGTCACTACCACAAGGTGCAAGTCAGTTTAAAGACTTCTTGTCTTCCGGGGTGTAATGCTTTGTCATTGCATGAGTGGTTCCTGGTGTTTCCAACGCACCTTGACCCTTCAAGCACTGGCGGACCCCTCACTGAATTACAAAGTTTCATCACAGCCCAGAAGACCTGAATCTTCAGCAAACTGCTGTCAGAACCTGCAGCTGGACAGTATCTGACGTGTGTTCAACATTAGCCTCAGCTGAACACTCGTCATCAAGAGATCTAGTGTTCAGTGCAACAGCCCAGTGGCCAAACTATTATCTGGTTCTTCCCAATCAATCATCAGCATTAACATTCAATAAGAAAGTGCAGACATGTCACTGTCACCTGAAGACAAGAGGTGTGCAGTACACTGACACATCCTGTTTGTGACACACACATGAGACAGTGGTTAACAGAGTGACTATCATAATGGTTAGAGTCATCAGTTCTAATTAAATACTGACTTTACAGCATTATCTCCAATTGGCATAACCTTACCCAGTTCACTTCTTACTACACTCCAACACATATCTTTCCTTCTTCCAAGTTCCTTTTTCTCCCTGGCTGTTGTATTAAGAGTTTTGATGCAAAAAAATGAACACCTGATGTTAAGACCATGCCTGTCAGGCTGTTTGTAACCAAATATGAGAGGCTAAACCCTTCGTCTGTTGTCATGAGATTTGTTACAGGTGTTCTTTACAGGTTTCCCATAGTGTGCAGGTTTCATACAAATTGACTCAGGGATTGTTGTACTTTATTTAGGGCGTAAGCAAAACTTGATCTGCATTTTCTACACTTTTAAGACAATTTGGATAAAATTTGGTACGGGAGAATTCCACAAAATTTGGGTAATGTGAGTTTTGTGGAAATCGATGCAGTGTGAAGCCTTCCTGTACTGAAGGACGCAACTTCATACATCTGTTGTCTGGTGCTGGTGAAGTTTGGTACAAAGGATCTGACATAACAATGTGAGTTTCAGGAGAAATGGTTCAGGGAAGGCCTAACTTTCTTCTGTTGTGGGTGTAAGCAAAATTACATTTAAGCGTGCACCATGAAACCGTATGACATTTTGGTAGTCAAGAATGCCTTTGTACAGTCTGTACCCTGTGTCACAAAGTACACCATTTGTAATCTTGTGTGGAGAACCCATATCCCACCTGATTCTGATGTAGTGTTGTATAACATACACCACTGGTGACAAGCGTGTCTGTCTGTCATTCATGCATATCCCCCACTCCAGGTGTCATTGTTATGGCCAAATCACAATGTGTAACTTACTGGTGCCAGGTGATGGCATCAATCACACTGCTGGTCTGTTCCAGGAAGCTCTTGAGGTACGTTAAGGGCTGCTCGCCTGTCTGCTGCACTATTGGACGGGTCACATCTGGTCCAACTAGTGGCGACTTGCTGTAGCGAGGGTATGAATTCAACAAGTGACGGAGTTCTACAAAGTCTACGCCGAGCTGGCTCCCAGACAGTGACACTCCAAACACGTGATGGAATGAATTTGGCTCTGTAGCAGACACACCCAGGTATTATGTAAGTTGCGGTTACAAATAACAAAACTCCATCTCTGTACACTATATGATTGTATTAAACCTTATCTGTTTACATCTTATGGCCTGTGTTTCGCCATCATCATGGATATAATTCACATGGAAATTTGGGAATTACTGCTGGTTTTACCTTCACATCACTTGTGCATGTACAATACAGTATTTTATAAATTATTGCGACTGAGGGGAGTTCTGTATGTGGAAGAATTCATGTGAAGAGTATGCTTATATATATATCATGATATTTGAAGTATTTAATTCCAAAGGGTCCTGAGAATTGTGCGGATTGTGTGCCGTAACGTTGGGATATCCCACTGCATACTGTACATACAGTGGGTTCATGCAGATTGTCAGTACAACCAACTTTGTTAAACACACTGATTTCTTGTAACAAATATGGCTGCATATTTCAGCTGATCATTAAGCCATCTTCAGGCCACAGTAATGTTCATACATATAAGTAACTGCATACACAATCACATTGGTTAGTAGTGGAGATCGTAATGTTACAAACTGTTTATCAGTTACAGTACTGTCATTCAGTTGCTCAAAATATTATTAAAATTGTAATGAGAGAATGACAGAACAGGGATTATGATGGCTTAATGCATGGCATTTTTAAACGTCAAGACCCAACACTTCCCCTCTTGTTTATTACCATTTCGGTAGTTGTATTTAATGGCAGAGACAGTAGATAACCATAACTTTTCTGGTTAATGTTTAAAAGAATAAAATGTGCCTGGTTACCATTAGTGGGATGACTGCATCATTTGAAAGTATCATTCTTTCCTTAGGTTGCATGCTCGAACTTCACAGGCTTGTTAACCGTGGTTAAAGTGGCTGGAGTGTGAAGCTCACTGCTCACCTGCATCTGGTGCAGCAGTCACATGGGCCAAGCAGATAATTTTGAAACTTAAAGCAGCCTAAGGAACAATCAGCATGTTCACCACAACTAAATGCACATTAACCTTTTGACGCCTAATGTCAACTATAGTGGTCGTACCTCACCGCTAACCTCTAAAGTTGCATTTTATATATTTAATCAACAAATATAGGTACTGAATATTTTAAACATGGTATATACTCTCCGTTTCTTTGTCTTCAAAATGCAGTTTGTTTCATAATTCTAACATATTTGGTTCTTGTATTATTCACATTTTATATACAGGGTGTGCTAAAATTAAAAAAAAAATTCCAGTGCCAAAAGGTTAAGAGTGCTTTAATGACAAAACCAAAACACATTGCAATTTCTGAACTGAAAGTTTTGCCACGCTGTTCTCTTACTGTACCATTTCCAAGCTGCCAACTTATGTTAAATCTCAGCTTGTTAGAAAAATCCAGCAGTAGTCTTGCATTTGAGCTGTCCCACTGAGTTCCATTCCTGAGCAACACATTGAGGTCAAACAGGAGCTCAAATCCCGCAGCTTGAGCAAACCTGTTCAGTGCGACCCAGTCGGCTCCTGCAACATACAGCATGTCACTGTCGTCACTGCATGTGACGTGCACCATCGCACACTGTGCATGTTCTCAGACAATGTACACAATTGGGATGTCACACTGTGTCACTGGGTGTGAGGTTCCCAACATTTCAAAGGGCTGCTAGTGCTGTCATTTTCAGGCACACTGGACTGCATGCTCCTGGATACAAAAGCACTCAACAAACACCCAGTGACACACAGTGGCACATCGCAGAAAAACTGAATATGCTGTAACCCCCATCACTAGACATACAGAAATGTCCCAGCCTGCACGCACCTGTCATATTAAAAAAATCTATGTTGTGGCGTGCGCATCCCTTGGCTTCATATGAACAAGTGCCACCGTCGGACATGTTGGTCTTGTGTCTCACCGGACTGTAGCCTGAGTCTGGTTCAAAGATCAGTCTGTCTGCCAGTGTGCCACCTACACGGAGATATGCAGGAGCCAGCTGTGCTGCCAACTTGAGCAACATGTCAGACCTGCAATGGAGTGACGAACATTTGTATTAATGTGGTTCAGTTGAGTCAGCAGCCATTTGATTCTGTTCCAGCTGCTGTACCAGATTATGTTCACATAAGCCAACTCTCTTACACAACTGACCACCCTCAATAAAACAGAAGACACCAAATGCCCAAGAAACTCAGCTGTTACAGAACCCGAAGTTCATTATAGTAAGGTCACATTGAGCAGTGCGGTTTGTATTTCTGAAAATGACATCACAGAAAACAACCTGCTAGCCTGTGTGTGTGTGTGTGTGGAAGATCCCAACAGCTGCCAGAAAAAAACTGTAATCAGAATTCAAAAAATGTTGATCAAACATTTGGTCACTGAGGTTTGTCAGCATTAAAACAAAAATGCATTGTTTGGCACATGACACAAGGACTGCCTGTAACTTTGCCAGAAAGTATACCATTGGATTTAGTCCTCACCCTGTGCAATTTGTAAATTATTTAATTAAAGTTTACCTTGATGTTATTCTCCATCACAAATGTCCATATCTTGTTCATCCCAGTATATTGCTCAACTTCCCTGTGAATTCACAACATTATAAACCTCCACATCGTAGCACCTGTACATCCCACTCAGCAGAACACATCCACATATTCACCTCCTTATAACAACAACCGTAAACCAAAATCTCCAAGTGTCTTGCATGAAGGAAACATAACTTAAACTGACATTTGGGGTCTCCCCAAATATTCTTACTATTCTCACTTGTTGCATCTATATAAATAATCAGACAACCCAGACATCTCTCAGAGCACATCAAAGTTGCACACCATACCAAGTCAATAGATTACCCAGGATAATGAAACACTACTTCCCAATGGGCAGAAGGAATCGTGGTAGACCTCTGAAGAGACTTCTGGATACGTGAGACTGGAACTGGTCAACAAGTGGCCCAACTCCATGACAGATATATGATGATGATGATGACCAAGTCACAGCAGCTGAACAGTAAGGCAGTCAGCATTTACCTAGTTGACACCCTGCACTTGATAGTCTGATGTGTTTTCATGGTTTTACTTTGCCACTCCACAGAAAGAGTATGGCTGTACCTTATGGTATTTCAGTTTATTAAGACATGTCATACTGTGTGAGATTTGAGGTTTACACAGCAGTGCTGATGAAGATTCAAGTCTGCTGTGATGTGATGCTAACATTTCAAAGGATCATAGTGCCTTCATTGTCAGGTTCTAGCAGTTTGCCAAGAAACACAAGTCCCTACAATGAAGGCATTATAGTCCTTCAAAACATCAGGAATTACTCATGCAAATGAGACAGTGTTACTTGCCAGAAGATGTGTATCTTCTTGCCACCACACAGTCTCAATGTCAAGACACAGCATTAAACTCCCCTTAAAGTCCTGGTGTTTTCTCTACCAGAGAGGAAAGAGGTCCACCTGTTGGCTCTCTCTGTATATATAATGTTACATTTCTTAACTACCATAGATATTACAGTGCCAGTAATTTAACTCACCTAATATTCTTATGCACCCAGCCATCCTGAATCAAGGATGTGTCAAGAGCAACACTCAGGAAGCGTTCATCCGTTCTGTGTACCAGACGGTCAGTGCTGATCACTATGTGGGTAATGTAGCTCTCTTGTCTTGTTAACTCTCGCAGCCCCATCAGTACAGTGAGCCAACCCACAATGAATATGAACAGCATCACAACAGCCTTATCAAACACCCCTGTAACTGTTTATTTCAGACAGTTAGCTGTTGAAGGTTCATCACAGACAACACAAAAGCTTGTCACTGGACCCTCTATTCTACAAACTACATCTTGGTCTCTCAAGCAACCTTTTTCCATGAGGCTTCCCATTCAAAATTCTGTGCCCATCTCCCCTTCCATGTTACACATGTATAACCTCAGCTACTTCAAAGCCAGCTCCCTATTGTGGCATTTGCCCAGTTTCATGTTCATTCTTTGTTTAGATTTAAAAAAAAAAACACAGGCAGATCAGTCTGAGAAGCATTGTAATAGCATTGGAGTTCAGATACAAATTGTTTTAAAATATCAAAGCACATGACTTCCCTCAGATTAAGTGACCAAGTTTCGTATCCATGAACATAAGCAGCATTACAGGTTTATATAGAGGAACAGGGTTAGGATTTTCATTGTGATGCCAAGCGTTATTTAGAACGGAGTTTAACCTATTTTGGAGCGAAGCGCAGTACTGTGTCTACAGCAGGAATTGGCAGAACTGCTTAGTTAAGTTAAGAATAAAATGCTTCATGCCCACAACTACTGAACGATTTGTTTCCATCAGGAACTACGAAGAGGTACCGGGAACAGTTAAAGAAGTACGGCATATGTTTCATGATATTAGAAATATACCCGCTTTAGGCCTGAAGCGGGATTAATTCTCGTAGTTGTAATAATGTTTAAAACAATTTACAGCTAGCTAAATTGGGTCGTAAACCGTCCTACCGTGCCTCGCACCTCCATGTCTCCTGTCATCTCGAAGGGGGAACTTGTAAAGTAACTGGCGATTTTGCTCCACTCTCTTTGAAAACATGTCTGTTTGTGCTCCCACTTCGCCAACACATGTAATTACAACCTCCTTTACATGAGGCTGTAAGTAATATTGAATTGTTTACATCACAGAGAGTCAATATTACTACCGTCGTCTTCCATCTTGTTCTGTACGTTCGTTGTCACGTTGCCATGGTAACCAAACAACGCCGGAAGCAGTGACTTCAGGTTGGCGCGACTCGTAGCACAGATCATCGCTAGTGGAACGGTCTACGAGGCGCTGGAATAAACACGGCATGGCCATACTGAAGGTGCTAAGGAGAAGCCCAGAAGTTCTATTACAAGCAGGATGGAAATTGCTCGGTGATGTGGATCGGGTCCTGAACAGGTTAGAGCTTATCAATATTGTGTACACCGTTCGTTAGGTTCATATTGACTGTCTTCGTCTAAACCGGCCTTTAATTCACCTGTCTTACATATCACGATACATTACATTCTCCTACACGTTTCGGTACACGTCGGCGCCATCGTCAGGGAGTCTGATATTGAAATATTCGATTTTCGACGCAATAACTAGCTGCAAACACGTGGCCAAACGTGCCGGTAAAATGCGGTCTTCTCGCTGGTCCATATTTTCCAGATTTCACGAAAGCCACTTATGTTGAATAACAGCTAAATCCATAGTCACGTGACACCATTTTGGTGTGGTGATTCTGAACTCACCCCACCCCTTCCTCTGATGTGCCTTGTCTGCCGATGGTTCAGAAACAGTAAGACACTAAAAGAAATTGAAAACTTTCAGTGTCTTCTTATAGTAAGAAGTGACATGTGAAATGCGGGCTTGGCTATGTCAGTTGCTTAGCGTAAAAAATCGTGGAATGTTCATCCGACGTTGGATGTCTTCTCTGAAAATTCGCAACAAGTATGTGAGTAGAGCAATAAATATAAACATGTATGCTGCATACATAGAAGTAGCGTACTTATGCAGTATTTTAAATCATAATTGCATCCTCGATTACTTACGTTTAGCAATTGGATGTAGAGAGTGTCGACTGTTTTATGGATGTGTGTACAGTTTGGCAGTTATTGTATTGGCTGTGTACAGAGTGTCAGCTATTGTATGGATTGTGTGCAGGTTGTCAGCTAGTGCATGGTTTGTGTATAGGTGTCAGCTATTGTATAGATTGTGTGCAGGTTGTCAGCTATTGTATGGATGTGTGTACAGGGTGTCGACTGTTGCATGGATGTGTGTACAGAGTGTCAGCTATTGTATGGATTGTGTACAGGTTGTCAGCTATTGTATGGATAGTGTACAGGTTGTCAGCTATTGTATGGATGTGTGTACAGGGTGTTGACTGTTGTATGGGTGTGTGTACAGAGTGTCAGCTATTGTATGGATTGTGTACAGGTTGTCAGCTATTGTATGGATAGTGTACAGGTTGTCAGCTGTTGTGTGGATGTGTGTACAGAGTGTCAGCTATTGTATGGATGTGTGTACAGAGTGTCAGCTATTGTATGGATGTGTGTACAGAGTGTCATCTATTGTATGGATTGTGTACAGGTTGTCAGCTATTGTTTGGATAGTGTACAGGTTGTCAGCTGTTCCTGGGATGTGTGTACTGAGTGTCAGCTGTTGTATGGATGTGTGTACATGGTGTCAACTGTTGTATGGATATGTGTACAGTGTGTCAGCTATTGTATGGATGTGTGTACAGAGTGTCAGCTATTGTATAGATAGTGTACAGGTTGTCAGCTGTTCCTGGGATGTGTGTACAGAATGTCAGCTATTTTATGGATTGTGTACAGGTTGTCAGCTATTTTATGGATAGTGTACAGGTTGTCAGCTGTTCCTGAGATGTGTGTACAGAGTGTCAGCTGTTGTATGGATGTGTGTACAGGATGTCAGCTAGTGTATGGTTTGTGTACAGGTTGTCAGCTGTTGTATGGATGTGTGTACAGAGTGTCAGCTATTGTATGGATGTGTGTACAGGATGTCAGGTATTGTATGGATGTGTGTACAGGGTGTCAGCTCAAGTCCCACTGGAGGTCTTGCACTAAGTTGGCTATATACCTCCGCGCATGCTCAGTTTACGTGACCTCCAGATGAGGAAACCGAGGTTGAAGCATTAGAAGCGTAAGGAATATCACCGTTTACCAACCGTGAGGTTTGCTTCAACTGTACGACCTCATTTTCCACGCATTTCAGGTTTAGTTCAAATCCGTCAGATCAAGTATTGCGATAACAACAAAAACGAAACTGCCGGCAAAACGACTTCCCTCAAAGGCCCTTTTAGAATTTGAAAAATGATTTAAACAAAATGTTCTGTATTACGGAATTACTGAAGGACCGCCTTGCAACTTTATTAACACTCTGACCGCGCCTGGCTACAGGTGCTGTATCATACAGCGGTGTGAGGACAATTCGGGGCCGGTTGTGTTCTGGTGTATGCAACAAGCATTGAACAGAAGCAATATAGTGTAGAGCATTTTGGTAAGGAAATCTCCTGACAGGCGACGAGTTTGACTGTCTTGACCCGGTTACGGTACAGTACAAGGGACAAGAGCTGAAAATGAGATTTTGTACAAAAAAGTTTTACAAAACACTCTTTTGCCAGCTGGAACTGACTGTGTGTGTATCGAGAGAAGCTGATAGTTCGCTTTTTTTTGGGGGGGGGGGAGGAATTGTGTGTACGGGCGTGTACAGTAGTGGTCAAGAGTGTAGGGGCATATACAGTACTGATCAAGAGTGTACGGGCGTGTACAGTACTGGTAAAGAGTATACTGGCGTGTACAGTACTGGTCAAGAGTGTACGGGCGTGTACAGTACTCGTCAAGAGTGTGCGGGCGTATACAGTACTGGTCAAGAGTGTACGGGCGTGTAGAGTACTGGTCAAGAGTGTACGGGCGTTTACAGTACTGGTCAAAGGTGTACGGGCGTGTACAGTACTGGTCAAAAGTGTAGGGGCATGTACAGTACTGGTCAAGAGTGTACGGGCGTGTACAGTACTGGTCAAGAGTGTACGGGCGTGTACAGTACTGGTAAAGAGTGTACGGGCGTGTACAGTACTGGTCAAGAGTGTACGGGCGTGTACAGTACTGTTCAAAAGTGTACGGGCGTTTACAGTACTGGTCAAGATACTGTGTGCAAGGTGAATGATAACGTTTGGTGCCCCCCACTCCGCCTAAGGATCGATTCTCGATAGGGTAAAATATTTTTTCTTCCCCGAAACGTGTAGACTGGCTCTGGGGTCCAACCAGCATGGTACTGAATGGGTACAGGAGGTTAGCGGCCGAAGTGTGAAACTGATTACTGAACTGCATGAGTAGAACTGCACCTCTGCTCTCGCAAGTACCGTTCATTGTGTGCAGAGGGACAGCTGTTTGTTACCTTGCACAGGACGGCAGGACAGCTGTTTGTTACCTTGCACAGGACGGCAGGACAGCTGTTTGTTGCCTTGCACAGGACGGCAGAACAGCTGTTTGTTACCTTGCACAGGACGGCAGGACAGCTGTTTGTTACCTTGCACAGGACGGCAGGACAGCTGTTTGTTGCCTTGCAAAGGACGGCATGACAGCTGTTTGTTACTTTGCACAGGACGGCAGGACAGCTGTTTGTTGCCTTGCAAAGGACGGCAGGACAGCTGTTTGTTACTTTGCACAGGACGGCAGGACAGCTGTTTGTTACCTTGCACAGGACGGCAGGACAGCTGTTTGTTGCCTTGCAAAGGACGGCATGACAGCTGTTTGTTACTTTGCAC
>Ga0123353_10013408_pt1 | contig 11739 bp, 15 predicted proteins | sample TergutLab28metaG_3_FD_92763 | JGI IMG/M metagenome (GOLD analysis project Ga0123353, IMG submission 92763) | Labiotermes labralis P3 segment gut microbial communities from Petit-Saut dam, French Guiana - Lab288 P3 | ecosystem: Host-associated > Arthropoda: Insects > Digestive system > Gut ... | reverse complement strand
GAATTGAGTTAGAACTAGACTTAATGTTTCTGTGATGAACCCTGAGTTGTGGAGTGCTTGAAGTACAGAATTCATTGTGCTAGGGCCATGTGAATTGGGAACAGAATTGGCTATGTTATGTACATGTGAACTGACAGTTACATTAAGGAAGATGTGAATCTTTAAAAGACTTTTGTTCAGGTGTGTGAACATACGTAGAACACCTCCAGAAATTTTTTGGGGTGGGGTGAGCCGTTATGCCACCACTCCATTGATTATTGCTTTGTCTCCAGGTCATAGTGATATAAACGGGTTCCGTCCATGGTCACCAGTAGTGCTGAAAAAATTCCAAAATTTGCTCCGATGACTGGCACTGTTGACGTTTTTGATTCGTGTTCAGACATTTCAGGACCCACTTTGCGGAGAGCTTCTGCACATCCAAATCTTCATGAATGATGGACCAAACCCGCTTACGTGAGGTATCCAGTTGCCCAGCTATTGACTTATCTGAAATCCAGCAGTCTTCCAAGATTAGCTCGTGAATTTGAACAATAATCTCTGGGATGGTCACTGTTTTGGGTCATCCAGGACGAGGCACATCACAGGTGGAAAAATCACCACGTTTAAACTGGGCCACACAGTTTTTGACAGCATACAGTTGTGCATGTTCCCCTAATGTTTCTGTCAGAATGGCATGAATTTCCTATGGCTCTTTGTCTTGCAGGAAAAAAAAAACTTGATAACAGCTTGCATCTCAATGTTGTTGAAATCACGTTTCGCTTGACATGCTTCCTTTTAGCCTCTGTAACAAGAAAAGACGTGCAATTCGGCACATGAACAGACCCCTCTTTCCAACCACACTGTTGATTCCGTCCTATGACATCGGGAAGTGGTCAGGCTATGGACTTATCAGCACCCCCTCATACTATTTGCTCCACATTGAAGGGTAAAGCAAGCAGAGGGAGAGTGGCAAACATCTGCCAAGATATAAATGAATTAGAAGCTTTAAAATATGCAGAGCAAATATTGGTTGCCTGTGCTCCTTGTAGCTGGTGCTATAGTCACAGTAGATCAAGACTTATATTGCCATGAATGTATTAAGAGTTACATATGCAATTTGAAAACTGTTTTATTCAAAATTACATTTGTAAAATGTTAAGGGAAAATTAATTTCAGAAAATGTTTGTACCATACAGCTCAGAATCTTTTATCTTTGCACATCTTATCTGAAAAAGAACTAAAGATGAATATATATAAAACTGATTGTACTTGTTGTCTCTCAGCCTAAGGGGAAAAAACACAGACGGATGGTGTGCGAGAACAGCATGAAGAAACACAGACAGATGGTGTGCGAGAACAGCATTTGAGGATTTGGGCCAAAGAGAACAGAAGCAGCGGAATAGTGGAGATGGCTACATAATGAGGGGCTTCATCATACTTAATAGTAACCAGTTATTGTAGGGGTCATATCAAGGAGTGGGGGATGGGCAGGAGATAAAACATACTTGCGTATTTGAGAGGTAGATTTTTTCCTTAGAAAATTGAAGGAAAAAATGCAAGTTTGAAGGCGTGGCCTTAATAAGTTGGCAGTATAAATCTGTATATTAAGGAACTATGGTGTGGTGGTTTGTAATTGATCCAGCAGACTTCATTTAGGATTCACTCATACCTGCTGCGGTGAACACAGTGCCATGAGGTAAATTGGTTACATTAATAGGGATTACTTGTATTTTCCATAGGTTGTGTACATAGCCCCCCTGAAAGCTCTTGTTCGAGAACGTATTGAAGATTGGAAAGTAAGACTGGAAAGGAAACTAAATCGAAAGGTTGTTGAGTTAACGGGTGATGTATCACCAGACATCCAGGCCATATCTAAAGCCGATGTAATTGTAACAACACCGGAGAAGTGGGATGGAATCAGTCGTAGCTGGCAGACACGTAATTATGTCCGTGACGTAGCCCTTATTGTCATTGATGAAATCCATCTTCTTGGTGAAGATCGTGGCCCTGTGCTGGAAGTAATTGTATCAAGGACCAACTTCATAGCATCGCACACTTCTCGGACTCTGCGTATTGTGGGCCTTTCAACAGCACTGGCCAATGCAAAGGATTTGGCCAACTGGCTTTGCATTGGACAGGTAGGAAAGATATGATATACCTGTTTTTTGTCACACAACAGGACATATACACACACGCATTCTCACAAACACAAAACACACATGCAGTCTCTATTTATAGGACTAAATTTTGTGTCTGTATGTGTATATCTCCCCTCGTCTGCATGTGGAGTGAGCCCTGTCTCTTTCCCTTGGATCAGAATGACTGGAGCATAAAGTTGACAGCTCTTCTTCATCTGATAACAAGGTTTAGACTATGTTTATGTTTACCTTCACTGCCCTGCCTATTGCATGGTATGGTGTATTGAAACCCATAGAGCTTACCAATATATATCTGATTATCTTCATGCGCAAAGTTTTGAAGTTTAACAACCAACAAACAAACAAACACAATGGCAGTGGCTGCAAGAATATAAAACTGTTGTGTGTATGTTGCACTAGCTACAGACAGTACATTTTTGTTGAAACCCAAGGCTGATTTGTTGTTATTTTGGATTTTAGATGGGTCTGTACAACTTCCGTCCATCAGTACGTCCAGTACCACTTGAGGTCCATATATCAGGATTCCCTGGAAAGCACTATTGTCCGCGTATGGCCACCATGAACCGCCCTGCATTCCAGGCGATTCGACAACACTCCCCAGCAAAGCCAGTGCTCGTGTTTGTTTCATCTCGGAGGCAAACTCGGCTGACAGCACTTGATCTTATTGCTTACCTTGCAGCTGAAGATGATCCTAAACAGTGGCTTCATATGAGTGAACAGGAAATGGAGCAGATCATTGCAGGTGTGAAAGATTCAAACTTGAAACTTACACTGGCATTTGGCATTGGAATGCACCATGCCGGTCTTCAGGAGAGGGATCGTAAGACAGTAGAGGAGCTGTTCGTCCACCAGAAGATACAGGTTTGTACACAGCACTCTCTGTATTCACTAATGCAGGAATGGTGTACTTATGACATGGCAAGGATTTTCTTGGCGTGTAAGCATATTTTGTGTGATGCCCAATGTGAGGGGCAGAAGAGGTTCAAACCAGACTTTAAAGGATGTCTGGTTTAGTACACAGATGGGTCCAAAACCAACACAGGCACTGGTGCTGGGGTATACAGAAAAGTCTCAAGAGGGTGAATAGCTTCAGCTTTGGGCTGTACACCGCAGTATTTCAGACTGTAATATATACCATCAAGACATGGTGTAGTGGAGAATATAGAAAAGCTGTGTACAGAATCAGTTGGCCTCTAAGGCCCTTAATAGTTTCTAAATTAGTCTGGGACTGCCATCAGTCCCTCATAAAACTGGCAAACCATTACACGATCCAACTGGTATGGGTGCCATGACACATGGAGATTTATGTAAATTAAATGGCTGATCAGTTAGCCATGCAAGGCTCCTCGCATCCACTTTTAGAACCTGAGCTTGCTCATGGTATGTCTGGAAGGGTTGCCAGGTGAGTGATCAGGCACTTGGTGAGAAGAACAACATGAGTACTGGCAATCCATTCATTGACAAAAGGCAGGCTAAGGGTTTTTCTATAGGACCCTCTGCTAAAAGAGCTAGGGAATTCCTCAACTTCAGCAGAAACAGCTAAGAATAATGACAGGGCACTGTCATTGTAAAGGATGTATATTTAAACTGGGGCTAGTAGGCAGTCCTGGGTATGATAAATGCAAACAGGCACCTTCAACAGCCTGACATATTCGTGGTAACTGTGTGGTACTAGCAAAATTAAAATTTCAGCATTTGGGTCGTGATTTGATGAAACCAGGTGACTTTACTTACATATTTGTCAGCAAGGTACTACACTTTGTTCAAAGTTGGGGGCTGCTGAATGCGTAAGCAAAGGGGGTGCACAAAAGATAAAAAATTGTCAAATTGCAAGTGTTGCTGGGATGCCTGCCCTTATGTATTCACTTCTGTGGTATTCTGTTTTCACATGAAAATGAAAGTCACTGCAACTTCACTGGCTTGGCATAGTCGTAACTGTTTTCCACTTTGTGTAGTGTTGCCTTGACATTCCAGCTACAGAATGTGTGCTCATCTTTCTCAAGATAGCTCACTGTGTTTGATGACAGCAGTATATGGTTGTGTGCCCAGACTTGGTTATGAGGATTTCTGTTAGCAGTGTGTATTGCACTGTTTGTAAGAGTTGTGCAGTTGTGGTTTGGTTGTGTTATAGTGTATTAACCATGACTTTACAACAGTGTAATTTTTACCACCTGAGAAACAGAAACATAATGGCCAAGGGATTAGTAGCAGTGGCATCTTCCAGGAATTGACAGCTGTAATTTGCAGCATCCCTTCTCCCATTGTTCAACAGACCCGCTCACACGTTCTAGGTCTATCTGATAAACTGTCACGTTTATGATGCTGAGTATCAAAAATTTTGCCACCCCTGTGTTAGTGTTTGAGGCTCATGTAGCACAGAAGTGTGTTTTAGAAAGGGGCCATACCAAGCTCTGTCTTGTTGTTAGTTACCATTGTGAAATGGAAAGCTAAATGCATATGAGGGGGGACCCAAAAATAACTGGAATTTTTTTTTTAAATGGTTTATTAGGATTTATACTATTACAACTTTAGTCTCCTTCAAAGTGCTCTCCTTTTGACCCGATAAACTTGTACCAACGTTTTTCCCACTATTGAAAACATTTCTGGAACTCTTCTTTGCTGATGTTGTTCAAGACCTCCAACATTTTCTTTTTCACTTTGCTGACATCAGCAAAACATTTCCCTTTCATCTGGCCTTTCATACAAGGGAGCAGGAGAAAGTCGTATGGCACAAGGTCGGGTGAATGGGGAGGATGAGGGATAACCATCATGTTTTTTGCCAAAAACTGCTGCACATTCAAGGCTGTGGGCAGGGCATTGTCATGGTGAAGGAACCAATCACTACTGCTCCACATTTCTGGTCATTTTTTCTGTACACTATCGCATAATCTTATCAACACCTTCAAATAAAATTGTTGATTCACAGTTTGTCCAGGAGGAAAAAATTCCTTGTGCACAATGCCATTAGCATCAGAAACACTAATCAACATGATCTTAACATTTAATCGAACCTGTCAGGTCTTCTTTGCTTTTGGAGAATTAGGAGTTTTCCATTGGCTCGATACTTGTTTTGTTTCCAGGTCGTAACTGTAGCACCAAGTCTCATCTCTGGTCACAACTTTAGAAAGAATCTGTGGGTTTTTTCCAGCATGTTCCCTTAAAACGTGATGAATATTCAAACGATTGTTTTTTGTATCCTTTGTCAACAACTGAGGAACAAATTTTGCAGAAACACGTTTCATATTCAAATCTTCCATTAACATTCACTGACATGAACTCCAAGACAAACCATTTATATCAGAAATCTCATCAATTGTCCAACGACGATCAGCATTGATTGCGTTGCGAACTATTTCAAGATTTTCATCATTTCGGCAGGTTGAAGGTTGGCCAGATCTTGGCTGGTCCTCACATGACATTTCACTCCCTTTGAAATGTCAATACCACTTGTACACTTCAGTCTTACTTAAAGCTTCTTCCTTAAAAGCTTCTTGGAGCATTAAAACAGTTTCAGCAGCTGATTCCCCTAACAGAAAACAAAACTTCACACACACTCTTTGTTCTTTATTATCAGCCATCATAAAAATTGCCGAACTTCCTAGCAGGCACTTAGAAAAAAAAAGCCACAACAACAATAACAGTCAACCTGGATTGATGCCACATGGCAGACTGCTAGAGTCTTGTGTTGACTTGGTTCACCTAGCAGCGCGTCGCGCAACTACTTCTAGTTCGCGCAGCACATTTAAATTCCAGTTATTTTTGGGTCCCCCTCATATTTGATGTGGCTGCCATGTTATTGTATAATTAAAAATAAACTACGATAGTGGTAAATGTTCAGAGGATCTCCATTTTCATAGAGTTGCCAGGTTGACGCATTCTGTTAGTCATCCAAATCATACTGGCTGTGGTGACCACCCATCCTTCCATCAGGTGGGCATCAAGCCACAGCTTAGGAACTTTACCCACAGTTCTGTATGTCTTCTTGGTGTAATGCTTAGGCATTTGGTTAACTTCTAAGTTCACACAGATTCAGGACACTGCACTGAAGAGTAACAATGTTGCCCCCAACTCCGGTTTTCACATGTTGATTTTACGGGAATTTACTCGTGTTTATCGTACATGTAAGCTTATGTGTAGTTTGTATGTCTTGATGTACAACGATTTCCATGCAGTAGTGGGATATGTCCATTGCCGTAGTGTGAACAGCCCTAAAATTAAACATACAAATTTGGTCAAAGGTAGTGTTACTTATTATGAAACACAACAGAAGTAAACAAGTATCAGATTGTGTTGACTTTCAGCATCATGATATAAATGTTACTGTGTCACAAAAATCCTACCATTGATTGAAGAGTTATTTGGGGATTCATACACACCAGCACAATAACTTATTCTTAAAAATACACATCATTATCTATTATGCACTCTTTACTTGGTGTGTGTTTGGTATATGAGATTGAGGTTTTCTCATGAGTTTTCAACACAGTGAGAACCTCAGATGTCATATGGGAAAGCTGTATGGTATGGCAACACTGCACAGATTCTTACAGCACCTCACAGTCTCAATTTATTATGTATGTTCACATGATTGTGTATTGTTTATATTTTTAAGCATGCTGTTGTTACACATTCACTGCATTGTGTTGTTAGTAAACTTATGAATAGACATGATGAAACCAAAATCCCAACTGTCTGTATAAATAAAATAAATTGGCTAAAAATTAGGTGACTTTCACGTGGAAGACTTAGTTGTTGACTGCTGAACCTTTATAAATATATTGCCAAGTATGTTTCAAATAACATGGCATTTGGATGCATGATGTGTCTCAAAGTACCAGTCTACTGGTGAACTTGATAATAATGGCATTGAACCATGAAGATCTGTTAGCACTGAGATGGTAATTAGGGGACTGAATAGTATTTAGACAAACCATGCAGAAGTATTCTGTGATGATGGGAGGTGGATGGAACAAGCTCATGGTCATATGTAATAGTGAGCTGTGGTGTTAATGGTATTGAATCTTCAGATTGTATCATGACTGAGCTCATTAGTTAGTTTGGTGCGAGAGTAACAGTAAGATGAACCATTGAGAAGTGTATTGTGAGGGTGGGAAGTGGATGGAACACACTTGGCATCATTAGCAGCAGTGGATTTGGTATTTGTGATGATTCAGAGAAAGAATTACTCCTTAATAATACAATCAATTCATCAGCATATTACAGTGTAAACTGAATAACTGCTCTGCAGTAGAAGTGTTTCAGATATGATTCATATTTCAGATCCTCATTGCAACTGCAACCTTGGCATGGGGTGTGAACTTCCCAGCTCACCTAGTTGTCATAAAGGGAACTGAGTATTATGATGGTAAAACACACCGTTATGTCGACATGCCCATCACAGATGTCTTGCAGATGATGGGACGTGCAGGTCGACCACAGTTTGATGACCATGGTGTTGCAGTTGTCCTGGTTCATGATGTCAAGAAAAATTTTTATAAGAAGTTCTTATATGAGCCTTTCCCTGTGGAATCAAGCCTTAGAGAAGTCTTGCCAGATCATCTGAATGCTGAAATTGTAGCAGGGACTATTCAGACGAAACAGGATGCCCTTGATTATATCACTTGGACGTACTTATTTAGGAGGTTGTATCAAAACCCTACATACTATAATCTAGAAACACTGGAGTCTGAAGACGTCAACACTTTTCTCTCAAATTTGGTGCAGCAGGCACTCAATGTGTTGGGAGAAGCATATTGCATAACACTAGATGAGGTAAGTGGTAACTGTGACAATCCATGTTGTACTATCAAACATATCTTAAATTAACTCGTTCACTTCGCAATGGTACTTTCACAAAGAAGGAGAAAATGAGCGGAAGAACTAGAGTGAAAGGCCTGCTCATGCATTATATATCTTCCAAATTATTTCTCTGTGAGAGATTTGAAGATTTTAAAGCAATGTTGCTGAAGATTCATGTTGTCTGGAATGTTACTGACTGTTGACTGGTAAGCAGTAAAAACTGTTTGTCAGTGGACGTGGCACAACATTCCAGAAGACTGGAATCTAGGTCTGTGTGATGTTGTAGTGAATTTATTCCTCATACAAGTCTTAGAGATACTGAAATACATAGACTCGTAGTCTCTTTCACTGATTAATCTAATCAGTACTACTTGTATACTGCAGGGGAGTTAAAATTATTTTTCTTTACATTTTGTTTGGTTTGCTGTATTCTATTTTAAATAGTGCTTTTATATATATATATATATATATACACACACACGCGCGCGAGTGTCTCTCTCTCTCTCGTGCCAGTGTTTTGTCAGCACAGCATGCTGAGAGATGGTTATAAAAAAGTTTTGGTTTCAAGACTTCCAGTTATTCATTATGGACATTGTAAGCATAAATATTTTTCTGTGATACATTCTCAGAACTTGCAAGATATGTGTTGTTATATGGCTGGTGCACTTAAAAGTAGTCCCTACCCACACAGCCTGTTTATTCACATGTGTGTACCCTTGCCATAACCAGCTGGTTTACTCCTAAGTTCTATAGTGTATCCAGGCATGACCTGCCTGAGATGTGGTCAGGAAGGGCTGTATGTAGGAGAAAGCATTTCCAGCATCTCCTGTAGTTGAATGTGTCCCATAGTGCTTGCAGTAAGTGTTTTATGTTTGTATTTACTGTAAATACTTGTAACATTGCAGGATTTGCGAGGAGTTCATCCAACATCCATGGGCAGAATTGCGTCATTCTACTATCTTTCCCACCAAACAATGCAGCAATTTCAAGATAATCTTAGGCCTGACTTAAATATAGAGCAACTGTTGAATGTTCTGAGTGATGCGTATGAATATGATCAGCTGCCTGTGCGACACAATGAAGATGCTCTAAATGGGTGAGTTTTCAGCAGATTTTATTGTTAGGCATAAATCATATCAATACATTGTTTAACCCTTTGGGGCCATAATTAAATTTGTGGTTGTAAGGGGGCAGGGACAGCAGAGACAGCTACACGTACCAAAGCACCATATGTCAGTGTGCAAGAAAATGCCATAATTGACATGTTCTAAGTAATGACTTTAATCATCCGTTGGTTTCCTGAGTGTCATGCTGCACAACAGCTTTAGTCATTGGACACCGAAGGTTTAAACTCTGCTGCAGCAGGAACTTGTCCAAGTGTGAATACAGGAGCTCTGTTTGGTAGAAGTCCATAGTCTGCTGTTAAGACCAGTAGTGTATGGTCTGTTACTGTTTGATGTTTAGCTAGAATTGATATTTCATGTTTCATTATCTTGCATGCCCCAAGATGTGATAATTTCGATCTGGAGGTCACTTGTATGTACAGAAAGCAGCAAATAATTGAGGTTTGAATTGTCATTGTTGCTCATTGAGTACTTTGTTTCTCTGCAACTGATACATGGTGGTAACTTTGATAGTCACTTTCGGCACAGTTGATATCTTTATATTACACCTGGATGTCCAGCAATTGCCTGTAACCCTCTGTGTGCTGATCTTTTTGGGTGATATAGAATAGAGCATATTAATGTAGATGACCATGGCCAAAAAACTTTATTATGTTGGAAGGAGTGAACAGTTGTGTGGATTGGAGTGGAACTCCTATGAGTTTGTAGAACATATGTAAGTATATACATATATATAAAGGTCTTATTTGGTTTGATTGATTCATTATACGGCAAGGTATTTGCAATTTTGAATATTATAAGTAGGCATTTTAGACTGTTCTCCTTCCTTAGAAAATTTGTATAAGATTGCCAGCTGTCTGTCTGAAGCCGTTGCTATAAAGTGTTATACAGACCCTATTTTACGTCATCCAGTCCTGGTTTTGTCTGTGTACGTTCACTTCCCTCTCTAACTCTAAATGACCATTTTTACAAAATTTGGTGTGAAATTTACACACTGGATGACACCCCAGCACTGTGAAATTTTCACACCATGTGGATGCCACCGAAGCATTGACTTTCCAGTTTCCTTCAATCAGTACTAACAGCATGGCTGCACCACTTAGCTAATTGACTAACTATGTGAAGCAAAATCCTTCTTGAGGAGCTAGAAATTCTCTGCTATTTGTTCCCATTGAAACTCAAATAAATCCATTCTGTGCCCTCCCATCCTCTTTCCTTAAGATCCATTTTAATATTCGTCTAAGTGTAGGTTTGATCCCTTCAGGTTTCCCAACCAAAACTGCAAATGCAGTTCCTTTCTCTCCCATGCATGCCACATTCCATCCTGTCTTATCCTCCTTGATTTCCATACTTCATAATATTTGACAGTCTCCACACAACTTTTCATACATCAAGTTCTTTTGGTTATTTCTTATGTCACTGCCAAATATTATCTGGTCTTCGTTGTGCAGTTGCGTGCACCTTCCTGTTCATTACTTTCTGTTAGGTCCAAATATTTTGCATAGCACCCTGTTTTATGACACCCTCATCCTATGTGTGTTCACCTGTTAATGTGAGAGAGCAAGTTTTGCACTCATATAAAACAGCAAAATTATAGTTCTGTATATTTGTGTCTTTATGATCTTAGATTGCAAATGAGTAGGCAAAAGATTTTAAACTGACCTGATGTAGGTCACTGAAAAATATGTAACTTTGGTTAAGGGAATATTTGTGTAGAATGAAAAATAAGAACATGACATTAAGTTCATGACCCAGAAGACTGTAATCTTGGACCGATTGTTGCTCTATATAGTTCTTGCTCTTCTCACAGTATAGAGTGGAACATTTATAAAAAGTAGTCATCATGTTTTGTTACCAGAACGCCTTGTTTGTTTGGGGCACAGGATTGTGCAGTTGGTTGAGGCACTGTGGTATGAGCTAGAAGGTCGCGGGCTTGATTCCCGATGGTGTCACTGGAATCTTTCATTGACGTAATCCTTCTGGCTGCAATATGGCTCTGGGGACAACTCAGCCTCTAATAGATATGAGAACCTGGAATATTTCCTGGGGTAAAGGCAGCCAGTGCATAAGGCTGACAACCTTACCAACCTTCATGCGCTGATTGTTTTGAAATTTGGGAGCCTCAACCTCCTGGAACCCTCAGGGCCTCTCCAGGCCTGTAGAGGGATTACTTTACCTTTTACCTTATATATTTGTACAGGTGACATGCTGTAAAAGGATTAACTACTTACGAATCATGTGACCTGGTTCCTGTTTCAGTGAACTAGCAAAAAGCTGTCGATTGCCTGTTGACCCACATTCATTGGATTCTCCTCACACAAAGGCCTTACTGTTGCTGCAGGCTCACTTCTCCAGGCTACAGATGCCATGTACAGATTACTTCACAGACTTGAAGTCTGTTTTGGACCAGACTGTCAGGATATTACAGGTGAGTCCGGTGAGGTAATAGATGTGTCATGTATCATATCTGTGGCAATTTAATTGGTACACACAGTAGACTGTATGTTTGAGAGCAAAGTGTTTAGACAGTATCTAACCTGAGAAAAACAGGACTTACTGGAAGGATAATTACAGTGACATAATGACTTGTATAGTGTTACTAGTACTGTTTACTTAATACTCTTACTGTTGTGTATGAAAGGGAGGAAAATAGGCTGAGGGTGTTCGAGAACAGGTTT
>Ga0123353_10013407_pt1 | contig 11740 bp, 7 predicted proteins | sample TergutLab28metaG_3_FD_92763 | JGI IMG/M metagenome (GOLD analysis project Ga0123353, IMG submission 92763) | Labiotermes labralis P3 segment gut microbial communities from Petit-Saut dam, French Guiana - Lab288 P3 | ecosystem: Host-associated > Arthropoda: Insects > Digestive system > Gut ... | reverse complement strand
GCACATGTGCTCGAAACATGCAGAGGCATGAAATAAAACTTATTGTGAAACAAATTTTGTGCATCAAGTTGGTTAAATACTGAGATAAATATACTGAGATGCACGGTCAGCAAAACGTCAAAATTATAAAGCTATTTATTATGCATTCTCTTATGATGGCTTTAACACACGTACTCATTTGCAAATACGTCATCACAAACAAAAGCGGTTCTTCCAAACACGTGCAATAAAAGACTTAACGTCATCGCATATCCGATCGTTGTACTTGGATCCTACTTTATTCAGCCGAAATGTATCTTCTGTATAACAGTTTTCTTGTATTTAAAACCCACGACTCGGTGTTTCACGTATTGTAACCTGTCATTACCAAAGCTCTTTACGTCGGATAAAGCTTTCCCGTTTTCTCTCCTCGCACATTTTCCGTTCTCTCTCCATTATCACTAATTTAAGCAAAATCCCGTTAAACACCCGGCCATTCAGTCAACTGTAGTGACAGATTTCGTCACACTGTTCGCTACTTTCAGTGATTCATGAATATTTGCCTATTGCGGTTTAATGACTTGATCCACACAGGCTGGTCACAGAGCGAAATTGAAGTGTTTACTTAGTTTCCCGGCAAGAAAATGAGAAGTATAAAATCAATGGGACAAACTGAAAGTCTAGATGTTTGAAAACGTTTTTAATAGAAAGGAAAAGCAGTGGGAAATTCTCTAGTGAAAGGGTAAACAAAAACGCAATGGGATGGGAATGTATGTGGTCTCAGAACATAAGCTCCCTTCGTATTCTTGTTCTCTTCGCCGGATTTCAACAAGCAGAAGAACTGGCTGGATGCTGATGGTGGATGGCGGCTTAGTACACTTTGCCTATTAGCCTCTTCAAACTACATGGTCACTGTAAATTAAAAACGTAACATCATATGGCCGTATCTCCTGAACGCAATGCCCAAGATGTGGGACAACACTTTTTGTTCTTCCTGTTCGTGAGCGGTTTGACAACCAATTTCCTGGTCTGTCGACTGGGCGTCCAAAGAACGACCTCCGCGACGTCGAGATCTGGCTGCATGTGATTTCGTTTTGTGCGGCTGAGCCAAAAAGCAAGTCTACAGATTAAAAAAAACACGTGATAAACTGCAGCAAGTACGAGTCATTTTACGTACTCCCGCCACTGATCATTTATACGATTTCTTAAGGAAAGCAGTTCACTTTGTATTTTCAAGTTTGAAGCATTGTGTGCAAAATGCTGGGTCCTTGGGCTTTTCAAATCGTGCACGATCTGTAGCAGTATAATATTCCAATGTTCATACAGCATGCTTGCAATAAGTATTTATTGTAGAACGAACTTGTTTCAGTGTTCGCTAGCGCCAGTCTTCAGTATTCAGCATGCAGTCAAATAAACACCAAGAATTGGCTCCAAGAACTTCTACGTGTATTGAATGTTTCAGTTTAATCACTCCGTTAAACAGCACACAGATACCAGAAGTGGTGAAGACTGACGGCAAAGAACAGTACACATACCATAATTATATGTGACGTTCGAACCCACCCCACTGCGAGGCCTCGTATATTAGCCTTTTGGAATATTAAAAAAAAAAAAAAAACATTAAATTACTTTTCATTTCTTGACGATCTCTGATTTCCAAAAAAGCATAACTTTTGTTGAAAAGTCCTCAAGCTGCACGATTTTATCATACTGTTAACGGCAGAACAGATGATGATGATGATGATGGATTGATGGAATGACACGAAAAAGGGCAACAAGTAAGCGTTCGGAGTAAAACCCGTTGCAACGTCACTTTGACCACTACAAATCTGACATGGGCTGGCACCGGACCGAAGCCGGGCCTCGGCCGAACAATTTTAAAGAGGTTCTGAAATTAACACAAGGCGAAGACGTTCACCATTTACAATTAAGAGCCCGCCCATGTTATCGGGGAGCATGAACTGTGAAGTAAATGAAGAAAAATGCAAACTCACAGTCCAAGCATATCTTTAACTATAACCAACAATCAGCTATATGTTTCGGCTATATATAGCCATCATCAGGCTGAATACACGACTATAATTTGAGGTTCAGGTGACCGTGCATCGTGTTAAATTCTTATAATAAAACCAACTAGACGCATAAATTTCTCAAATTTATTTTTGGAATAATACTCCGATGTTTCGGACAGTTCCTCTGTCAATCATCAGGAGTTTTTCACTGTAAAAACAGCAACGGTATATGTCATACAGATTTGCTGACAGCTTGCGAGCAAGCTGTCAGCAAATCTGTATGACATATACCATTGTAGTGTGTACAGCAAAAAACTCCTGATTATGGACAGAGGTCCGAAACATGTAGAGATTTATTCCCAAAATAAATTTGAGAAATTACTGTGTCTAGTTGGTTTTATTATAAGAACAGAACCACAAGTAGGAAAAAAACTATAGTGCAATGCAATAAAAATATTACGGACTACATCTCGTCTTACACGAAAGCAGAGTTATTTAAAATTCTATAACACGCATTTTCCCGCGTATTACGAAATTTTACACAATTCTGTTCGATATAAGACGGTATCTCGTCCGTAATAATTTACTGCTTTGTACTACAGGTTTTTCCCTCCTTGTGGTTCTGTATGAAATGAAATACCTGAGAAGAACAGCAGGATATGCTCGGACAGATTAAAAAAGAGACACACTAATTACAAAGGAGTTAAAAATAACACCAATTTTGGACAAATTACTGGAATACAAGAGAAACTGGATACAACATGTAAATAGAATGCTTCGAAATAGATTACCCAGGGTAATGAAAAACTTCTCCCCAACGGGCAGAAAGAATCATGGTAGACCTTTGAAGAGACTTCTGGATATGTGAGACCGGAACGGGTCAACAAGTTGCCTAACTCCATGACAGATATGATGATGATGATGATGATGATGACGATGATGGTGGTGGTTGTGGTGGTGGTTGTTGTTGTCGTTGTGGTGGTGGTGGTGGTTCTATATTCAGCCTGAAGATGGCCACATGTAGCCGAAACATGTAGCTGATTGTTTGTTACAGATAAAGATATGTTTGGACTGTGAGTTTGTATTCTTCTTCATTGACATGTGTATTTAACCCTTTGAACGCCGAGTTAAATCCCATCTGCCATCTGCTGGGATTATTAGGAGCTCGCCATATTCTCCACGTTAGCAGGATAAGGGTTAAATACAATGGAGAAGACGTGTCTGAAAATTATGAATTGTGCTATCGCCTGGACAGATCGACCCGACTAACCGCATTACAGTGCTGACGGAGATGTTGCCGCACGAGAACGTCGACGTGCCTGAGTGTGCAATTCTTCAACTTCGCGCTGGCAATCCTGAGCCACCTGATGCGTCACGATTGTACACCATCATGTTATTTAGCGAATACTACGAATTTTATAAAGCTCCTGAACATGTTGATACTCAACTTTTATACTTTACCATGTTACTCTACACGACATGAATCCTAATTTTTCCTACACGTGACAGTAACAGAATTATGAATATTCTGGTAACATTACTGCTTCGTGTAATTTAAATCACAGATTTTAAATAGGTCCATCCCAGTGTCCGCGCGGTCTAAGACAGGTGTCTGCGGCCGCTCACTTGCTGGGATTGCGGGTTCGAATCCCGCCGGTGGAATGGATGTATCTTGGGAATGATGTGTGTTGTCAGGTGGGATCTCTGCGAAGGGCTGATATCTCGTCCAGAGAAGTCCTACCGAATCTCTATGTAACACTGAGTGTGATCAAGTGCAACGATTAACCTCTTCTACGCCTACACTGTGTAGGTGAAATGAGTTCAGAATAAGAATGAGAGGAAAAAAAAAGAAAGAGAGGGAAACGATTCTGAATTGAATGATAGCAAATAATGCGGGAACTGAAACTCCCCCTAACCATTTAAATTCTTCGGGAATATAATCGTAATTCGGTCGTTCCGAAATACTTGAAATTTTTTCAAATTTTCGATGGAATTACTTGCTGCTATTCCGTCCTGCACTCGACTGAAGAGATACAAACATGTTTACCGTTATGTCCGTGTTGAACTCTATACAAACTCCCTGCTAGTGTCTAAGAGAATTTAGGCGTTTCTACACGTTGTAGTCCACATTTTCGATCTCCAGTAAACCACCGAAATCGGCACAGGCCGAAAGGGGATGTGAAACGGTCAGTTCTTATGGTGAAGAGAGAGAAACCAACAAGATGCAAATAGTCGGATGTTTATTATCAAACTTCTATCTCAACATGTTTCGGGCATCATTATGCCCATCATCAGGAGAACAAGACTGTGTACTACCGCATATGGTGTTCTGCACTGGTTATGCTGGTTGTGGTTGTGTGGAGCTGGGTCTCGAGCCGTGCGCACAGTCGAACAGTAACCTTCACACAGTGCACACAGCTTACGACCCAGCTCCACACAACCACAGCCAGCACAACCAGTGCAGAACACCATATGCAGTAGTACACGGTCTTGTTCTGGTGATGGGCATAATGATGCCCGAAACATGTTCAGATAGAAGTTTGATAATAAACATCACACTAGTTGCATCTTGTTGGTTTCTCTCTCCTCATCCTACGTTCATGACGCACGGTCACAAGGGTCTAAAAGTAAGTTCTTATCTTTCTACGCTTTCTTAGACCTTGCCAAAGGCGAATTCAAAGGCGAAATTCTAAGCCATGGTGAAAAAAGTACCTCGTTGTATGTCACTCTGGAAGAAACTTCATGTGAGGTGGCTTGTTTGAGTACTCGTGTATTTATATTAAGTGCATTTTAATTAACTGAATTAGTCTCAATGGAGCTGGAAAAGAATGAAACCTGTGTAACATGTAATTATCTCAGGAGTCACAAGCCTTCTGCACGGCACAAATTTCTGACATTTCGCCCCACTGTGCAACGCTGATGGTTCAAGATACGGAAGAATGTCTCTTAACAAGCTGTACACAGCAGTGTTAAGGTTCTTTGCAGAACAAAGAGACTTTAAATTTTTTGGCCTTCGATGAGACCGATAGAGAATATGAAGAAGCCTAAACGTGGTTCTGGGGGACCGCGGTAGCACAGTGGTTAAGGTGCTGTGCTACAATTCGGAAGGTCGCTGGTTCGATCCCAGCTGGTGTAAGTGGATTCTTCATTGACATAAAAGGCGGCCGGTGCGTAAGGCTGACAACCTACCACCATCCTGTGTCGTTGTCACGTAATCTGGGAACCTTAACCTCCTGTAACCCTCCGGGCCTGTCCAGGCCTGTAATGGGACTGCTTTATCTTTTTATACGTGTTTCTGCAAGTTATATGCAACATGATCTTGGGATGCAGACAGTGCAATCAGTTATTTTTTTATGTACTTACACGTGATTCAGTAACATATTTCCATAATACACTAATGTAGTACAGCATAAACTGGACACAGGAGGAACGCGATATCAAAATTCATCGTAATTACTTGGCTTGAATTATTACAGCATTTTACAACAAATAGGATTTTTCGTGCTTTTTTCTCAGTTATAAGGCATATGCCAGGGTATAACTCGCAAAAAACGGGGCACGGCCCGCACTCTTCCCAATTAGGCGATAATTTTTACGCGGTTAGTTCATCGTTATTTACAGTTTAACCACTCTGTGTTCGAATACCAGAAAGCCTTCCAACCAAAGTTGTTAACTGTGTTGTTCTATATATTGTTTGTGTGTACTACTGCCACCGGGTGTCAACCCAATTGCAGTTAACAAATATACCAAATATAAATGCTTCTCTTCAAAGACTTAGTGATGCAATGGGGAGAAGAAAAAGCTTAATATATTGCTGTAAAGTAACAGCTTAATAAAGGGGTTACCATTCCGATAAATAACGGACAACGATTACTTTATTTTTTCAAGCCACTCTTGCAGACGGTAGAGTAACGACTGGAATTAGTTTATAGCTCTGTGCTTCAGCACAAAATTGAGTTCCCTTTATACTATCAAAACGTTAGTGCTGACAGGAGCAGCCTATTATGAGAATACCAGGAATAGACGAGAATGAAACAAACTGGACCCATCAAGGAATAATTAACCAGAGAAATACACATGGATATTATGAAAAACATCACATGCAAAGGGATAAAGTTTTCATAGTACAGAGATGTTACGGTTGAAGTTGATAAAAACAGGTCCGTTGTAGATCTGTGTCCTTTGAGAAATGGAAATGAAGCTTGTTAGATTATGAGGCGCTAGCCAGGATCAAGAAAGATTTTGCGCTTAATTAAAAACAGCTCCTCTCACAATATTATTTAAAGGAATTAAACGCCGAACACGTCATCTGGCTATTTTAATTAAATTGCATGCTTTGACGATATAAATTAATCTACTTACCGAATGGTAGAAATGGAGTACTTAAAATTTCGGCCGGTTACAAGAGAATAAATTTCCTAACTTATGTTCTTCGTCATCAAAAGTGCGATATACATGCACGTGATCAAATGAAGGGAACTTTTCAATACGGTAGACGAATTTATAGCGGTGAAATCCGGAGGGAAAGAGACCACTGGGGAGACCTAGGCGTAGATGGGTGGATAATATTAGGACGGATCTCCAGGAGGTGGGATGTGGGTATATGGACTGGATTGGGCTGGCCAAGGATAGAGACAGGTGGCGGACGCTTGTGCGTGCGGTAATGAACCTTCGGGTTCCGTGAAATGCGGGGAATTTCTTGACTAGCTGCAAACCAGTTAGCTTCTCAAGAAGGACTCTGTACCATGGAGTACGTAAGTAAGTAAGTAAGTAAGACGAATTTATAAATGGAAATATCTCCATTTCTTTGAATATTTTCTCTTAAAAGCGCAGGGCCTCGGATGAACGCGTATTGGTGGGTGTCACCCAAGAAGTAGTGTTTCGTATCTACAATAAATTCAAGGTCAGACAATTACTTCCGTGCAGCTAAGTTCTCCTCGAAAATCAGGTGCTTGTACAGATCCTCAAAAGAGCACCCCGCCTTGTATGACATCCGAAGCTTCATTATCATGTCACTAGAGCCGCTAGACCTTACACTCGGTGAGCCCAGAACGCTAAACGTTTTTTTTAAACCCGTGTCTACATTACCTTGTAAGGCTGACCTGTCCATTGTCTTGTTTTATGCGCGCAACTTCGGCTATATTTGTTTGTATGCAGACAACAAAGCGTTCGCTACATAAAATGTTTACTGTGTATGTATATTTACATGCACACTTTTATCTACATATACGTCTATACAGGACACATAATAAAATCTGCTGATAATGGTATTAAAAACATATGAAGGAGAATAAAAAAGTAAAGGCAAAATACATTTAACGGCTTTAATAGAAGTAACTGTGAGCAATTTTACATATCATTTTTCCAAATAGTCCCCTTGCAACACAATGCATTTTTTATATCGTTCAACTAGTTTCTGTATTCCTGCGGAGAAGAAGCTTTTCGGCTGCGCGATGTTCATGGCCGACCAGAACGATATTCATCAATAACGCGTGTTTGACCCGATTTAAACCTTTCCACCCACTCATAAACCTTTCGTTGACTCATGGTGCTTTGTCTATACTTAGACAACATACGACGGTGAATTTCCACAGGTTTCACTCCTTCTGCCCAAACAAACCGCACTACGTCACGTTGTTCTTCGATGGTGCAATCTTGCAAAGGAGCGTCCATGTTTTCGCCATCGTTGCTGCCACTCGACTGAAGGCAGAGCGCTGTACTGCACATGGCTGAACTCTTCAACAGGCATTGTCAATACTGCGCAATGCGGCAGCTCCTCTCTGTCCCGGTTACCGCGTAATTCAAAAATTGCCTTTACTTTTTGATTCAACCTCGTATAAAGAATAAAATTCACAACCTAGATTAAGGTGATCTCATATTTAGCACATATGTATAATGTTAATACAGCAATGCATGTCTCTATAAATAAGAAGATCCAGTTTTAAGTACCGTCGGACCAATATTTAATAATTGTCCAACAAGATGCGACTTATTCAGTTTATCATATTTCTGTAGGCAGCTGTACATGTTTCGGGTGTTGACACCCATCATCAGGAACTTGTACAACTGTAACTACAGCTTCTGGTATTGATTAACCGGATCTAATAACATCCGAACTCGTTGAGTTGGAACTGATTCATGTGTATCGTACACCCGAAACATGTAGAGCTGCCTACAGAGATGTGATAAACTGAATAAGTCTCATCTTGTTGGACAGTTATTAAATTCGATTCACGATGCACGGACCCATGTATATAAAAAAAACCGTCGAACCCGTTTATAACGATATCGGTTAATGTGACAGCACGTCTATAGCGTGGTACCGATTAATTAGTCACTTTTAACTGCAGTATTTTTCTCTTCGCTCAGAACAACAACCGTTTACAACGGCACAAAAGTGTCTGTCCCTTTCATGGCGTGTTAACCGAGCTTGAATTATTACATCCATTTTCGTTAAGTAAAAGAATACACATAAATATAAGGTGATTCACATATTAGATTATTTCTTGTCACCAAACTGTTAATAACATAACTCATACGCGTCACAAGAAACATGAAAACCTGCAGAATAACAGATAAGAATGCATTAAATATATTATGTGAATGGATTTGTTCAGTTTATAAAAGATGCCAATCAATTTACCCAATGTCTTCTTAGGAACATAGTCCATCCCATTGTTTCCCTAACTTCGCTCGCGGACTCCTTCTGTTTTCGAAAAATAACCAAGGATCCTCCCATTTTTACCCACTTCAACATGGAGTGTGCGAATAATACATTTACAAAATTCAGCATTTATATCTCACAACTGATTATGGATAGATACGAATACACAGCAGTAGCACATGTAACATTGCATCGTATTGCATTGCATGATTTGACGTTAACTGAAATGACTGTCACTGGCTCTGTGGATACAGGGGGTTTCTTAATTATGTATTCTAACGGTCATACGAAATTAACATATCGTTAGTTTAAAAATGTCCGCTATTATATTCAACAAATCATTATTCCTTTAATATAAAACGTAAGTGCACTTCGAAGTAGCCGTTACAGAAATGTATCCACGGGGAGGTGGCCGCGGATCGAATGGGATCCACGGAGCACACTTTGGGAACCAGTGGTCTATCCGAACAAAACAATGGAATTCACTGCAGTACTTGACACTGAAACTCTTCAGCTAGCTTATTATAGATAGGAGTATGCTGGAGACTCTCTCTCATACACTCATTAAGTGGTTATCAGTTAATGATGATATGTACTTTGGCAATAGTATTTTCATTGTTGAAAACCACAATTCGCCCAAGTAAATAGAACAAGTATTCTCATAGAAGACTAGAGGTCACTTCGTGACTCCATGCACCGTAAATTTAACCTTTATAAATTCTACACTCTGACCACAAAATGAATTTAGTTCCCCCAGTTTTGTAAAAGAGGGGACAAACCAAAAAACACGAATTTCACAGGAGAAGAAAACAACAAATTTTTAAGAAACTTTTTCTCTTTATCGCAAATGAACTATTTCAGATATCATATTGATAATTGAAATATCATTCTGATAGGTGAGATTTGTGGGCTGTGTGCTGTTCTCGGAACAACCACAGAGTATGTCGTGTACAGCAGGAATTCAATAGTTTTTCATAACAGAGATGGGGTGTGTTTAGCATGCAGTACGAACTTAGTCTTTAAATGTAACTGAGGTTCAGCTAAATCTTTCAAATAGTTAATACGATCACGTTTAACAAATCTTCGGAGATGCGAGTGCCGCTCACTCTGTTTTCAACGATGAATGTACCTGCATGTCAACAATAACCACATTCATTTCACATATACTTGTATTTTCCTTAAACAAAGAAATAATTAAATAAGCAATTGTCACATAAATAACCCTCATTAAAATGACCAGTAATGAAAGACACAGTGATAACTGAAGAATAAAAAACCAACTAGATGCCACTTGTTAATTTACTGTCGTCGTGCTTTAGCCTGCAGCCCAGACATTACTCCAGCCTAACCACACCTAACCTCCAACGTACAGCAAACCAAGAACGAAACGACCAAAGTGGTAATCAACATCATAGTTGCGGGCTCCTGATGATGGGCATACTAATGCTCGAAACATGTTGAGCCTATAAGAAGTACAATAAATTAACAAGTGGCATCTAGTTGGTTTTTTTTTTATTCTTCAGTTATGACAATGATGCACGGTCCAATAAACATCAAAGACACGGTGAATTTGACGCACTTTTAACTCCTAAAACTGACGTTAAATCTCCTTGATCCTTTAATGCCTACTGGTCACGTGAAGCACCAACAGATTTAACATTCAAGAATTTTACATTCTGCCCACACTGTATTTATGTGTTTTGTATATATCCCGGAATAAACAGCGACTTCTGCCCCGTACACAATAAACTGATTGGTTTATATAATCGAGAAGAAAAGTGTTTACTGCGCGGTACGAACTGGGTCTTTCCATTAAGCATCCTGCGCTTCGTCTTTGAAGGGTTAATAGATTACGAAGACTGAGAATGTAGCCTAGAAATACCACTAGCGCGATTTTGAATACTTGGGTAGTGGGTCAGAATAACTTTCATCATCCCAGCTTTTCATAGCTCGTTTTCTTTTGAAAGCTTCAATGGTGCCAATCATTTTAATGATGGTGTTGGTTTTTCCTTGGACCTCTATTTAGTGGTAAACCCTGTAGCAACTACGAAGAATGGTTTATTTATTTAAGTAGCAACTCAACTCCATCCTGAAGAAACTTCACAACTGCTATAATAAGCTCTTGGAATCTCGCTAAACTTTTCCTCTACTTGTCCTCATTGGCATAATGCTATCAACTTCGTTTAACAGGAGTTTCAAGACACTATTCTGACGAAGCATGGCAAGAATATAGTCCACAATTTTTACACGTCATTCAGTACACATTACAAATGGATCACGTTTGTTCAAAGAGCTGTTGATTAGAGACTGGTTAACTAAAAATGTCTGGGAAAGCGGGAACTGTTTTTTAGAGCCCCATTAAACCGACGCTTTCATTAGTCACGACTGCAGCGCCATATGCGATGATTGACAGAAGTTTATGAATGTGAATATTCATTTGCAGAGGGCTACCATGAAAGCTTTGAAATATGTTTTCCCCTCTACTGTTAGCATGTAATGGAACTGATGTCAACAGCTCCTACTTACTCTAATACTTCCATCAGTGAAGACCATCCGAATTAAAAGCAGTAACAGTGAAACATAACATACATCAACTGACTCAACTAGCTGAAGGATGAAACATTCATAAATATCAATATCTTGTTTCCGTTTTTGTTCTGTATCATCAGCCATAGACTCCACTCTTCTAGTGACAGTATTTATAGATAAATACAACAGTAGAACTCCACTTAACCGAATTAATTGGGACGACGAGCCAACAGGATATGCACAAAATCCGGATATTTGGATTTTTCTTAGAAAATAGGCTGCACTGGCAGATTGAAGTGGAAAGGAATTTCTACAGACCGCTGTTTTAGGTTACATATTCATTTACGTATAAATAAAACATTAATACATAGCTCCTTATATGTATTTTGTGCTGTGCTACAAATCGGGAGGTCGCTGGTTTGATCCCAGTTGGTGTCACTGGATTTTTCATTAACATAATCCTTCCGATCGCACTATGACCCTGGGGTCGACTCAGCCTCTAACAGAAATGAGTACCAGGAGTATTTCCTGGGGGTAAAGGCGGCCGGTGCGTAAG
>Ga0123353_10013406_pt1 | contig 11740 bp, 5 predicted proteins | sample TergutLab28metaG_3_FD_92763 | JGI IMG/M metagenome (GOLD analysis project Ga0123353, IMG submission 92763) | Labiotermes labralis P3 segment gut microbial communities from Petit-Saut dam, French Guiana - Lab288 P3 | ecosystem: Host-associated > Arthropoda: Insects > Digestive system > Gut ... | reverse complement strand
GGGTGTTTTCCCCCCCCCCCCCCCCCCCGACAAATAACAAGAGAGCTCCCGAAAAATTATGAGACAATCTGCGCTTCCTGGGGAAGAGTGACGTCGTGACGTTACAGTACTACCGTGAATCGAACCCCTGTCATGCAACCCATGGCTGCAGTCATGAATTGCTATTTTCCCTACGAAAACTGCCCCCCCCCCCCCTTCCCGGTCCTTGCCAGTATCTGCGGGTTCCAATTTTGGTGTGGCAAATGTGACGAAAATGTTGCTCCGTCGGGTTCTGCTCTTTTTGAGCAGTTTGCTTCTGATCAGGTTGGTATGATATTTACACTGTTTGCCGCTTAAAGGTGGTTTGACTGCAACATGGCGTCCCGTGGTCATCGTTCAGTGGCTACCACTATCCGTGGCACAATATCAGGATTACGTCCGTGTTGCGTAGAACCTTGTGCAGACACACCACGGCTTAATCGTAGAGGCAATTGCGGAAGCAGGTGTGTGACTTACTTTTGCAGTTCAAAATTTACACGTTCATTGGTGTAGGTAATGGAGGAGTGGTACCTGTTTCACTGCAGTGTTGTAACATTTAGAATTTCTGTGAACGGCGTTGTCGGATCGAAATTGCAATCGTTATTGAATTTGCAGAAAACTTGTTTAAGCCAAGGGCACTTCTTTTATCTTCCCGTGTATTGTAAAAAGAATACCTTGAGGTTTACGATAAACACGGTTGTAATTTTACTTTTTATTCTTATGGCTGTGAAACATTTAGTTATCGTTAGGTTCACTATGCTCTCTGTAACTTCATTCGAGATTTTTAGGCCTACTTTCGATCTATGTATAAACGTATTTTCAGGACAAAATTGGAAAGGGTACGTAGTCAAACACAACAATGTCAATAAAGATGTTTCAATGACTATACTAGACAACTACATGTTTCGGCCTTTACTGTCCATATTCAGGTTGTCTTCAAGAGAACTTAAGGTCCTACTATATACATTTGAGCGCGCACGTGGTGCAGAGATCTCTACATACGGGCCTTATTGCGTAATGCAATTTTTATATGTGGTGGTATGTTATGACTAGAGGCACGATAGGGCCTCTAGTCATAACATACCACCACATATAGAAATTACATTACGCAATAAGGCCCGTATGTAGAGATCTCTGCACCACGTGCGCGCTCAAATGTATATAGTAGGACCTTAAGTTCTCTTGAAGAAAACCTGAATATGGCCAGTAAAGGCCGAAACATGTAGTTGTCTAGTATAGTCATTGAAACATCTTAATTTACGTAGTTGTGTTTGACTACATACCCTTTCCAATTTTCACACACAACAGGGATGACACACTTCCAAGTTCATGACAAAATATTTTGGATGCGAAGATTAGGATTGATATTTCACCAGCATGCTATTGCACGCGGTCGAAATACGTCATCTGTGAAAAAGAAAATTGTTTTGCGAGGATCTTACGTAACGTTATTTAAGTTACGCGTTTTTAGATTTCGTTGGCGTACGTCGCGCAAAGCACCTACTAGCGTCCTCGCCTCTGTCCAACGTCTGCCTGCCCCGCATGTGTCAATGTGGCTCCCACTTGGCTGATTTTCGTAGAATTTCATATTTGGGGGGAGGGGGTGGAGGGGGCTTTTGCGAAAATTTTTCTGGCAGCTCCAGATTTCGTTAAAGTGGGGCAAAATGGTCGGGCACTTCACATGGAGACTTGAATACTTTCACGCCATTGACACCAGACAAGATATTTAGTAGTTCGGCAACAGTGCAGCGCGAAACCATTGTCGCCTTTCCGTGTCAACATTGAACACCTTTACACTAACAGCTATATGTAGGTCAACAGCAATTCAAAAGGAGCGTATTGTTACGCTTCCTTGGCACATTGTTACTTTGTACGTACATTGCCTGGGGGGGGGTTTTTTTTTGTGTATCATTGAGGCTGGAAATTTGAATTACCCAGCAGTTTTGCGGTCGGCGTGGCTGGAAATGAAATTTTCCAACTAGCGTCACCTAAAGACCCGTGATATTGACAAGGTAACAAAATTGTGAAGTGAGAAACCTAAAGAAACCTAAAGGTAACAAAAGTCTAAGTAAGGGTTCCTTGTGCATGAATGTTGTTAGTTATGACGTAATGTAAAGTACCCCATGTTCCGGATCAGTACGACAGAACGTGTATTTTTTCAACAGAATTTTTGGCGCGTTGTTTTCCTCCACTGCTGGATGCGTGTACTGCATACGTTAATTTCGGAAGGAAAGTCATTTTGCAATGACGCAGACCTGCCCGTGTGCAAAAGACAGGAGTATGGTGGCAAAGGTGCAGACTCGAAACAAAAGATGTAGTTTCTCTGCCTTGTTCGAGCATCTGTTTTTCAGGTTCCTAGAATGGAAATGTGTTGAGAAGTTTGCAGCTGTTAGGGCAGGGCTGGGCAAAATGTGGTTCGCGAACAAATTTCGTCGCACCCGTTGCGATCCCCTTTGTCACTTATGTGCTTTTTGGGCGCGTTCGCAAAATTGTGAAAAGCGACTGTTAAGATTCGTCAGGTCCGGATATCTGTCCGTCCGTCCGCTTGGAACAACTCGGCTCCCACTTGACGAATTTTCATGAAATTTTTTATTCGGGTATTTTTCGAGAAATCTGTCGGGAAAATTCAAATTTTATTAAAATCTGACAAGAAAGCCGGGTACTTTACATGAAGACCAATATACATTTATTATCCATCTCACTCATTTCCTCTTAGAATTAGAAAATTTTCAGACAAGTTGTAGAGAAAATCAAAACACTGTTCGTGCCGTTTACGAGATAATGGGCGAAAGTATAATAGGCGCGGTCAGGCCACAGATGACAGTATTGCGCTTGCGTATTGAATGCCGGATACCTAAGGCTACAAGCTCACAATCATAATACAGGGTTATTGGAAATGATTGACGGGGTTTTAACAACTGGTCATACACAATGCACTTGAGATAGGAGTATATGTATTTTTTTATTTGATAGAACAACGCTCCAAGATTTTGTCACATACCTTACAGGTGCTCTATATGTGTACCGTTTGTGATTCTACAAACATCAACAAGATAATCGAGTTCGTTCCAAACTGTTTGTAGCATGTCAGCGGTGATGGTTTCAGTGGCGGTTCTGATTCGTACCTTCAGATACTTGCGGGAAGAGGAGGAACGTAAACCTGATCCTTAACGTAACCCCATAGAAAGAAATCACATGGGGTTGCATCTGGAGACAAGTTGTTAAAACCCCGGCAATCATTTCGAATAACCCTGTATATAATACTGCGTTTCCACTGCAGTAGTGGTTGCACGAGCGCCCCTCAGTGTTACTGTGCACGTGCATTGCCTGTCTTGTTTGTTCTTAGTGTTTATCCGACGACCCAGGATTCTGGGGAATATTTTAGGAACTGCGAGGAAAGAGGTAAGAAAAGGTTACAGAAGACTGCATAATGACAAGTGCAATAGTTCGTAATCTCGCGAAAGAGTGATGCCGAAGTCAAGTAGTATGGGATGGGTTGGACATGTAGCACGCATTGATGAGATATGCGTACAGAATTTCGGACTGAGAACACGAAAGCTGGAGATCACTTTGGAGGAATTATCGATACGTTGGGGGATAATATTAAAATTGATTTTAAGTAGGGCGTAATGGGGTGGCTTGGATTTGTTTGGATCAGGATGGGTACTGATTGTGTGCTGTTGTGAACAAGGTGATGAACCTTCGGGTTCTATAAACGACGTGTCCTGTTGTGGCCACAATGTTTCAGCATCTCAAGACGGACTGTATTTCATGGAGTTGTATAGTGTGAGCAGAGTACTGTAATCGGAAAAAGTATTACGCTGCAATGTAATAATACTTACAGGAGTACGCAGATATTTACGTCCATGATACTCGAATTTGTAATTGAATTTAGTGTGTCTGTGAGGGGGTGTTGGGTGGATTACATTTTAGATTGATTTGATACGTGTTGTTCATTTTTTAGAGTTGGGAAATTGTACCTGAATTAATTACTGATAAAATTGCTACGCCTTTTGGTATGTCAATCTATAAAACATGCGCAGTCACTGGTAATAGTTCGTAGTTATTAACCGTTGTTGGAGAACAGAAAATTCGCGGTGCCCCCACTGCGTTATTGAAAGCCTTGTATTCCTCAGGCATGTAACTGAAATAATGGCGATTTTATTGGAAGATTGTGCTTGGTACAAACGTGTTTGGTTCTGTAACACTGGCTGGCAAAATACAACCAGCTGCGTATTTTAATATCGACAGGTTCTGGTGAACCTGTTTGTGCAGGTGCCGTGTACACCATCTGTCTTAGTATGTTTGTGCGGTAGTGCCATGTGCACCAACTAGCCTGAGTATGTTTGTGCGGTGGTGCCATGTACACCGTATGTCTGAGTATGCTTGTGCGGTGGTGCCGTGTATACCAACTAGTCTGAGTATGTTTGTGCGGTGGTGCCATGTACACCATCTGTCTGAGTATGCTTGTGCGGTGGTGCCATGTACACCAACTAGCCTGAGTATGTTTGTGCGGTGGTGCCATGTACACCATCTGTCTGAGTATGCTTGTGCGGTGGTGCCATGTACACCAACTAGTCAGAGCATGGTTGTGCAGTGGTGCCATGTACACCATTTCTGTGCCTTATTGTGCATTGGTGCCATGCACACCGATCTCTTGCCTTATCTGTTTGCTGATATTCTTTGTTATAGTAATTTAATTGAAGACCAGAATTTAGCTGCATGAGTTTTGGTACTGAACTTCGTACATGAAAACAGAACTCGAAGTTTCCACGTCGCTGTTAGCGTGTTATGCCATTGAACCCGGCCCAAAGCCTGTTCACTTAATCATTACAAACTATAGATCACTTTAATATTATCCCCCCCCCAATGGGCTTGTTATCTCGATTTGTTTCCCCACTAAACTGCTCTGTGCATTTCCCCTTTACCACCTGCAGGCAGCATGTCCTGCCTGTAACAGTGTCTAATTTTATTAATATGAAGGTGGTGCTGACAGTCAGTGTAACTGTGGAAATGAAGAGACTGCATTCGTAATGCCCTAAGTTCTGCCGTTTCTGTGGCCCCTTTTTCTTTAATCAAAACGTTTGCCAGTTTTAAAAATTGTTGTAAAATACTTAGAGTGGATAGTTATCGCAAGGTAGGCACAGTCGTTGTTGTTATTAATATTTATCCTATCAATGTCGAAACTGCATAGCGTCGAATGGTATGGTGATGAAGAGTGGTGAATTTAAAACGTTGGTCTTATCCAGGTACTTCCGCGGTGTTTGGGGAGGCCTCAGTGAAATGACGAAAGTCCTTAGTCGTAACACCCATTGGCCCTGTCGTGGTTTTAACGTGGCATCAACCGAATACAAGTTTGAAGCGCCAACCTGTTCGGTTTCCACGGTCATGTACCATCTAAAGTCTTGAGATAGTCATCTCGAATGGGACACGTTATTACGGGTTTTGTCTTATTGCGTGTGAACCAGAGGGCCACCGTCTAAGGAATCGCGTCGCCTCTCGCATGAGTCAGCTTCAGCCTTTATTGTGGTTCTCTGAGCACACAGCTCGAAACGGACGATAATTCGAATTTGATAGAAGAATTGTCATTTTACGACAGTGAGAAAATTTTAGAGTTAAAAAAGAAGGTGAATGGGGAAAATCTAGTAAATTCGGCCATATCTGTAAGAAATTATGGGGTCGGGGCTATCAGATGCTTATGAATCATATCATCATCATAGTAAAGTCCACCCTTCAGTAGGCCACAAAGGTCCAGAGAGGGATTAGAGGTATAACTGTACTCCTTCTTCAACCTCGACCGTAGATGGGGTGGGTGGTCAACACCACACCCCGGCCGCTTTACCCCGGAAAAAACCCGGTACCCATTGTATAGGAGGCTGGGTGGGCCCAAGGACCGGTCTGGACCGGTGCGAAAAATCTCGCACCCCACGGGGATTCGATCCCCGGACCATCCAGCCCATAGCGAGTCGCTATATGGACTGAGATCTGTTAGGATACGTGGTGTATAGAAAAGTTGCTTTTCACTGTCTTAGTTTCGGAAGTGCGTTGTGGAGATAATGGACTCATGTTTTGCTCAAGTTTAAGGTATCAAAGGACAAAACTCGATTCCTGTTTTAGTCGACTCATTCTTCAGTACAGTACGCGGCTTTTGTGATGCGTCGGTATCCTCTTGTATTTTAGCGTGTGTTTTGGATTATAGAACTTACAGATGTACGAGTATAAATCTTTCTGTCAAGCGGCAGCATGTTGAATACGTGTTCAAGGCTAATAGCAAGATTTCCGTGTTGACATCGCCGGTGTATGTATGTAGTGTGCCATTCTGTCGCAGTTTGACCTTGCAGATTTCACTGCATGCAAGATTACAGCAATCCGTCGCCAGCCGCGGGCAAGGCGTTCCTAATAAGCTTGACGTTTCTCAAGTAGGTTGTTGTAGAACTGCTGTTAGAATTTAGCGAAACCAGAGTTGCAAAAAAAATACGCAGATCTTAGATATTAAGTAGAAAGAAGTGTCAAAGAATGCCCGAACGTCGCGGTCAAGATCTTGGTCACTACTGCTTCGCAGTCGGAGGTACCGGTTTCTGCCGACCGAGACTTTGAAGTCATAACTGAACTTGGTCATAGTATTCTTCGTTCCAGCTACATAAACGACTGGGTAGGTACGCTTTCGTGCATATTTACGTGAGGTTTGCCGACCCTACTGACCGCGCGGTCCAAAGCGTCCTATACCCTCTCAGTTAAACTGAACGATTTCACTGTGTGACGTCATACCTCACGGAAAAACTGAGTGAATTGCGCGGTTTTGACAGGCAACAGCGCAGGCCTCAGAACTGTTCTTTCCACTCGTATTTCACACAGAACTGCGCAGTTCACTCAGGGAATCCCACAATTTCCTCAGTTTACCTGCCGACACCACGATGGCATCTTCTCAAGGCACATCCGTTTCTAGCAATCCATTCAACAGATGAGCGTCGCTTGATATATTCCTTTTCAAATACCACTTCTTACGCACTCCACATTTTACGCTTTCTTTCTTCTTTTCGGATAACATTATGGCCGATGTGGCTAGCAAACAGCAAACGACAGCCATGTTTTTATCCACCACAGTCACACACACAAGAAGACACACAGAACTGAAAAAAAAAAACTGACAACCCTGATAGGAAACCTGTGCTGTACCAGAGAACATTCAGTTCAGTTTTTATTGCAGTTTTTTACACAGTTAAACTGCACAGTTTTACTTAGAGTGTACGGGGCCCTTAAGGCGTGGGTCTGCGGCCGCTGTCTTTCTGGGATTGCGGGTTCGAATCCTGCCGGCGACATCATGTCTGTCTCTTGTGATTGTTGTGTGTGTTGTTTGGTAGAGGTCTCTGCGATGTGCCGACCTTTCGTCCAGGGGAATCCTACCGAGTGTGAGGTGAGTGTGATCTTGAAACCTCAGCAAGGAGGAGGGCTACAACCACAATGACTTTAGAGCCATGAAAAAAATATAAGATTTTTTTAACGACGAGTTCAGTGTCATATTATCTACTGTTACTGACATATAAGAACAGCTTTGACCTTGTCATTGGTTGCACAGGGGGAACTTAACGCCAAAGAAATTACGACCAGTGGAAAGTGACATGGGTTTATGGAAAGTGATTTTTTTTAGAGGAGCTGTTTTTTCCAGCGTAAGTATAATCCACAGGTAAGGGACCGTACTCATGATGTCCAGGTCAGAGGTGAACTCATTAATCGAGGACAGTGTGTAGCGTCCACTGATGGGTTGATTACTGAAGAATGAATCGGAATGGAGAGGGCCGCGGCCTTGGCCTGATCGGAAAAGCTTCGGAATGTTCCTGGACGTAGTGAGGAAAACCACGACAGGACTCACGACGATCGGTCTTGGAATCGAATTTTGAATACGAGACATTTCGATTACGATGTATTAATGCTTACAGAAGACCACAGCCATATCTTTGTCATTTCCTTAAGCTCTCCGTATCCGTTGTAGCTCAGACCGCGCTGTTAAATACGTGTAAGCGTCAGTCCTAATGGCCGGCCGGGAGTGGGCTAAAGCAAGGACGGTCGTAAGCCGATTGAACGCTACGTTCGGGGGTTCTTTTTCGCCTACGCAACGTCTTGGTTGAATACCATCAAAGTCGGCCATAACTTGGTTAATTTTTTCGCATCCTCTGTATGCTTTTGTTCCTGTTAGCTAAACCATGATAAGAAGAAGCTTACAACGTTCTGAACGCGAGTCGTAATCATTCATCTTTGCTCTGATTCAGCCACTGATTTGTAACCATTAATCTCCACACTTCTGCTTTGTGAAAAGATGACTGATAACCGTTTGGAGACATTAGTAACGTCTTGGTTAACTTAGAAAGCCTCTACTGTAGAACCATTAATTTCTACTCTGGTTCAACTTCTGCTTTATAACCATTAATCTCTACTCTGGTTCAGCCTTTGCTTTATGACCATTGATCTCTACTCTGGTTCAGCCTGTCCTTTATAACCATTAATCTCTATTCTGGTTCAGCCTGTCCTTTATAACCATTAATCTTCACTCCTCTGCTTTATGAGTAGAGGACTGGTCACCATTTGGGGACATTAGTAACTTTATAACGTGTGCTGAAAGGGATTAATTGGACTAGTGTGGAACGGGACCGAGACAGGTAACGAGAGACCACACGCAACAGGAAGACCGTCGGGCGGGTATTCATTAACAACCCATGGTGTTTTCTTTGGGGTCCTCAGGTCTTTGTGTCGTTCCTCGTCATTGGTGACCGAGATTGTAGGTTATTTGTGCTCAATATATTAACGGGGTCCGAAGTAATGTGGTCGGCTTAGAACTTGATTGATCCGGGGTTCGATTCCCGTTAGTGGCAAGAGGTTTACTCTCCGAAACGTCCAGACCGGTTCTGAGACCCGCCCAGCCTCATATTCAGTGATGTAGGATTTTCCCCAGCGGTAGAGCGGCCAGGTCATGAAACAGCCCTGCACCTCCCATCTGGTGCCGGTGTTAAGAATGACCGGAACTATACTTGTCATTCCACTATACGCCTTTGTGGTGTGCACAGGGAGAACTTCACCCTTACCATACACTGACACTCTGTATCAGGGGTCCACAAATTTTCCAACAATCTATATGTCACCTGCAAATTCAGTGTGCGGTGAGGACTCGTAATTCTGGGGTGACGCGTGAAGGTTGATATGTGGCGCGTTCTGCTAGGTGCGTGCGTGCGTTCTGATGCACGTGTTTGTGTGTAAAACAAAACTGCAACATATTTTATTGTTACACCGTGCATGTTGTCGAGTTACTCAATTATTACACCAACCACTGCACCTATATGTGCAGTGGTTGGTGTAATAATTGAGTAAAACTGCAACAGTTATGTTGAAAATATCAGGCGCCCCCGTACGTACTTTACACCTTGATTTGTGCATCCTACTACATACACTAGGCGGGCCCGGTAGCTCAGTCGGTATAACGACTGACTACGGGCTGGACGGTCCGGGATCGAGTCCCCGGTGGGGACGAGATCTTCTGCCCGTACAGACTGGCCCTGGGGCCCACCCAGCCTCCTGCAAAATGGGTAACGGGTCTTTCCCGGGGTTAAAGTGCGGCCGGGGCGTGCTGCTGACCACTCACCCCCCCCCCCCTTTCATGCCGCGGTCATGGAAGAGTAGAGCTATACCTCTACCCACCCTCTGGGCCACACCGAGCCTGTAATGGGATCACTTTACCTTTATTTTTACTACATACGCGTACACTAGTTGGTATGTAAAACCATGAATATCCAGTCGTGCACAGTTTCCTTATTTGTTGAGGGCTTCTTCATTTTCGTTATATTGTAACGATACGGTGTGCTAAACAAAAACGAAAATCGGCGAATCAGTGCCGTTACGGTAGTTATTTTTTTGTGGCAATGCAGATTGTTCAGAGACACACTGAACTTCCCGCAGAATGATGTCCTGCTTCCTGTCCGCTGAACTTTGCGTGTAAAAGGTAAAGGTAAAGCAATCCCGTTACAGGCCTGGACAGACCCTGAGGGTTCCAGGAGGCTGAGACGCCCACATTTCATTTGGCACATGAAAGTGTTAAGGTTTTCAGTCCTACGCAACGGCCGCCTTTACCACCCCCCCCTCCCCCGCCCCTCAGGAAATATTCCTGGTACTCATTTCTGTTAGAGGCTGAGTCAACCCCAGGTCCTTAGTGCGGTCGAAAGGATTATGTCAATAAAAAATTGCAGTGACACCGTCGGAAATCGAACCCGCGATCTTCCGGCTTGGAGCGCAGTGCCTCAACCAACTGCGCCACCGCGTGCCTGTAGTGCGGGTAGTAAACCCAATTGGTTTTTGACCTCAGATTGAATCGTTTATTTCTTATTCTTAATCCACGTGTTTAAATCAAAACAGAATTTGCGAACTGGGTAGTGAGGGTTCATACACACAGGCTTACTTTTATGAACTTATGGGCTTCTGCTATTTGGTTGTCGTGTAATTCGTGGGTGACCACAACACGGCTCTAAAAGGATAATTTTCGTTTAGTTTACATGCACACGATGGTGAACCCAAAGCGGCTTTTGTAAAGGACTTTATAAAGAGGGGAGAATAATAACTGAATCTTGTCTATCGGAGTTGGATAAACAGAAATAAGGAGCCATCATATCAGGAATAAAAAATATTGGTGAATGGTTCGTTCCCAAGTTGCCTTCCAAAGTGCGTCTCCTGAAGCTGTTCTAGACTGGCCACCCCTGTTATACTGAGTGATCAAAGAAGCACAGAAAGTGGCACATCGTGTTGGAGAGTGATTTTGTTTTGGTTCTGAGTGAAGAACGGACGGAAACATGTAGCGTAGGAAAGTCTGTGTTAGTAGTGTGCCTTCAGGAACTACATGCGATGGGCAGCATCCAGAAATCACGTGACCCTGACTGAGACATTCGAACCTCAGAACCCTGTAGTACCGAGTGCAGACTAGCGTTACCTTGTTACGGTTACGAATGGATTGAACATGTTCTGTATAACTTGTACTTTTTTATACTCGCGTTCGTCATGTCTGAGATGGCAAGTCAAACTTCCCTACTGCGCGTTTGCATATACCCTGAACCTACCGTCACTTATCGGTAGGCTATAAGGCCTACACATTTTGTCTCCCATTTTTTTAAACAATCCATGACCACGCATTCTGCTGGTTAGACATGGTAACGAAACGTGAGTGGCCGAAACATGTAGCAGGCATATACTCTGTCTATGATATAAGACACTCTTTTACGCTTATATACATTTGTTGGTTTCGTTGCCACGAATAAATATTTTCTCTCGTTTATTTTCTCTTTCCATGTGTTGTTTTCTGGGGTTTTTTTCCTTCCATCTGCCTCATGCAGTGTTCTTTAGAAATTATACCTGCGGAGGGAAATTTGTGATACGGGTTTTAATTGTCGTATAAATTACAGCATTGGTAGTAAGGAACAGTATAAAATACAACGTGATATTAGTAGATAAATTAAAAAAAGAATAATAACAATAATATAACACTAATCGCCGATTGTACTGCACTAAAATTTTGCGGGTGATAAAATCGAGAAGAATGAGATGGGCTGGGAATGTGGCGCATATGTGTGAGGAGAGGGGGGTGTATAGGGTGTTGGTGGGGAAACCGGAGGGAAAGAGACCACTGGGGAGACCTAGGCGTAGATGGGTGGATAATATTAGGATGGATCTCCAGAAGGTGGGATGTGGG
>Ga0123353_10013405_pt1 | contig 11740 bp, 14 predicted proteins | sample TergutLab28metaG_3_FD_92763 | JGI IMG/M metagenome (GOLD analysis project Ga0123353, IMG submission 92763) | Labiotermes labralis P3 segment gut microbial communities from Petit-Saut dam, French Guiana - Lab288 P3 | ecosystem: Host-associated > Arthropoda: Insects > Digestive system > Gut ... | reverse complement strand
GTCAGAGAATACTTTGCCGGACATCCTGAAAACTACGCAGCAATGAAACAAATGTTCGAAAAGATGGAAAAGCTCAGGTAACGCCTTCTTCCTGCATACTTTTTCTGATCTTTCTGAACTCTTCCATTGTTTTTTGTACGCAGATGTGAAGCATTGCTTCCACATCCCCTGTGCCGGAGATACCGGCGGCTCCGCCGTGCCCTCCGCCGTCGGTGTACGTCTCCTTTCCGATACCGTCGATGATGTTTCCGAGGTGGATCCCTCTTCTTACGGAATCCTGGGTGGCCCTTGCACTGATCCTGAATTCCTCGTCCCTCTGGGATCCGACGAACACGACATCCGCGCCCGCCAGCAGAAGTGCTCTGCAGGACGATGCTTCAAAACTTCCGCCGTACGAGGCGGCGACGATCATATCGCCGACGTTATCGTACTTTACCCGTCCGATCGCTTTCATCACCGCTATCTTTTCGGACATGGTCATCTGTGTTCTTGTGAGATTGAACGCTTCGTCCATGTAGATGTCGTTCTTTTCAAGAAGATCAGCGAAAGATATCAGCATCTTAGGTTTAGCGTACTGGAAGTGGCCGCTGTCCGTCAGCATTCCGCCCAAAAGAGCGACCGCCGCTTCCCTGGGTATCTCGATCCCTTCCGATTCGATGATGTCCTTTACGATCTCGCAGCACGAAACTCTGGTATCATCGCAGAAGAAATGCATGCCTTCCCATTTTCCCGTAGGTTTGTGGTGGTCGATCACCACACTTCCCTCCGGAATCTCCTGGACGGAGGGCTTCAGCTGTTCCGGCGATGAAGTATCCACGACAACCACCAGATCGTAACTTCCGATGTCGCATTCTTCAAGTACCTTAATATTAAGTTTTTCAGCCACAAGGCCGGCGACCCTGTCTACCCCGCCGGGAGCAAAGATGTCGCCGTTTGGGAAACAGACGGAGATTGCAAAGGCCGATCCCAGAGCGTCCATGTCCGCGTTCCCGTGGACAAGGATGACCTTGTTCTCTGTCTTCAGCATCTCCGCTGTTTCTTTGATCATACTTTCTTTCCCTTGAGGCTTTTCAGTGCCTTCATGCCCTTGGTCTGGCCGGCCCCGGTGACCAGGATATCGGACTTGTATAACCTGACGGTAATGTATATCGTTACCAGAGCGAACAACACCAAGTATCCCAGGCCTGCAAAGACCAATGTCATGTCTCCGAACATCAGGTTATGCATCACCATCATCGGGTGCGAGAACGGGATGACGAACATTACGACCTTCAGCGTAGGCGCGAGAGCGTCAAAGCTGCTGAACATAGTGATGAACATCGGCACTATGGCAAGTACGCTGATCGGCATGATCATCGTCTGCGCTGATTTGTAGTTCTTTGCGAACGCGCCGAGGATCATACATAAACCGAGAGCACAGAATATCGCCAGGAAGATCATCACAGCTATGATGATCCAATCGGTCAAGCCGATACTCAGGCCGAAGTTGCTGAGATTCACCGTTCCGGATCCAGAGCCCGTAACTCCGCCGACATAGAACGACATTCCCACCATGTAGGCCAATCCGTAAATCAATCCGACTATCGCCGCCGCAAGCAATTTGCCGCTTACGATAGTAGTTCTTTTAACAGGCATCGTCAGGAGGGTCTCGAGGGTCTTGTTCTCCTTTTCGCTTCCCATCGAGGAGATGACCATGCTGCCCATCATCATGATGATTATCATCATCACAACAGGCACCATCAGCGTTTGGCTCATGATCGTTGAAGATAATTCGATAGGAGTGACGCCGGAATAGACCGTTCCTTTAATTTCGGTGTACTGCGTAAGGTGCGAACTGGGCTGGATCGGATAAAGAAGGAAAGCGGAATCTTCATCGCTCGTAATACTCGATACCAGTTTTAATGAGATTTCAGTAGATATATACGGGATTATCGTCGACGAAACCGCGGACGATGCCGATCTAAGGAGCCCGGCGCTCGAGAATACATAATATTCCGTTATCTGGGTCCGTATACTGTTATTGATGCTGTCGCTGAACCCCGGTACAATTTCGAAAGCCGTATTCAGGCCTTTGCTTTGCATCTCATTTGTGATAGTGTTTCCGTCGATTACGGGGTCGTCCACAAGCTGGACGTCCAATGTGACAATGTAACTTGCAGCCTCTTCAGCTGTGATCCCGTAAGTGCTTGTATAGAAATCAGTGATGGAAGAGATAGCTAAATCCGACCATTCTCCGCCCGGGTCGCCGTTGACTATGCCTATCTCCTGAGGCGAGGTCGCTTGGCTGGTCTCGTTGCCGACCATGGACCCTATCCCGACAAAGATGAAGACCATGACCAAGATCGAGATCAGCATCTGCGGCGTCAAAAGTTCCCTGATCTCTTTTTTTGTTAGGTTGACAAGGTGGTTCACGCTTTCACCGCCCTAACAAATACTTCTTCCAGATTGGCCGCGTTGTAATTCTTCTTCAGCTCTTCGGGGGTGCCGATCAGAACAAGGCTGCCCTCGTTGATCATTGCGACCTTGTCGCACAGCATGTCCACTTCGAACATGTTATGAGAGGACAGCAGAACAGTCACTCCCTTCTTTGCGATGTTCCTGATGATCTCTCTTATCTCGTAAGCGTTGACCACATCCAGGCCGGAAGTGACCTCATCCATTATCGCAATTTTCGGCGACGGCATAATGGCCCTTGCTATCAGAAGCCTCCTTGCCATACCTTTGCTGTAAGTGTCTATCCTTGAATCTATTCTGTCCCCGAGGTCCGCAAGTTCGATCCCGGTGCTGACCATCCTGTCGAATTCCTCGCCGTCTGCGAAGAATCCCGCCATGAATTTCAGATAAGCTCTGCCGGTAAGTCCCTTGTACGCCCCGGCATCCTCGGGAAGATAACTGATGACCTTCCTCACCTCATCGGAATCCGTCATGACGTCGTGGCCGCATACCGTGATGCTGCCGGATGTCAGTTTAAGCAGAGTAGAGATCATGCGGAGGGTGGTGGTTTTCCCGGACCCGTTCGGGCCGATCAAGCCGAAGACCTCCCCTTCTTCAACGGAAAAGCTGATCCCTTTTACCGCTTCGTGTTCTCCGTACGTTTTATGTACGTCATTTATTACAAGTGATTCCACGCATATCCCTTCTTTCCTTGATAACTCCTCTTCCCCCCGCCTCGCGTAGGTTACTGGGGCGGCATGAGACAGGGATTGTGCGGATTGTATATAATGGATGTCAGAAGATGTTTGAAGGGGCTTATTCCTGCCCCATGGCTTTGTTGATCGTTTCCTGAAGAGAATCGTATCTCTCGCGGAGCGTCTTTTCCTGGCGGTCAAGGCTTTTGATCCTGATGTCAAGCGTTTCCAGCGACTCGTCGATGTCCGCTTTGATCTTTTCCTTGTCGTCGACCTTTATGAGAAGCGAGCCGGAGCTTTTGTAAACGTCGCCGGTCGCTTTCGCGAGTTCTGCCGACGTCCTTTCCATCTCTTTCTTCTGGGCTTCCATCTGCATCTTTTGGGTCGATACCGCCTGCAGCTGCTGCTGCGTCTGCTGGAACTGAACTATCTGGTTCTGTAACTGCGGGCTTATGTTGCTCATCTGTTCACCTCGTTATTCTGCCTATTTCCTCGGTTATCCTTATGCATTCCAGATACGAATTCAACGCCGCCCTCATCGCCGAAGCGTCGGTGGCGGTGATATCTATCACGCCGAGGTCCTTCTCCATCCGGACGCCGGCCTTTGTGCGGGGAAGTTCCCTTCCCGCTTCCGGGCTCAGCGCGGAGATGATGCCCTCGGCATCATCCGAGTTTATCCGGGTCTCGGAAGTGAACATATCAGTCGGACTTCAGGACCTTCTTCACGTTCGGTCTGTCCTTGAAGAAGATCTTCGATCCGCATTTCTCGCACTGGAGGCCCAGTGCGTTAACGTTCCTGATAGGCTCGTTGCATTTGGCGCATCTGTACATTGTATCCCTTATTCCGATACCTGCGAAAGGTCCTTCTTCGTCTTGGGGCTGTACGCCTCAGCGGCGAACTTTGTGTCGCAGTGCCTGCACTCCCAGATCCCGGAACTTATCCTTTTCACGGACATGTGGTGGCAGACTGGGCACTCGTGTCTCGCTTTCTGGTGCGACTCGATGTTCTTAACCCTGTTACGTACGACCACGCCGTATCTGGCACCGAACTTTCCCGATGTACCTGCTTTCTTTGTTCTTTTTGCCATAGTATCACCCGATGATCTTTCTTACTGCCTTGCCCTTTTCGACCGCCCTGTCCAGACAGAGGCTGAGTTCGTCGCGTGTGATCGAACCCCTTCCTCCTTTCTGCATGGCCCTGAAGTTGCCTTCGTCGTCCGTTGTGACGGTAAGGCGGGCTGATGAGATCATCTCTTCGTCGAAATTTGGGTCAAGTATTAAATCATTTCCTATTTTCACGGACGTGACGGAGATCGGCATGCACGTGACGGGCAGGGGTTTGTTCTCTCCCTTGCTGTACTGCTCGGCCGGAATGGTCGCTGTCCTGAGGGCGCAGACCGTTGCGATGTTGGAAGCGTCGAATAAGTTCCCGTCGTAATCCAGTGCGTAAATATCGACGAAGCACATCCATACTTCCTCACCGGGCGTTATGCACAATGCTTTGACATCCACCATGCCGGATTCGCGTATACCGCGGTCCACGACACGAGCGAGTTCGATCGCATCCTCTCCGGGAGGCCCGGATTCGAACATGGGGTGAGCCATCGGTATGAGTTCCGCGCCCATCGTCAGCACGCCGCTGTCCGGAGTGTCCGGGAACGGTGTTCCCGGTATGATCTTGACTCCCGCGATCACCTCGGTCTTTCCTAGCTTTACCCGAGCGGATCCGTCGGCGCTCTCGATGCATCCTGTTGTTATCTGAAGGTCCCTGAGGTCATCGACGCCTCTGCCGTCCTCTCTCTTGCCGTTCTTCAGGAGATTCATGATGTGATCTCTTTTGATCTCGGAGATGATGTAATCACTCATCTTCTTCATCCTCCTTTGTTACGGCGTACCGCTCTTTCAGAGCGGCCTTCTGAACATCGTATATCTCATGGCAGGCGCCGAACGCCATGTCCAGAGCTTTATCGAATTCTTTCCTGGTCATGTTTCCGTCCATCTGGAGCAGGACGATCTCATCCGTCGAGGGGATGATGGCAAGCGGAACATCCGCCTGTCCGAAGTTGTCTTCCTCTTTGTTAAGGTCGAGGAGAACATGCCCGTCGGCTTTTCCGGCTGCAATGGCGGGAACGATGTCGCGCATCGGTATCCCGGCGTCTGCTAGGGCAACCGACGCGGCGGTCAGACCGGCGCATCTTGTCCCGGCGTTAGCCTGGAGTATCTCGATGTAAACGTCAATTGAAGCGCGCGGGTACAGTTCCGTAAGAACCACCCTTTCCAGAGCCTCGGCGATGATCTTCGAGATCTCGATCGATCTTCTGTCCGGGCCCGGCCTCTTTCTGTCGCTCACAGAGAACGCCTGCATGTTGTATTTGCATTGAATGATCGCTTTGGTGGGGTCCTGCAGGTGCCTTGGGTGGCATTCCCTGGGTCCGTACACGGCAGCAAGCACCTTGTTCTTTCCTATCTCTAAGTATGCGGAGCCGTCAGCGTTGCTGAGTACACCCGCTTCAATGTGGATCGGCCTGTGTTCGTCGGTCTTCCTGCCGTCGATCCTCATGCCTTTCTTATCAACCAGTATCATATCGGTCTGTCCGCTCATCAATATCCCTCCCCATCTTCCTTCTTCGGGAGTTTGTTTTTAATAAAGTTTTCTACCCTCTCGGTGAGGTTGCTGCTCTGGGCCTCTCTTTCTATCATCTTTATGGCCTGGACGGCAACATCCGCGCTTTCGTCGCTGCCGTCGACCCAGATCCTTCCGTTCTGCCCCACGAAAATGCGGCAGTCGGTGAGGTTCTTGATCATCTGTATCATAGAGCCGCTCTTGCCGATCACCCTTGAGACCTTCGAGTGGGACATCTCAACGATCTGCCCGCCCTCGATCCTCCTGAGACCGGAATCCTTCATGGTGACCTGTATCTTCTTGCTCTCGTCCACCATCAGAATTTTCAGCATGACCACGTTCCCGACGTTGAGATACTTGGATGTGTCTCCGAACTCAACCTTCCACGGGACCTCGTTCACATGCAGCGGCGCCGGATAAGGCGCGTTAATATTCACAAGCCAGTTCGACGGGCCGATGTCCTCGATTATCCCAATGACGGTGTCGCCCGTACTGGGCATGTAGCGTCCCCCTAACGGGATGACGCCGACGGTGTCGTGGAACAGATTTTTGATTCCCAGGACACCTGCGTATATTTTGCCATTTTGCACGTAAGCGTTATTCCCCGCGGCCATCCCGCTGTCATCCAGCAGGTCACCGGGGACCACAACCTCTCGTGCGGGTCTGGCGTTTCTTTTTTCCATTTTTATCACTTCTTTTGAACGTATTAGTTAAATTAGTTTTACGGATGCGTTTCCTTTGGTCCTGTGCTTCAGTTTCTCGGTAAGCTCAGGCACCAACCCGGCAGGCAGCTCCATCAATCCTATCCATGAGCCGTCTGCCGCCCACTCTTCTCTTTCGATGATCCCGAAATGGATCATTTCATCGAAGCACCTTCCGTAATCATCGCCTTTCAATTTGATGGCGATCTTGCTTTTCTCAAAACGGATGGGTATGAGCGGGCGAAGGAGTTTCATCGCTTCGTCTATTTCTTTATCAAGGGGTTTGAACGGATCCACATGGAACTTCGCTTCTTCCAAAGCAAGTTCTATCCTTACATACGGGTGCGGAAGTTTTGTCTGAGGGTTGATGGCATTCGCGGCAATGTATGTTATTACCTGATTCCTCTTTGCCTCCAGCATCTCCTTCCGCTGCTCCGCGGTCATTTGGACCTCGCCTTTTTCGATGATCTTTTTCGCGATCTCGGAAATATCGTCGGTCCCGAAGACCTCTTTTATCTTTTCTTCGGGGGGCCTGGTGCCTTTTCCGGAGTTCTTGAACACTTCTTCAACTGCAAGGAAGTCAGCAAGTTCGACGCTCTTGCCCTGTTTCAGGAAGTTCATTACTGCCGGGTCGAGGAGGACCTCAAAGGTCTCTCCGTGGCTTTCAAGCCTTGCTACGATGGCGTTGTTCAGGTCGACCATGGATCCGCCGTTCAGATCTTGCCGATCACTTTCGTGATCTCGGAGTCGGTAAGTCTTCTGAATTTCTTACCTTTCTCCACCACTCCGATCTCCACGGATTCTGCCGACAGAGTATCCTCTATCGCCGCTCCCATGGCTTTCAGTCCGAGTTTGACCGCAGCTTCGAATGTCATGCCGTCAGTGAATTCTCTCTCAAAGATGTCCATCACTACCGGTCTTCCGGATCCGATGCTCGTCGCTCTGTACGCAACGAGAGCTCCGGAAGGATCTGTTTCGAAAAGGTGTATCCCGAGGTCATCGGTGCCCGCTACGAGCAGAGCTACACCGAAGGGGCGTCCGCCGCCGTACTGGGTATAATTCTGTTTGTAATCGCAGACGTTCTTTACCAAGAGTTCCACGGCGATGTTCTCCCCGTATGTTATCTTGTGCCTCTGTGCATACTTCCTGGCCTCATCGATAAGGACCCTGGCATCGGCCACAAGGCCGGATGTCGCGCATCCTATGTAATCGTCAACGTCGTAGATCTTTTCGATCGAGCCCGGTTCGACGAGTTTGCTGGACAGTCTCTTGTCCACCATCAAAATGACCCCGTTCTTGAACTTCAGCCCAATCGTGGTTGTACCTTTCTTTACCGCTTCACGAGCGTATTCTACCTGGAACAATCTTCCGTCGGGGGAGAACACTGTGATCCCCCTGTCATATGCCATTTGTCCTGGTTGCATATTCCTCTCCTTTCTTCAAAACCACAAACGCGCCGCACTATATTATTCTTTACGGACGCGCGCCCTGAAATAGTTTATTTTTTTGTAACTTTCAATTCGGGATACCTTTCCCTGATCTTGTGAAGGGTCCCGGACGTCATGAGGGAGACGCAGGAAGGTTCGGCCTGAGTCAATATTCGAACGGCCTCTTCTCTGCCCGCAGGGGAGCATCTTACCACAGCTTTGCCGGAGGCGCACTGTACAACATACAAATGTTCGCCGCTGCCGGTCGAGTTCACTTTCTTTATGAGGATGTCCTTCCGCAGGTCGGCAGGTACATCGAATGCGATGTATCTTACCCTGCCGCGCTTGCTTTTAACGACCATGATCTCTCCCGTTATTTCTTCTCTTTCAACACCATCAGGGGCATCTGCTCGTAGACGGCGCCGCATTTTTTGCAGACCGGTTTGTCCCAATCCACAATATTCCCGCATTTGCAGACGAATGTTCCGTCTTCTTTGGGAGCCATCGTGCCGCAGGGGCATCTTGTCCCGGTAAAGACCTGATGGCAGACGGGGCATATCCTCTTTTTCGGTTCCCTGATCTTCATATTCGCAAATTTCTCTCCGCAGTAGGGGCAGGAACCCGTCGGTCTAGCGCAGGCTTCGTGAAAGATCTTTCCGCATGTACACTCCGCTAGCAGGTTGCTTTCCATCGCCCCGTAGCATATTTCGCACTTCAGGTCGCCCTCGTCGTCATCCAAAAATTTTGTAGGCTTTTCCCGCGAGAGCCCTGAAAGCTTACTCCGAATATCGATTTTTGCACCTAAATAGCCTTGAATCACGAAAACAATGGCTAATAATGCAACCAAGAGTATTATTATACCCAGTGAAAAAGCAGTGCTGAGGAGTCCCATGTCATGGTTAATAAATCTAACCCTTATTATACTTCGTGGTAGGTCGAAGCTGTCTTTTTAGAATTTGCATACGAAAATGAAATTCGTATGCGTCAGAATTACTAAAAATAAGGTTGAATTACCATCAAATGAAATACGAGATTATCAGTAAGAAATTTAATCTGGGTCTTATGAAAACCACCTAATCTCTATTTTGTAAGAGAAAAAACCTCCTTTTAAATAAAAGAAGGTACTATATTGTTTCCTAATATATTAAGCGTTATGTAGTAAATACTTTATTAAATGAGCGAATACTGTTTTTGTTCCAATAATATATTGGTATAATATCGGAGGCAAGTATTTGACGAAATCGGCATTAGTTATCGGCGGAGGAATCGCGGGTATACAGGCATCGTTGGATCTAGCGGACAGGGACATACACGTCTATTTGGTGGAGAAACTCCCCACAATAGGCGGAACGATGTCCCGTCTCGACAAGACATTCCCGACGAACGACTGTTCAACGTGTATCCTCTCACCCAAAATGGCAGATTGTATAGGGCATCCGAACATCTCGACCCTTACCTACCACGAAGTAGTGAAAGTAGAGGGCAAAGCGGGGGACTTTAAAGTAACACTCAAAAGCAAGGCAAGATACGTTGATCCTAAATCATGTACTGCCTGCGGCGACTGTCTCGCAAAGTGCCCCACTAAGGGGATTTCGGATCAGTTCGAATTCGGTCTGACCACCAGGAGGGCAATATACATACCGCATGCACAGGCAGTCCCAAGGGTTGCCATCATAGATGCGGCCAACTGTAAGATGATACAGAGCGGCAAGTGCGGTGTGTGTGCAAAGGTCTGTCAGAAGAAAGCAATAAACTACGAAGACAAGGACAAGGAGGTCGTTGTAGAAGTAGGATCGATCATCGCAGCACCGGGCCTGAAGGTCTGGAACGCCAGCACCGCAACCGAGTACGGATACGGAAGATACAAGAACGTCGTAACGGCGATCGAGTATGAGAGGCTGATGTGCGCGTCCGGTCCCGCAAGCGGTCACATAAAGGTGCCGTCCAGCGGAGAAGAGCCGAAAAAGATAGCATTCATACAGTGCTGCGGCTCAAGATCGGAAAAGGCCGGATGGAGGAAATATTGTTCATCCGTTTGCTGCATGTACGCAACAAAAGAAGCAATTATCACAAGAGAGCACCTCGATGTTGAAGAGGACATTTTCTTCATGGATATCAGATCCTACGGAAAAGAGTTCGAGGCATACATCGAGAGAGGTCAGAAAGAGTACGGAATAAAGATGCACAGGGCAGCCCGTGTATCAAACATTGATGAGGACCCGAAAACAAAGAAACTCACGGTCAACTTCACCGACTCGAACAATGACCCGGCAAGCATTGAGTACGACATGGTCGTGCTCTCGATCGGTATCGACCCGCCCGAAGGAGCGAAAGATATCGCGGACAAGCTCGGAATAGAACTCAATGAATACGGATTCTGCAAAACATCAGTATTCAAGCCGTTGGAGACAACGAAACCCGGCATATTTGTGACCGGAGCTTTCGCGGCACCCAAGGATATTCCGACGTCAGTCGCAGAGGCGAGCGGTTCCGCCGCAAAGGCAGGAGCATACATCGTCGACGACAAGTTCGTGGCATGCGCACCGAAGAAATACCCCGCTGAGAAAGATGTGGAAGGCAAAGAGCCCCGCATCGGCGTATGGGTATGCCACTGCGGTGTGAACATCGGCTCAGTGGTCGATGTACCGGCAGTAGCGGAGTACGCGAAAGGATTACCGAACGTTGTGATGTCAAAGCAGTCGCAGTACGCATGTGCTCAGGACTGTCTTATTGAGATATCTAACGCGATCAAAGAGAACGACCTCAACAGGGTCGTCGTCGCATCCTGTACCCCCAGGACCCATGAGCCTTTGTTCAGGGAAGCCTGCAGGGACGGCGGATTGAACAAATATCTGTTCAACATGGCGAACATCCGCGACCAGTGCTCGTGGATCCACATGCATTCGCCCGAGGCAGCGACGACAAAAGCGAAGGACCTTCTCAGAATGGCGATCGCCAAAGCAGCTCTCCTCGAGCCGCTGGTCGGATCCGAGATCCCAGTCACCAAGGTGGCGGCGGTCGTCGGCGGCGGTATCACCGGAATGACGGCGGCAGTAGACATTGCCGCGCAGGGTGTACCCGTCCATCTCTTTGAGAAAGAGAAAGAGCTCGGAGGATTCGCGCTCAACTTCCGCCACAAAGAGGACGGAGTAGAGGTCTCGGCGTTCATCAAAGAACTGATCTCAAAGGTTGAGAGCAACAAGAACATCACCGTTCACAAGGCAGCGCACATCAAAGACATACTCGGATTCGTGGGCAACTTCAAGGTCGTCGTCGAAGGCGGCAAAGAGATACCCGTCGGAGCGGTCCTGTTCGCAACAGGCGCTGCGCAGTACAAACCCACCGAATACGGATACGGAAGCGACAAGAAAGTAATGACCACCGTTGAACTCGAAGAAGCAGTGGCGGCCGGCAAATTCACCGGAAAGAATGTTGCGTTCGTTCAGTGCGTAGGCTCAAGGAACAGCACCGTAAAGTATTGTTCAAGAGTATGCTGCGCAAGTGCGTTACGCAACGCCATCCAACTGAAAATGAAGGACCCGACGATCAGCGTAGCGGTCATCCACAAAGATATCAGAACATACGGATTCCGCGAGGAACTGTACAACAAGGCATCCAGCCTGGGCGTCAAGTTCCTCAGGTACTGCGTTGACGACGCGCTTCCCGAATTCAACGGAAAGGTCGTAAAAGCGCACGACTCCGTGCTCGGAGCCGATGTCGAGATCCCGGTGGACACGCTTGTGCTCGCCGCAGGAATAACACCTCTCCGCGAAGAGAAGGAAGAGCTTGCCAAGATGGTAAAAGTACCGATCAGCAGGGACGGTTTCTTCTACGAAGCCCACCAGAAGCTCAGGCCTATCG
>Ga0123353_10013404_pt1 | contig 11740 bp, 4 predicted proteins | sample TergutLab28metaG_3_FD_92763 | JGI IMG/M metagenome (GOLD analysis project Ga0123353, IMG submission 92763) | Labiotermes labralis P3 segment gut microbial communities from Petit-Saut dam, French Guiana - Lab288 P3 | ecosystem: Host-associated > Arthropoda: Insects > Digestive system > Gut ... | reverse complement strand
GGACCCGTTGCGCTGACCACGTGACACCCCTCTATCCGCAAAAGTTGGCACTAACTTCGCCGACCGGCGGCGGCCGCTCTGTCGGTATAGTTCGCGTGCGGACTAAGGCCACGGAGTTTTGTGCACAGCAACAATGGTTACGCGAAGGCGCCTCAATCTGGCCTTATACGTACATTAACTGTCTTGTGTAAAAATATATATATATATATATATAAAAAATTCCGTGAAAGCCTAAGGCACTGCACTGCACCATAATATGTCCAGAGGCACAACCAAATGGCTGCCGCATGTTATCTGTGTGTTTTTTTTGGGCTCGTGTAATTACATTCAGATGTGATGGCAATTAGGTACGGAGCCTGGTGACAGAATATGAATCTATGTCAATGTCACTGTCAAAAGAAATAAATAAAGGAAGCAAAACAAGCGGAATGAGATAAATGCAGATTTGTATTTCGCTGTGTTTCTTTACTACCTACCATCAGCTCCTTTATACAGAATGGAGCAAAATATCCTCCGTAATTTCAGTAGGGCATTGTGAAGGGAGGGGAGGCCGTAGAAGGGTGGGGTTGGGCTCGAAAGGTGCAGGTAGTTGGGAAGTTCCCGTTACAACACTCCGCAGACGTGAAGATGGTGTGGTCCAACGAGCAGCGCGCATTTGCCGTCGAAACCTACTTTTGCAAAGTCACTCTATCGTAGCGGTGCAGCGTGCGTTCCGTACTCGCTACCAAATCCCCCCTCGGGACCGAGTACCGGACCGAAAATTCATTCTGTTGTGGGCTGAGAACTTCAGCGAAACGGGAAATGTGTCTGAAAAAAGATGAGGACGACCACAGACCTCTCGAACACCAGAGAACATCGAGGCTGTCATACGGTCCGTTTTGCAGTCTCCCAGGCGCTCTGCACGCAAACAACGGCCACCACTTGCAAGATATTCTTTTTAAGGCTATGTGATTTAAAACTTCCCAAGTTGTAGTTTCAGAATCAAAAAATAAAATGTTTATATCTCAAATAGTTTTTTTGTTATTCACCTTAAAATTTACGGAGGTTATTTTGCCCCACCCTGTATTAGACGGCCAATTTTGTGCCAAGAAAATGTTAAATCTGAAGTCGGTGCCTCCTTGATAGCTTATTATTTCACTTGGTGGCACCATGTCAACTGTTTGGGTTGTAACCTAAACCGCCCACTGATAACGAATCCCTGGAAAAGATTTCTAAATGAAGGTCTTCTGCGGAAGGCCTATTGTACTGGCATGTCCCTAGAGGAACCGTAGGAAACCACAGAACACCTTGTATTTACTACTTAATGATAGTCTTCTGTGACATTACAGCGTACAGAATAAATAGGTTTGTTCTGATTTTTCGGAGGAACGCGCTTCTAGGTGAAAATCCGTCCCCTCTTTCCTTTGCGTAGCTGTGATTGGTCAAATCTTTGAACCCTTCCATTCTAATCGTCTCATTTCTCCCCCACAGTCACTTCAGCACCCTGAAAATGGGGGCAGCATGTTCCTCAGAATGTCAGAGCAAACTTATGATCCTACATGAAGTAATAATCCAGAAGACGGTCATTCGAGCAACAACCACCATGACGACCCGGAAACATGTAAACTGGCTACGTTACAGCGCTTCCGTTTTGCGAGCTCCCAGCAAAGGTGATATTTGTGTCTTGTTTTATTTAGCGCCGCAGTTGGAATAATTTAATGTTAAGCTACTTGCGCCGGTCCAACAGGACGTTGAACGGAAAGAGCACTGAAGACGTCGGTCCGCATCTCGGCATCTGTGTCGAGAGACTCACGAGGGCCATGGAAACTTCTGTCAGAACATGTTCAGGCCTAGCCGCGATTCGAACCGGAAAAATTCCTTATAAGAAGCAGTGTTACCACTACAGGCTTTTTAATGACGCTATTTCATCTTTATGAGTTGATAAGGATAGCCGAACGGATTAAAAGGAGAGGAGGTGGATGGAAGTGGTCGTGTCGTATTTTAAGATACTATTCTAGTATTTATACAGAGGAAATTATAATCGAGCCAATCCCGGTGGTCACGCGGTCTAAGGCGTAGGTCCACGGCCGCTCACTTGCTGGGATTACTGGTTCGAATCCCTCCAGGGGCATGGATGTCTGTCTCTTGCGAATGTTGTGTGTTGACAAGTAGAGGTCTTTGCGATGGGTCAGTCACTTGTTCAGAGAAGTCCTACGAGCGTTTGTGTGTGTGTCCGGTTGTGTGCGTGTCCAGGTGTGTGTGTGTGTGTCCGGGTGTGTGCGTGTCCAGGTGTGTGTGTGTGTGTCCGGGTGTGTGCGTGTCCGGGTGCGTGTGTGTGTGTCCGGGTGTGTGATCCGCTGAAACAATAAACATCTCCACCTATAATGAATAGGCAGAAAGAGGTCTGAATAAGAAAGAAAGAAATTTTAACTGAAAACCAAGTGGAGATTCGAACGCGGAGATTCTCGAAAACTAAACAGTAATAACGTTTGGTATCACGAAGATCGTATAGAAAAAGTATCACCATCAGTTCAAGGAACTAGTTGGTGGAAAAGGTTGGAAGGAAAGGGTACACGAGTATAACAGAGAGGAATGGAAGAAGCTCCTGAGAACGACAAGGAATCGTCGCAGTCTTCACATGCCAATGGAATGAATGAATGAATGAATCAGATCAAGGAAGTGAGTCGCTTTCAGGACTGGTTAATTTTCGAGGTCACACAACCTTCAGTAATTCGCACGGCCGTCAATTAGTAGGCGACTTTAAAAGATAGTAGGTGACTAAAGAAAGAAATATGACATCGAGATCCGCGCCCTTCTGGAATTTCACGCAGTGCAGACGGGTAGTTTGTTACCGACGTTTCGGGATAACCTATAGGTCACATCTTCAAAAGTCAAGCGGTCCCAGAAGAAATGCTTGACCCTTGAAGAAAAGAACGTTAAGTTGTCCATGTCAGTAACAAACTGTCTACGCTGCTCAAAATCCTTGAAGAGCGCGGATCTCTTTCACACTGCGGCTGTAATGAGGCAAATATGGTACATAGAATAAATTTCCACAAAAATCAACCAACTTATTCGAAGGTCGCTGGAAGCAGTGATGTCCTTAAACATTTCGTAGTCTCTCAACTGGTCATAAAATTCTTTTATTGCAGTAGAGGCTGCTCCAAAGTTTATAAGTGTTTGTTGAAGGCAGCACATCATTGGGCCTCCCTTTCGGCAGAGAAGAAACCTGACTACAACCTCACATCCAGTCTCTCTTAGCTCTTCTCGACGTCACTTTCCCTGCTAGTCACTCATGAAAGTAAATTAGTCTGTTTTCTTTGATAGAAAATCGTTCGTTATGACTTGGGGCTACGTGGCATTTACGGATCATTAAAAAATTAATTAACTAGTCAACTATACAACAGACTTCTAAACAAGCAATACAGCCGACTAAGAAAGTACACATAGCCTGGTATTAAAAACAACTAACACAGGGGTGCTCAGATCGCGGGCGCCACGTCGATGAGGCAACTAAATACCTGCGGTGTGGCCTAACATACACGGATCCTCAGTACGGAGCTGCGTCATGTCACCATTCTGCGCCTAGAATTTTGAGGTGACTCAAATTTTAAATTTTTATTGATAAAAGCCTCCGGTCCTCACTATGGCCCTGAGGTCGACTCAGCCTCTAACAGTTACGAATACCAGGAATATTTTCTGGGGGGAAAAGTCGGCCGGTGCCTAGGGCTCACAACCTTACCACCATGCTCCGGCTGTCCTGAAATCTGGGAACCTCAACCTCTCCGAACCCTCAGGGCCTGTCCAGCCCTGTGACAGGGACTGCCGTAGCTTTACCTAAACTTTGACAAAATTTGTGCACGTCTGCGCTAAGCAACCAATTAACTGAAAAACCAACCAAATAAAAAATATTGACTGATCAATAAATCAGCCAACCAACTCTCTAGTAATCATAAGCTAAGGTTCAATAACACAAATACAAAAGGGCGCCACTGAACACGATGCTGGAACAAGTTATCAGTAGGTTTAGTTTTCATTGCTACCTTACATATATAAGGGACAACGACACAGTGACAATCATATTTGCCTACCACTTGTATTAAGTGTTTACGTGCACGGACACGTATCCTCAGCCTACCTCTTACCGGGAATGACAGAACAATTCAGGAAGGAAGGTAAATACTTTGGGAGACAATAGTGTCAATCATTGTGGGAAAGAAGTATTAGTGTCAACAAGCGACTCATTCTGAATGGTTACCGAGATAGATCTCTTTGAAAAGCCACATATAATTCCGTTAGATTTTTTGTTTGTGCGACTGGTTGAAGAGCCAAGTTTACAAAAGACAGGTGGATACACGAGACGAATAGCATGGTCGCGTTCTGGATTCTGCCCGCCCGCATAAAGAAACGTGAAGATCGACTCAGACGAACAACACGTGATCTTCGCATAAGAACTGCAAATTTCATTGAGAATGATTGTGGGCTTTTCGAGCGGTTATTGTGAACCGTAACATTTCTGTGTAACAAATTCGTAATTTAAACATGAATTTAAACATAAAATTAAAGTAACAGTAAGTAATTTTTATCTCTTTATGGTTCTTCACAGTGTTTTTATTTGTGGATTCAAACAGCTCTGTCTCAGTAACCACTCGGGATTAAACACTTTTTCATAAGAACTATTTTTCTCACAAAGACAGACACTGCCACCTCCAAAAATATCGATCTTGCATCCTGGAACACTCAATAATTCCATTCTTGCTTGTGATTTGCAATCAGAAGCCATCCAGACATGGCCACACTTCCGCACACTTAATTTTATCTCCGGGAAATAATTATGGGAATTTGTGAAATGAGTGGCGACACTGGAACAAAGTTCCAAATACTGAGACTTCCCTTGCTAAGCAGCGCCACTCCACTCCAATGCTCTACCCTTGGTTCAGGCTTCACCCACCACGTCGCTGAACTCACGGTCACTGTACCTAGCATGATTTTGAAGCACACTGTAAAACAAAATACCAAAACCTATGGTGCCTGTGCCTACACAGGCAATCAGAACTTCTGTATACAGTTATTAAAGTCAACTTATGTCGTTAGTCACGCCTGTTAATTATTTCACTCACAATGGTAATCATACGCACTACTGGCCTTATTCTCTAATAAGGCACGTCTACAGTATTTTTGAGTATTTTGTACGATTCTCATTAACAGATATGCTGTGCGTTTTCTAGGAGGTGAAAACCAAACCAACGGAATGAAGTCCTTCATAAGAAGCTAAGAGTTGTTCCAAAGTGAAGTTTTTCCCCACGGTTTATGGAACCCGAAAATGTCGCCAAAGTTCGCCACTTGTCCCTTTCCTGAGTCAAATACAACCAGTCCTCGTCTTCTGACCCGATTTAATTAAGATTCATTTTAATATTATGTCCCATCTCCTTTTAGTTCTTCTAAGTGGTCTCTTCCCTTCAGAAGATTACGGTTTTCTGGGATTTGACTTCAGGCACTCTTGTAAAAACTTATCAACGTTTCGGAGGTACATACTACCTCCATTTTCAGAGTGGAGGAGGCATTCAGTTCCTCCGAAACATTAGTGCATTCATACCAGAATGCACGGCGTCATATTCCGAAGACTTATTGTTACTAATCACAGCCAAGGCCGGTTCCATTGGCCGTGCGGTCTAAGGCGATGGTCTACGACCGTTCACTTGTCCAGAGGAGTCTTACCGACTGTGGTGTGTCGTTTTGTGTGATCTAGAAACCTCAAAAATAAGACGGCCATGGCCCGCATTGGGCCATAGTGCGGAAGAAAAAACAGAAGTCACAGCTATGGGAATATGAAATATTCTCTTCACGTCTACCGATCAATAAACCTGTATTTATATTTCATACTGCCCATGCCTTTTGTAAGACCTGATCAGGTATTCCTTCATTTCATCACCCTAGTACTACACCGGAAAGGGTACAAATTAGAAAACTCATTAATAAATTTTTACTAGCCTTCTTTTCACCAATGTCTCCACTCGACGTGTTCTTAATGCGTAGAACCCAGTCCCACACCCATACAAAACAAGGGATAAAATTATTTTTTTTTTTATATTTTTAAGTTTTTAGATAGGCCGGGAGAATGTAAAGCGAATCTGTAACACCGGAAGTGGTACTGAACATTCCCCGAATTTAATCTGCTTGTATCTTTTTCGTCTACGCAGCTGACTGGAAACAGCGCCTTCTAAAATACATTCCGTATATCCACTTACACAAACCGCTTTCAGATCCACTGGATTTTTTTTTTTTTGTGGGCAAAGTGGTACTGGGATAGGCTGTTCACAGAATTCTTAAGTTTTCCATGTCAAATACCATTTCACTAACGACAACTCATAATCATTCATTATTATTAGACGCTGGTAAGATAGGCCTTTTAATGGCCCCAGTATCGAACCCACCCCTTCCAAAGCATAGCATTCATTCATTCATTCATTCATTCACTCATTTCGTGGTCTGTCTTGCGACAGGTCCACAGCCTCTACCAAAGCGAGTTCGCCAGACAGTGTGATCTAGTGCCTCCTCTATCAGGGTTCAGTATGTATCCTTTTCCTTCAGGTCATCCCGTAGCTGCTTACGTCATCGGTCTCGTATTTCCAACCCTTCTATCTTTCCTTCCGTCGTTCCTTCAATAACGTGGTTCAGATGGCAGCACTTATGCTAGAGTTGATCCAAACCAGTTAACCTACACACACAAAATGCCTTTCTGAAAATATAACCCACTTCATAACAGGAATTAAAAAATAATCCCTTATGACCTGATGATACATGGAAACGGTGCTATCCCTTTATCCTACGGATGGAGTTGGGAAAACCGTGGTAATCTTCAGTCACAGTAACTCGCACCAATCGACATTCGAAATGAATGCCTTTCAAATGCAGGCACCCAAACACTGAGTTTAACCACTCGGATCGGAAATTATTTGGGTAGCTACAACGAAACGAAACGAATTGTTTACAGTGAGGTTAGTATAGTTTAACTGTTGTATTGTAAGCATCTCTAACACTTTTCGACCCAGCTAGGCCATCGCTGAGCTCAACACAAAATGACCAGTGAAAACCAAAGTATATGAATTTGATTGTGTAGAATGATGTACGCACTAATTCAAGATATAATTATTAAAAAGACTAATACCAATATATTATGTTCTAATAATGTGTAAGGATCATATAAAATGTTTGTATAGCATGGCTGCTTCTGAAGTATATCTGCGTCACTGAGTTTACATCTTGGTCAAGTAATAAAGTAAAGCTGGATCAAATGCCCAGTCAAATGACACTTTAATGGTGAATTTTATAATTTTATATTAAATTAATATATTTTATGTTTACATGGTCATATTTGTACACTGTTTGTGCTTCCACCTGTAATTTTTTTTCCATCGAACTCCGATAAGAGCTACGTACGAGAAAATCTGATAATACAATAGATACGTAGATGGAAAATTCCAACCTCAGCTTACAGAGTTGGTTGTTCTAATGGTGGACAAACATGTACAGGGTAGAACAACAACTTCACACGACGTGTCGGTGGATTCGTTTGTGAATATGACGAATCAACACCTGGACTTTTAACTGTCTGCACTATGTACAAAAAGTGCACAGTCAATCACTCTCCGCTGCAAATGTAGCCATTTTTTGCGACAAGTTTCTGTGTCAAGGTGGACCAACTGTGATTAACCAGTTCCATAAAAAAAAACTGCACAAATTAGAAGATAAATGAGGCAGGATAGGTCAGATTCTTAGTGGTTGGGCACTATGCCAGACTGCTCAAATCTCGTGGACCACAAGACAGAATGCTGGTTGAAGAATTCATGCTACGTTTCTCTTCACGCTGTACATTTTCCGTGCGACTAATATATAAACTTATTTACGTTTTTAGGGGCGTTGGCAAAATTGCGAAAAGCGACTATTAGCTTCGTTATGCCCGTCCGTCAGCATGAAACTCGGCTTCCAATGGACGGATTTTCATGAAAATTGATGTTTTAATATTTTTCTAAAATCTGTCGAGAAAATTCAAATTTCATTAAAATCTGACAAGAATAACGGGTACCTTACGTGAGGACCAACATACAATTTTTATCATATCTCGCTCAAATCATCTTGGAATGAAAAATGTTGCGGACAGAAGTTGTATAGAAAATTAAAATACATTTTATGTTCAACAACGTTTTTTCCCCCGAAAATCAAGGCATTTACGATGTCCACGCAAGGGAGATAATTTTTGTGCAATAGTTGTAATTTTACAGTAATTTTAATATCATACTAATTACTTGTACTGTGACTGCACCACAGTACGTAGTTCATGCCATGCACGCCTTCCTAGCTGACGCAAAATAAGGTAAATCTTGTGACCCGTCAGGATAACTGGAATGATCCAGTTACGTCACGCTCTCCCGAGCGTTCTAGTACTCGCGTGGCGTCAGTTCTCGCAAGGAGACCTCCAGGTACGGGCTCATCGTTGATGTTACACACAAGAACAAAGGGTTCTAGCTTTGGTTCAACATAGGGGTGTGGTATTGTGAGTTCACAAGGAACGGCATTCACTACAGACTTGCGTGTGTTAGTTAAATAAGTTTTCAATAGTTTCAAGTAACTATCAAACTGAACGTGTGATTGGTGTTACAATATAATCTACTGGCTTGTTTGCATTTTGTTTGCATAAGGCAAATGTAATAATTGTTCAAAGGGAACAACTACATTTGAAGAATAGTGTTACTACATAATAAAGGTGTGATAAGTGCCGTGCACAATTTAAGTGACGCCACTAATAGTAGGCGAATTATGCGAACAGCTTTGAATCTACACAAAGGGTGTTATACACTGATTGAATTACCATTGACAGTGCATTTAAGTTTTGCGTTTAATTCATTAGTTATTACGAATAATAAATAGATCCTTGTTTATCCTGTCATATATTGGAACAGACTTGTTCAACCTGTTTATGTTCGAACCAGAGTCAACAACGAAGTAATGTGGAAAAATATAGTGCAGTCGAACAGGCCACAGATGGCAATATGGCGCATGGCATGCTGAATGCCTAAGGGTACGAACACACGTTCACAATATGTAACACTTATTGCTTTTTCACTGCAACAATAGTTGCACGAACGGGCCTCAATGTTACGTTATACTTATATATATATTGCCCGTCTTATTCTATTTCCTTATGACGGATTGCTCGAGTTACAATGACGAAGGCTCTTACCAGAAAGGGTCCAGTGCTTACCAAATGAAGCACTCTTCTAGTCAAAATTTCGCCAGTTTTTCTGAAACGTTTTCGTATTTGGTGGGTTACATAAAAATTTACCGTATTTAACTACAAGGCAGTTTTTTCACCATTTCACCGTGCATTTTGATATATATTCACTTTATTATAACCAACTTCTGCACTTATGTGCATAAGTTGGTTATAATAAAGTGAATATACAAGGCAGTTGTTTACGTAAGAGTATAATGTGAGATAAATTTGGAGTATTATGTTTTGTTTGCACGATTTGCAAAAAGAAACAAACTGAACATAAAAGAGGGAGACTATATCAATTAAGTACCCGCGAACGCAGGCTTATATAGGGTCCGGCAGCAATACCTGACGATTCGGCAACATAGCTGTGAGTGGAATCATTGGCGTGGGGAATTAGTCCTTGAGCGCCCTTCTAGCGAGACTCAAAGCATTTCAGTTGCCATGGAGCTCTGGTATGTAGAGCATCGGGCTTTCGCTGTGGAGAAGTATTTCTAAAACAAGGGTTCTGTCGTTGTGACTCAGCGGATTTTTCGTCGGCACTACAGTATTCATCGGAACGACAGTGTCCCTAGTCGCAATGCTGTACTGTTGTGGGTGAGAAACTTCTGAGAAGCAGAGTCTTCCGCAAAAAGAAAACCTCCAGGAAGAGAGCCTTCACTTAGAATTCCTGAGAACATCGAACGATTGCTTCAGGCTTTTGTCAGAAGTCCTCCGCGATCAGCAAACAGAAATGCCACTGCATTAAGAATGTCTGATCGTACGGTGCGCCGAATATTGCATGAGGACTTAAATTTCCATCCTTACAAAATGGTATTGGTTAAAGCATTGAATGATCAAGACACTGCAAATCGAAAAACTCTTTGTGAGGTTCTGTTGAACGCTCTGGATAACGACGACCTTAAGCACGTTCTCATGACGGATGAAGCAAATTTCCATCTTTGTGGCAATGTCAGTTCTCAAAACTCGCTACTGGGCACCCGAGAACCCTCGCGATATTCACCAGAAACCTTTACATTCTGAGAAGGTTATTGTTTGGTGTGGTGTAGCATCTTTTGGGGTGATCGGCTCCTATTTCTTCGAAGACGAGGCAGGCAGGGCAGTAACGGTAAATTCAGCCCGCTACACTGAAATGCTTCGCACATTTCTGGAACCGGAGTTGCAGATACTTGGTGTTGAAACCCAGAATCTCTGGTTTCAGCAAGATGGGGCAACGGCTCATACTGCGAGGACTGCAATGCGAGTCCTCAACGAGATGTTCTCAGCTCGCGTGATCTCATGTAAAGGGAATACTGAATGGTCTGAAAGATCGCCCGATCTCAACGCTTGCGACTTCTTCCTCTAGGGATATCTCAAGAGCAAGGTGTACGAAAAGAAACCAAGGACAACTGTGGACTTGAAACAGAACATCAGGGACGAAGTGGCAGCATTTTCTCCCACCATGCTGCAACGAGTGATACAGAACTTCCAGAAATGCTTGTGGGAATGTGTTGACAAGGGAAGCCACCTCACAGACAGTATACTCAGGAAGTTAATATTTTAATTAAAATGCTTTGAGATAAAGATAATTTTAATAATAAATTCACATAAAAAGATAGTCTACTTTTCATTTTATTTTAACTTAAAAATCGTCAGGTTTTTCTGCCGGACCCTGTATTATTAAAACACCACTTTATTAGCACATTATATCACTCCCAATTGTTCAACCCTCAAAAGACCATCCTCAGTGAGTACGGCTGATACAGTTCAGCAGCAAGGTCAACAAAATGAGTCACCAGATGTAAAATTCAATTCTGTGTGCAGTGTGTTACGCGGCAGCCATTGCTGCTATTCTCCGGGGGATGAAGTTGCCGAAGCGTGACGCTTACAAGCTACCATAATGTTGTGTCGAGGTAAAGAATGCGTGAAGGTGAACCTCCACTTCTTTATACACCTTTACGACTTACTGCTTAACGAAGAACAGGTACAATATCAGTCACATAATTACACAAATTTTGATAAAAATAATAGTGTTCTACTAAACGTTTATGTAAAACTTTAGGTGTTGTATATTATATCATCAAGTATACCTGTACACTATTACATTATTGACGGGTGATTCTTCTTGACAAACTCAAAATCCATTCACTTGACTGCACATCCCTAGACAGGACCTCATGGCCCGACTGACTGCTACCAATACTTAACATAAGCCACTTACTTTCTACATCCCATCGCTTAAATCTTAAAACAAAGGGCACAACTGATAAACATCTTAAAGTATAGTCCATGTAATAGGTAGTAAACGAAAAGTTAATTTACCTTCTGCATTTCATGCAGGCATATGGAGGAGTGGACGTAAAATTCAGCGTATTCTTAACCTCAGTAATATACAGGGTGTCCCAGGAGGAATGTGCCAGACTTCGGGAGAGTGTTCCTTATGTTAAAGTATACCGATATAACCCAGAACACCTATATCCAAAGTTGAACGGTTACGGAGATAATGGCCAG
>Ga0123353_10013403_pt1 | contig 11740 bp, 14 predicted proteins | sample TergutLab28metaG_3_FD_92763 | JGI IMG/M metagenome (GOLD analysis project Ga0123353, IMG submission 92763) | Labiotermes labralis P3 segment gut microbial communities from Petit-Saut dam, French Guiana - Lab288 P3 | ecosystem: Host-associated > Arthropoda: Insects > Digestive system > Gut ... | reverse complement strand
CTTTTTCCGCCGCACTGCGTTAAAATTTCTTAAAATACGGGAGTATTCTTTCAAAATTTTATCTTGTGCGGCGAAAAAATCACTCAAAAATCCGCACACGGGGATTTTTCAAACACGCCCTAAGCATACACACGTAAATATGATAGATATGCGTTAAAAATACACGTCATTGCGAGCGCGGAGAAAGTTTGTGTAACAGCAATGTTTGGGCGCGAAGCAATCCAGTCAGAAAATGGTCAAACAACGCAAAATAAAGTTACGTAACTGGATTGCTTCGCGCACAGACCCTGTTATACAAAGAACGTTTCTCTGCGCTCGCAATGACGCTTGCCTTTTACCTGTTTTCTGTTTTTCAACCTGTGATTCGCATTAAAACTTGATAACCTCATTCTTTTCCGCCGACTCAAAAATCGCCTCGATAACCTTGAGCAGCTTCCTCTGCTGCGGGAGCTTTACAACGATCTCCTCCTCGCCGTTTATGTACGCGACGAGGTTCTTGTAAAACGCCGACCAGTCCGCCTCGACCTTTTCCACCGGGAAAGTCTTTATCGTGTCCTTGGTGCGCGGCGCCATCGTCTTGGTAATGCCCGCACCGGCCGCCACGGGCGCGATGTCGTACTTCTCCCAATTCACGACTTTCACGATCTCGCCGTTGCAGTCCCAGTCCTTGACTAAAGCGGAACCGTTTTCGCCTAAAATGTACCAGCGCGGCATCTGAATGAAGTTGTTGGTATACACCTCCGACACAAACTCCACGCCGCCCTCGAACTTGCACAGGCAGGAATAACCGTCGTCGCATTCGTCGTTTGTGATGTTCGTCAACGTCGCGTAGACCGAGAGCAGCTCGCGTCCCTCCATCATGGTCAGCATCTGGTCAAGGCTGTGCACGCCCCAGTCGAGCAGCATACCGCCGCCGTGCTTCTTCTCGCTGCGCCAGCCCTCGGGAATACCGTGCGAGCCGTGTATCTTCGACTCGATGCGGAACACGCGACCGAGGGTGCCGTCCTCGATGATTTTCTTGGCGGTGAGGTAATCCTCGTCCCAGCGGCGGTTCTGGTGGACGGTGAACAGCCTGCCGTACTTCTCAGACGCCGCGATCATATCATCGAGGTCCGTGCTCTTCATCGTGACCGGCTTCTCGCAGACCACGTTTTTGCCCTTTGACAGCGCGTCAATCACGATCTCCTTGTGGGCGTCGTTGGGCGTCGCGACCACGACCACGTCAATACGTTCGTCCGCAAGAAGCGCCTCGCGGGAGTCAAAGTAAGATACGCCGCGCTCCTTGGCCAGTTCATGCCTCGCGGGGTCAATGTCGTATACGCCGATAAGCTCGATACCGTCAACCTCAAGCATTTTATTGGAGTGAAAATTCCCCATGCCGCCGTAGCCGATGACCGCGCCGCCGATTGTTTTTTTTGCCATATCTTTCAATCACCTTTTAATTTTGATTTCAGACTTTAGATGTTAGACTTCAGATGTTATTTAAATAAAATCTCTGCCCATAATTCACAGCGTCTATCATCTAGAATCTAGCGTCTAGAATCTAGATCCACCACATCTCGCCGACGCTCTCCGTCACCAGCACGTCCTTGAGGAACGCCACAGCCTTGCTCAAGCCCTCGTTCTGGCTCATGAGGCTGTCCTCGTGCTCAATGCTGACGGCGTAGTCGTAGCCGACCATGCGCAGATTTGATATGATGTCCTTCCAATAGGACGCGTCGTTGCCGTAGCCGATGGAGCGGAATATCCATGAGCGGTTTATCTCGTCCGCATAGGACTTTACGTCCAAAACGCCGTTGACAGCCGTGTTGTACTTGTCGATCTTCGTATCTTTCGCGTGAAAGTGGAAGATAGCCGGGCCTAACGCGCGGATGCTCGCCACGGGATCCATGCCCTGCCAGATGAGGTGGCTCGGGTCAAAGTTCGCGCCGATCTCCGGGCCGACAGCCTCGCGCAACCGAAGAAGGCTCTCCGTATTGTACACGCAGAAGCCCGGGTGCATTTCGAGGGCGATCTTGTCAACGCCGTGGGGCTTCGCGAAAGCCACAAGATCTTTCCAATAGGGGATCAGCACATCGTTCCACTGCCAATCGAGTATGTCGAGGAACTCGTTCGGCCATGGGCAGGTCACCCAGTTGGGATACTTGGCGTTTTCGCTGTCCCCCGGACAACCGGAGAAAGTGTTGATCTGCGTTACGCCCAGCTTCTCCGCGAGCAGTATCGCGTCACGGATCGCCTTGTCATGCTCGGCGGCGATCTGCTTATTCGGGTGAACCGGGTTCGCGTGGCAGCTCAACGCGCTGATCTCAAGCCCGTATTTTGCTAAAGTTGCTTTCAGTTCATCGACTTTTGAGTCGTCGTTCAGCAGAATGTCAGGGTTCGCGTGAGCGTTGCCGGGATAACCCGCGCAGCCCAGCTCGACCATCTCTATGCCGAGAGATTTGAAATACTGGCACGCCTCGTCCAGCGGCAGATTGCTTAAAAGCGTCGTAAATACGCCCAGTTTCATAATGGATCAATTCCTCCTCATACGTTTGCTTTCAGATACGCCATGCTGCGCGCGATGTCCGCAAGCCCTGTCGGCTCTGGCTTGTCGTTTTCCAGCACAAGCCACTCAAGTCCGATATCCTTCGCGGCCCTGATCACGGCGGCCAGGTCGCATTCTCCCTCGCCTAACGCCTTGGGCGAACCGTCAACACCGTCCTTGATATGCAGCGACACGATACGGTCCTTATGCTGCGTGATGAACTCATAGTTGTCCACTTCGGCGTGGAAGCTCCAGTACGTGTCGACCTGGAGGTACGCCTCCTCGGCGATAAGGTCAAGGCACATCTTACCGTCGATCTCCGTATCGAACTCGCCGGAGTGGTTGTGGTAGTAGAACCTTATGCCGTCTTTCGCGCCGGCCTCGTTGGCCGCTTTGTATATCCTGTGCAGACGATCGATGTCTTCTTTGGTATCGTGGTATGCGCCGCCCGTGCCGACGATGGGCATACCAAGGATCTTCGCCGTTTCGATGGTTTTCGCGAGGTTCTCCTCGCCGTCGAAGGTGTCCGTTCCGACATGACAGCCGACGGCGACAAGCCCCGCCTCGTCAAGCGCCGCGCGGATGACCTCGGGCGCAAGACCGCAGTAGCCCGCGAACTCGATGCCCTCAAAGCCCAGCGCTTTGACCTCCTTGAACAATCCTAAAAATTCCTCAGGCGTTTTGTAGTCGTCGCGCAGGGTGTAATATTGTACTGCTATTTTCATGTAAAGTCTCCTTTATGTTTCAATTATCATTGTCAATTCTCAATTCTCAATTGAGATAAACCGGCTTGCCCGTATTGGCCGACTCATAAATCGCCTCAAGTATCTGCGTTACGACAATCGCTTGGGACGCCTTTGTCGGCGGCTCGGTATCGTTCATGACGGCGTCGATCCACGCGCGCGCCTCAAGCTCCGAGGGATCGCTGCTGCTGCCCTCATAAAACGCCACGCCGCCCGACTTGAAGTCCGGCCGCTCGATGACCTGACGGTTATTCTTGACGTAGTTTATGCGCAGCCCGTCCAGCATGTCCGCGCCGGCCTTATCGCCCGCCAGCAGGCAGATGGCCTCATTCGGGTCGGCGATGTTGATCGCCCAGCTTGATTCAAGGCTGATCGTCGCGCCGTTTTCCATGACGACGAAGCCGAACGCGGAATCCTCCACCGTGTATTCTTTCGGATCCCAGTCGCCCCACGCGTTGGCGGTGTTCGTCTGGTCGCCGAGCTTCTTGTACTTGGTCCCCACGACCATTTTCGGCTTGTAGTTGTCCATGAGCCAAAGCGTCAGGTCAAGGGCGTGGGTGCCGATGTCGATCAGCGGGCCGCCGCCCTGCTCGAACTCGTTGAGGAACACGCCCCACGTGGGCACGGCGCGCCGTCTGATGGCGATGGCGCGGGCGTAGTAGATGTCGCCCAGCTCGCCGTCCTGGCATATCTGCTTTAAGTACAGCGAGTCGCCCCTCCAGCGCTGCTGATAGCCGACGGACAGCTTTTTGCCCGTGCGCTCGGACGCTTCCAGCATTTTCTTTGCCTCGGCGTATGTTTTTGCCATGGGCTTTTCGCACATGACGTGCTTGCCCGCCTCCAGCGCGTCAACCGTGATAAAGCTGTGGGAGCGGTTGGGGGTACATACGTGCACGACCTCGATGGACTTGTCCTTGAGAAGCTCCCTATAATCGGTGTAGACCTTTGCGTCGTCCGTGCCGAAGCGGTCAGCCGCTTTTTCGGCTTTCTCCTCGATGATGTCACAGAACGCGACCATCTCGACCTCTTCGATCTTGGACAGATTGGGCATGTGCTTGCCGTTTGCGATACCTCCGCAGCCAATGATTCCGACTTTCAACTTTTTGCTCATAATTGATCCTCACAGTTTATAAAAATTTGAGCATCCTGCTGCTCATACAAATTTAATTATAGCTAATTATCCAAGGTTTGCAATAGTATTAAGCAAAAATTTTTATTGAATTCATAAAATTTATTCACTTCTTGCTTTTGTTTCCTTAACTATTTTTCCTAAACGCCCAAACAGCCGCCGCGCAAATGCCCGGCAGCCGTCGTGAATATTCAGAACATGATGTAATTATGTCACTTCAAAGCTACTTTAGAATTGCCTTGTACTTTTCTTTGGTCGCAAGCCCCCCGCGGATATGCCGTTGCGCCTTGTTGATCTCCAGCACCTCGCGGACCTCGTCATAGAGCTGCGGATTCAGTCTTTGCAGCCGCTGCGAGACGTCCATGTGCACGGTGGATTTGCTGATCCCGAATTTTTTAGCGGCCGCGCGTACCGTGGTTTTGTTTTCGACAATATATTCGCCGAGATCAACGGCTCTTTCCTCAACGATGCCTTTCAAAAACAGACCTCCCTTAACGGTTACTGAAACTCCTCCTAACGGAAAAAGAGTATGAGGTAACCACTTTGATTGCTTAATCAATTCTATGCCGGAAAAGGAGGCGATATGAGTGATTTTTGCGCCCGAGCGATACAAAAAAATTTCGGACAAAAATTTTTCCTTAAAATCTCTTGACTTTACGGGTAGAATAGTATATTATATTTTAGCGTTTTGTTTAACTGCGCATTGTAAATGAGACCCACTAGCTCAGGTGGTAGAGCACTTGACTTTTAATCAAGGTGTCCGGAGTTCGAGTCTCCGGTGGGTCACCAGTCACAGACAAAGGCGAACTCTGATAATCCTTGTGGTTATCGGGGTTCTCTTTTTTTGCGAACATTTCGTTTACCTCGTCAAAGGTCACGCATTTGTCCCCGTCCTCGTAATTGAATGTGACAACGAATTTGTCGTTGTAAACATACACACTGTTCACGAATACATCAATCAACCGCTGTTTCTGTTCTTGAATATCCATGTTAGTCGTACTGAATTTGCATATCCAGTATTTGATTTGTTCCTTGCTCCAAACCGGGCGTTCAATCCGCTCTTTTGCAATGCTAATTTCAAGCGTTTCCTTTTCCCGTTCCAGCTTCAAAAGGGTTTCTTTTGTCGTGGGCGTAGTGATTCCCTGCATGATCGCGTTCATAAGATTATCAATCTTCATTTGTACCTGTTCAAGCTGATTTTCGAGGGCGGGAAGATTGGCGTTTTTGCGCAACTGCAATTCATAGCAGTTATTGACAACACGGTTTAATAACGGCGCGTTATCGAATAACAGCATAGCAATATCGGTCACGGCGGGTTCAATAAAATCTTTTATTACACGCTTTTTATCGCACGTTCTTTTTGTCTTTGCAGCGCAGCAATGATAATAGCGGTGTTTCGCTCCTGTGCCGCTTGTTCCGCTGACGCCGCACATGGTTGTTCCGCAATATCCGCAGAAAATTTTACCCGTTAAAATATATTTGTCCTCAACAGGCTTAAAATGGGCAGGCTTGCGTTGATTCGCAGATAATAACCGTTGGCATTTATCGAAAATATCAACGTCCACAAGGGGCGTAAAAGCGTCTGTAACGACTGTTCCCTGAAAACTATACTCGCCCAAATACCGCCTGTTTTTCAATATCCCTGTGATAAAGCTATATGTCATATTTGTACCGCGCGAATTTTTCAATCCCTCTGCCCTTAAAGTTGCTAAAATACTTTTTATACTTTCGCCGCCTGCGTATCGCCTGAATATATCCGTCACAACAAGGGCTTTTACGGGGTCGGGCTGAAAGTTTTTGTTTTCATCAATCACATATCCGAAGGTCAAACTGCCGCCGTTAAATTTGCCTTTAAGAACATTTTCTGTCATGCCCCGGCTGGTTTTCATGGCTAAATCCTTAATGTAGTAAACCGAAAATCCCTCAAAGATACTCTTCATAAGCTGACCTTCGGGGCTATCGTCAATCGGTTCTGTCGCAGATATAACGCTGACGCCGTTCTTTTTCAAGACGTTTTTATAATAAACGCTGTCGTATTTATCGCGCGAAAATCGATCAATTTTCCACACGATTATAAAGTCAAAAGACCCTTGCTTACTGTCCGCTATCATCTGCATAAACTCCGGGCGGTTATCCGCCTTCTTTCCCGATATGGCGCGGTCAGCATAGGTTTTTACAACGGTATACCCTTTGCGTTGCGCGAAGTCGCCGCACTCGCGTAACTGACCTTCAATGCTTTCCTCGCGCTGATTATCGGAACTATACCTTGCATAAATTACAGCTTTCACTTTTTTCCCTCCTTCAACATATCAATAAGTGTGTTTTTCAACCTTTCATTCATGGGCGAATCGGGGTCAAAACACATGGAAATAAACCGCCGCATTTCCTCACTGTCCTCCGCAATTTTCGGCTGATATTTATACAGCGTTCCCTGCGGCTTGTCCGTTCGCCCAAAGATATAATCCAACGACACATCAAAATAATCCGCATACCATAAAAGCGTTTCATATGGGGGCGATGTTAAATCCGTTTCGTAACGGTTTATACTCGCCTGTGTCGTGCCGATTAGTTTTGCAATCTTCGTCTGTGACAGCTTCACGCCCTCGCGTAAAAATCTCAACCGTTCTCCGACTACTTTCATAATACAAAATCCCCTTTCGCCGATATTTATATCGTACCCGATAAACGTTTATTTGTCAACACATAATTTGCATACACATAAAACAATATGATGGTTTCTACAAAATAAACAGATGGGCGGGAGTAAGCCGCTCTATGGCTTACTCCCCTTAATTGCCATGAAACGCAATCCCGGCGGCGCGTCAAGGGCGGCGCAGCCGTTTATCTTGACCCTTGACGCGCCGCTGGGATTGTGTTATTTCGTGTAGCGGTTATACCGTGATAATGTATTCCGCAGCAGCTTCCATACCTTTTCCATGTACTCTTGAATATCTCTTAAATCTTCTCGGTACAACGTGTCGGTGGTGTTGACACGTCTAACAATCTGATTGATGTTACGGCTAATCCCGCCGACTTCATTTGTCAGCTTTTTAATTTCTGAAAAATCAATCTCAATCACATATCCCTTCATTGCCATTTGGCGCAGAAATTCGCCGTAATCCGTCATTCCAGCCAACTTCATTTTTTGTTGAATAATCGCCCATTCTTCGGCTGTGACCCTAAACTTTTTCTGCAATGGGCGCGTTCTGTTTTCGCTCATGTTTTCACGCTCCTTTCCGGGGTTTGGGGTTTCCCCAACAAGCATAATCCCGATAAGGGATTTTTCGGAAGGTGGGTACCCACTTCCTATGCTTGCTATGAAACTTTCCCCTTCATATATTAACCCCCGCAGGAATGTCCAAAATGGGGTATGAATTGAAATAAAAATATAAACAGGCTTGCATATTGCGTTATAACGCAGTATAATGATAAGGTAAAACTTTTTACGATTATGGAGTGTGCGGAATGGAATATATCATTGTAAAACAAGCCGCCGAAAAGTGGGATTTGAAAGTCCGGCGCGTTCAGCAGCTTTGCGAAGAAGGACGCATACCGGGTGCGGTTCGCCCTGCCCGTGATTGGCTGATACCGAAGGACGCGGAAAAACCCGCAGACGCCCGGTTGAAAAAAGATAACAAGAAAACTCTTGATTAACATTTCAGCAACAATTCTCAAACACAACACAAACATCCTATTTATAAAATAGACCTTGCCGAAGGGAGGTAAACAAGCTGGATAAATTTATAAAAATCTCATTACGCATTTTACACCCCGGTATGGTGTTGGCGGTTTTATTGCCGTTGTTAAGTACGGCGGCGTTGGTGTATATCTTTATTGCCGGACAGGCAGAAACCGTCCCGGCATATATCGTTTACACGCTTACCTTTTATTCATACACCGTGCTTGTGATTAGCTTTCCAAAATTGGCAACAAAAATAAAGGGAGCTATTTATAACAACAAATACGGCAATCGTTATATGACTGATGTACTGCTGCGGGTAAAAATTTCCCTTTACTCATCCTTGCTCTTTAATTTGTTTTATGCTGCATTTAGGCTGATTACGGGAATACATTATATGTCCTTTTGGTACGGAGCGGACGCAATATTTTATATCGTATTAAGCGTGGCGCGGTTTTTACTGGTACGCCATGTACGAAAGGACGGACGCGATACGGTGGCGGAGTTTAAGAAATACCGTTTTTGCGGTGTTCTGATTTTCATTTTGAACGCGGCGTTTGTCCCCGTAGTTTATCAAATTATCAATCACGGCATGGGATATTCTTACCCCGGACTTTTGATATACGCGGTTGCGACTTACACCTTCTATGCAATCACAATATCAATCGTAAATGTAGTGAGATACCGCAAATATAACAACCCTGTCTATTCCGCGCAAAAGGCGTTAAGCCTTACAAAAGCGTTGGTTGCCATGTTCGCATTACAAACGGCTATGTTCGCCTCGTTCAATGAAGATATAGTTTTGGAACGCACAATGAATATAGTGTTTGGAGGGCTTATATGCTGCGCCATATTCGCTATTGCCGTTATGATGGTTATTCGGGCAAATAATGAGCTGCAAAAGCAAAAGGAGGAAATTTCATGTTAAATATTCTTGTAGTAGAGGACGACGTAAAGTTAAATCAAATCGTCTGCACCTACCTAAACGACAACGGCTATAACGCAAAGGGAGCGTTGAGCGCAAACGAAGCCTACGACCTGATGTATAATTCGTTATACGACTTGATTATTTCTGACATTATGATGTCGGGAATTGATGGCTTTGAGTTTGCGGAAACAGTACGGGAAATAAACAAGACTATCCCTATTTTGTTTATGACAGCCCGTGATGATTTTGCGTCCAAGCAAAAAGGTTTCCGTGTGGGGATTGACGATTATATGGTTAAGCCTGTCAACATGGACGAGCTTGTGCTGCGCGTCGGTGCGCTTCTGCGCCGGGCGAATATCGCAAGTGAAAAGAAGCTGACTATCGGCAATTTCGTTATGGACGCGGACGCTATGAGCATATCATTTGACGGCGAGGAAATCCCTGTAACCGTCCGTGAGTTTAATATCCTTTACAAATTACTGTCTTATCCGAAAAAGACTTTTTCGCGTCAACAGTTAATGGACGAATTTTGGGACGCGAACAACGACACGACCCTCCGGGCGGTGGACGTATATATTACAAAACTGCGGGATAAGTTTTCAAGTTGTGAGGATTTCAAGATTGTTACCGTTCACGGTTTGGGATATAAGGCGGTGTTAAATTGAAAAAAGTATTGTTTAACAAAAAAAAGAAGGTCAAAGAGGATAGCCGAATAAACACAAAATATCCGGTATGGGTAGAATATCTTGCTATATGGTTTGTTTTGCTTTGCTTGACAGGCGGACAGGCACTTATATTATCGGAATATTTTGACATTGCGAACGTCCCCATTTCATTTATATTCGCAAACATAGGCTATTGGGGATTGATGTCCCTCGTATTCGTTGCTTTGACATTCGCTATTCGGCGGCGCAAATTTGAAAGACCTCTTAAAACATTAGGCGACGCCGCAAGGCAAGTAGCCGGGGGGGATTTTACCGTTCACCTTGACCCCATCCGCAAGGACGGCAAAAAGGATTATGTCGAGGTTATGTTTGAGGACTTTAATAAAATGGTTGCGGAATTGAGCAGTATTGAAATGCTGACAAATGATTTTGTTTCTAACGTGTCCCATGAAATAAAAACGCCATTGGCTATTATTCAAAATTACGCAACCTATTTACAGCAAACAAATATTACGCCGGAACAAAAAAAAGAATATACAGACACGATTATTACAGCGTCGCAAAAGTTAAATACGCTTGTGTCAAATATCTTGAAATTAAGCAAGCTGGAAAATCAAAAAATCGTTCCCGCATTGGAAAATTACGACGTGTGCAATCAATTAGTGGAATGTGCGCTTGCGTTTGAGGAATTATGGGAAAGCAAAAACATTACCTTTTCTGCTGATACAGACGACAAGGCGTTAATCAAAGCAGACAGAAATATGCTTGAAATCGTTTGGAATAACCTTTTATCAAACGCGCTGAAATTTACCCCGGCAGGCGGCTCGGTTACGCTGACGCAAACATCCGACGAAGATACCGTTACCGTTACGGTTTCCGATACAGGCTGCGGAATGGATGAAACGACACTAAACCGCATTTTTGATAAATTCTATCAGGGCGACACTTCCCATGCCGGGGAGGGTAACGGTTTAGGGCTTGCGCTTGCGCTCCGTGTGATTGAGCTTTCGCAAACATCAATATGCTGTATATTTTCGCGGGGTTGCTTATGGCGATTTTTGTAGCCCATGATTACAGTTCGGGCTATGTCAAAAACATCTTTACCGTTCATTCCAAAAAGCTCGACTATATTCCAATGCTTAAAAGAACAAAACGATTCACTGGATTATCCTTCTCTATTGCGCGGATTAGTTGATATGGGACACCCTACGGAAGAAGATATTCTAAATATCTTTGAAAAATAATCTGCAAGAGATTCATTACAAAAAACCATAATAAAATGTAATCCCCTTTTATATCGCTAAGAGGGGATTACAAATACGAACTGTATTACAATAACTTTTATAAATATCTATTGACAAATACTTTACCGTATGATATAATGCAATCAATGAATCATTCAGGAGCTGAGGCAATATGAAATACGGATACGGGAGAGTATCGACTCAGGAGCAAGAGTTTGCCCGTCAGGAGGATTTGTTCGACAAAATAGGAATTGATAAGCGTTATCGCTTTATGGAGAAAATGACAGGCACAAAGGCGAACAGACCACAGCTTGACAGATTAAAGGACGAGACACGGGATGGCGACACGGTATATATTGAGAGCCTTTCTCGGTTAGGACGTTCAACAAAGGACTTGCTCGAACTTGTAGACTACTTTCAAAGCAAAGGCGTTACCCTTGTTTCTGAAAAAGAGAGCATAGACACAAGCACAGCAACAGGGAAGCTGTTCATGACTTTAATGTGCGCATTGGCTGAATTTGAAAGAGCCCTAATCGTCGAGAGAACTCAGGAAGGACTAAAGGCCGCCAGAGCAAGAGGACGAAAAGGCGGCAGGAAGCCCAAAGACGAAAAAGATATAAAAATCGCCTTGTCGATGTATGACAGCCAAGAGTTCAGCGTGGCGGAGATATGCAAGCGATGTAATGTGAGCCAAGGGACTCTGTATAAGGCAATAAACGCTCGTAAAGAGCAATCGGCATAGAAAAGGACGGTTTGACATGAATGTTGTTGTATACGCCAGATATTCAAGCGAACAGCAGTATTGTCAAGGGGGTAAATAGAGTT
>Ga0123353_10013402_pt1 | contig 11740 bp, 7 predicted proteins | sample TergutLab28metaG_3_FD_92763 | JGI IMG/M metagenome (GOLD analysis project Ga0123353, IMG submission 92763) | Labiotermes labralis P3 segment gut microbial communities from Petit-Saut dam, French Guiana - Lab288 P3 | ecosystem: Host-associated > Arthropoda: Insects > Digestive system > Gut ... | reverse complement strand
TTGTCCTTGCCGAGCCTTATGTCTATCCATGACGGCGCGGCGACGGGGTAGAAAGATTCATCCTGCCCCACGACTCCGTTGTCCTTGAGGACCTGGAGATCCGCGGCTGTGGCGCGGGTGTTTATGTACATTGAGAAGTCGATCGTGAGGAGTCCCATGTCGACCGTTTGGGGCAGGTTGAAGGTGAGGTTCGAATTCTCTCCCGAGTGGCCCGTCTTTGTGATCTTCATGAACGGGTTTGAATCCATTCCTTCATATGATACTACCCCGCCCCATGAGTTCATCTCGCCGTAAATACCGGCGGTGTACTGTCCGGGGCCCGAGGCCGGCACGCCAACGAAGGGCGCGCGCGTCCCGCTTTGGGCGCCGGAAGCGAGGAGCTGCTCCGTCATCGACCACGAGCCGGCCTGCGGGGGTTCGCCGGGATCGGTCGGGGGTATTGTTGGAGTCGGTTCCGGCGGAATATCGGTTGGCGTCGGCTCCGGCGGGATCTCGGTAGGAGTCGGATCAACCGGAGGCTCGGTCGGCGTGGGATCCGCCGAACCGGGTTCTCCGTAATACGAGACCGTCAGATCCTTGACGTAAAACACGCTGCAGCTGTTTTGCGCGGAGCTTGGCGAAATAACGAACTGGTTGATCTTGTCGTTTTCGTGAAGATCGAATTCGCCGGTCGATCTTGTCGGCGAAGTAGCGCCCGGGGCGTAAACATCCGCCCAGGTGAGCTTTTGGTCGAGGTCGACCGTCTGGACGACTCTGTACCAGCCGCCCGGGCCGAAGGTGTTGTCGCTTCCGGGAAGGTAGTCGGCATTGTTGAAGCCCATCGTCCAGCCTTCGTTGAAGCGCATCATGACCGTCGAGACCCTGTTGCCCCATCCGCCGAAATCCCACGGGAGGAAACGGGTCACGTTGTTGACGCCAAATAGGCTGGCCGTGAATCCGGGGCGCCAACCATTCAACACTTCTTCGTTTCCGACGTCGTTTCGGGCCCTGAGGGCCTCGATGTCTTCTTCATTCGGGTATTCATAAATGAACAACGAGTACTCCGCGACCATCACGCCCGAGTCGTAGGTTTCGGGGAGGTTAAGGAGTATGTTGCCGTTGGGACCGGAATCGCCGGCCTTGGTGATTTTGACGTACGGATCGAACGCCGCGTCGTGGACCGTGAGCAGGCTCCGGTAATCCGAAAACTGCCCGAAAAGCCCGGGCGATTCGCCCAATTGAACGTACGGCAGCCTTTCGCCGTCGGCAAGCCCCGACGCCAGCAGCTGCTCGGTGAGCGACCATACCTGGCTTGGGGCGGCCGCCCCTCCGTCCGACGCTTTCGTTGAAACCGCCGGCACCGACGGGATTGCCAGAGCCGCCAAAAGCAGCAGACTAACGGCTTTCTTGATCCTGTTGAAGATTTTGTGCAATTCAAAGACCTCCAATGAATCTATTTCGTTTCGCCTCTTTTAGTCTGGGGTTGGGGTTCCCTGTTTTCAGCCTCGCTGATTGCGCCTCGCGTGGTCAGGCGGCCTCTTTTAGTCTGGGGTTGGGGTTCCCCGTTTTCAGCCTCGCTGCTTGCGCCTCGCGGGGTCAGGCGGCCGCGTTTGTTCTGAGGTTGCGGTTCCTCTTTTTCATGATTCGCCGGGATCGCCCGACGAATTTGCGCGGCCCTTGTTCGGGCGGGCGGCCCGCGCCGCGCCGTTTTTATAACCCCCTTCGCATATCCGTTTTATGGCTGTTACCGTATGCGGCTTCCCGTTTGTACTATTTTTTTATTTATTGTAATATTCTGGTAAAATATTTCAATCACATTTTACAATTATTTTGCAATTATTTCGAAATTATTAAGAATTTAAGAACCGCCGCGCAAATCCTCCCGGTAAATTTGATAAAGACGCCCGTTTCCAAACCGACGGCCGGCCGATTTGACGGCGGAGTTTTTATACGCCTATAATCCATAAAAACTTAAGGGGCTTTATAATGTTAAAAAAATTAACCGCAGTTTTAATATGCGCGGCGGTTTTCGCGGCGTACGCGCCCGTGCTAACGGCGCGCGCGGCGGAGATGGTCGAGGTGACGTTCGCGTTCGGCTTCACCCAGGAGGAGTTCGACGCGTTTAGCGCGGAGGGCGGATATTTCGGTCCGAACAGCAACATCACGGCGGAGATCGTCAGCGACGTCGTGCAGGACGGCGACGGATCGGCCTACCTTTTAAGGCACATTGAGGAAACCGACTACGGCTCCGTCTCAAACGCCGTGCGGGTGACGTTCCCCGAACCGCTCCCGGAAAAAACCTCGTACACGCTTTCGCTCTGGTTTTACGTGCCGTCCGAGGGCAACGCTGACGTCGAAACCAAAAAGGATCTGCTGGGGCCGGGCTACCTGATAAACTTCCAGCCCGGGATCGACGCGTACAAGTTTCCCTACAGCCCGCAAACCGCGGGAATCGTCGAATACGACACCTGGTTCAACGTGACCTGGACGACTTCGGAAAAACTTCGGGAGATCGAATTCATCGATTTCCGCTTCTACACCAACGACGAACCCACGCACCCGGAAGTTTGGTACATCGATAATTTTTCGATAAGCTACATGGCGGAGGCGCCCGAACCGTCCCCCACCCCGAGCCCGAGCCCGAGTCCGATCCCTAGCCCTAGCCCGTCGCCAACGCCTTACCCCTCCCCGACCGAAGCCCCGCCGGTTCCGACCGATCCGCCCGCTCCGGAAAAAGAACCGCCCGGCGGTTTGGACATAAACATCCTCATCGCGGTCGCGGCGGGCGTGTTCGTCGTGATAATAGCCGGCGGAGCCGAAACGAAGCGGAGGAAGAATAAGAAAGCGAAAGCGGACGGCGGCAACGCCGGCGCAAACGAAAGCGATGAAAAAGGCGAAGCGGCGCCGAACGAAGGAAGCGAAGAAAACAAAAAATAATCGAGCGGGGTAAAAAAACGGCGGCCCGAACAAATGTTTGGGCCGCGATTCATGACGGGCACTGGCATCATAGGTTCAAATCGCGGACTTGTCAAGAAAAACCGCAAAAAACGGCGGAAACGGCAGGCCCGTTTTTTTTCGCGATCGGCAACGCATCGCAACGCTTAGCCGCGGCTTCCGCGGCGTTTGTGCTTAGGGCGCAAATACGTAGAATACAAGCGAAGCGTCCGCAAAAACCGGATGGGGGCATTGATGCCAAAGGATGAAACAACGAGGGGCTGCGAGGACGAATACGCCTACTTCGAGGAAATACTTGCGTTCCTGCGCGTCTACCATGAGGAAATGACCAGGAAGAAGACCGAAACCGACGAGTTGGTCAAGTATTCGCTCGCCCACTATAATTCGGACAATTCGGAGCAGTTCGTCGAGCTCGTGCTTAACATGGACAACCAGGAGGCGTACACAAAAAAAGCCGCGGAAACCGCCTACGCGCTTAGCAAGCCGTATTTCGCGCGGATCGACTTCACTCCGGACGACGCGGAGTCGCCGCAGAAAAACTACATCGGCAAGATGAACCTGATGCGCGGGTTGGATATCCTGATCACCGACTGGCGAGCGCCGATAGCGTCGCTGTATTACGAAGGGCGGCTCGGGCGCGCCTCGTACGACTGTCCCGACGGCAATATTTTGGGCGAGTTAACGCTTAAGCGCCAATACGCGATCGACAACGGCCGGCTTGGCTCGATCACCGACATCGACATAACGACGAACGACGAGTTTCTGCAGGCCGCGCTCGGCGCGAGCAAGGACATGCGGCTCAAGGACATCGTCCAGACGATTCAAGCGGAGCAGAATAAAATCATACGCGCCCCGCTCTACGAGCCGCTGATCGTGCAGGGCGTCGCCGGCGGAGGCAAGACGACGATCGCGCTCCACAGGATCGCCTACCTGCTTTACGCGTACGAAAAAAAGCTGTCGCCAAGGCAGGTCATGATCCTCGCCCCAAACCGCCTGTTTTTAAGCTACATATCGGAAGTGCTGCCCGATTTGGGCGTCGAGCGCGTCAAGCAGTCGGTCTTCGAGGAATTCGCCGCCGAATGCGTCGGGCTTCCGAAAAAATGGACCGTCCGACCGAGCATACGGACGACGGCCGATTACATCGAAGCCCGGGCTCTCGACCAAACGCGGCAAGTCGAACTCGAAGCGGGCGGCGGACTCGACGAGGCCTTTGAAGCGATGCGCGCCGCGGAATTTAAGAGCCGCCTCAGCTTCATGGAGCTTGTCGAACGCTTTGTCGAGCAAATCGAGGTTTGCCTATGCCCGGACAAAGATTTTTTGCTCGACGACTACGAATTGTTCACGCACGAGGCGCTCGGCGACTTATTTATGCGCGAGTACGCGTATCTGCCAATCGCTGTGCGCGCGCGCGAAATCCGCAAGCACCTGACCAACACTCTCAAGAAAGAAAAGCCGCTGATACTCGATTCTATCGACGCGGGCTGCGACAACCGGCGCGAGTCGCTGAAACGCAGGATGCCCGAGGACACGCCCGAGAGGCGGCGGCTCATATCCGAAATGCTCGACGACCGCGACGCGAGGATGGCGCGGGTAAAAAACCAGTCGAAAGTCATCATCGAGCGCTACATGCGCCGTTTTAAAGTCGCGCCGGTAATCGAGCTGTATACGCGGTTGCTTAGCGAACCCGGCCTTTTGGAAGATTTCGGGCGCGGACTGTTTGCGCCGGACGAGCTAGCGCTTCTCGCCGGTTATACCCGCAGGCGCCTTTCGCGCTTCAAGCTCGACACCGAGGACCTCCCGCCGCTTCTGCTGATGCAAGTGAGGCTTTTCGGCGCCGAGGACGAAGTGGACGTCAAGCATATCGTAGTCGACGAGGCGCAGGATTTGAGTCTGTTCCAGCTTGCCGCGCTGAAGCGCTTAGTGCCCGGCGCTTCGTTTTCGGTCCTCGGGGACTTGCATCAGGGGATCATGAGTCACAAGGGAATACGTTCGTGGGACGAAACGATCGAAAAAATCCTGCCGAAGGGCAGGTACATGACGCTCGAGCAAAGCTACAGGACGACCGTCGAGATTATGGAAGCCGCCAACCCCGTCATAATGAAATTATATAAAGGCGCCGAACCGGCCGTCCCGATCGCGGTGCCGGTGATACGCCGCGGAAAACCGGTCGCGATGTTAGAAACGGCGGACTTCGCCGAAGCCGCGAGGCAAATCGATAAAAAAATAAACGGCTTCCGCGAAAGCGGGCGCCGTTCGATAGCGGTCATATGCAAGACCACGGAGGATTGCAAGAAGACGCTGAAGGCGCTTAAAAACAAACCGAGGCTCCTTGACGCGAGGGAAACGGACTACGCCGGGGGCGCGATCATACTGCCCTCATACCTTGCCAAAGGCTTCGAGTTCGACGCGGTCATAATAGCCGACGCTTCAAGCGGACGCTACGGCGATGATGAATTGGACATAAAGCTTTTGTACATCGCCATGACGCGCGCGCTGCACGAACTCGCGCTTTTTTCCGTAGGCAAGAAAAGCTCGCTCGTTTCGCATATCAGTCCCGCTTAAAAAGCGTATCGAACTTGGTCAATAAAACGAAGTTGCCGCGAACCTTGAGCCCGCCGGTCATGAACGCCTTCTGCGCGGAATATTTGTTTTTAAGCACGTCCTTCCAAACGCCCGATTCGGCCAATATCGTGATGTCGGGCGCCGGGGCGGTCCCCTCCGCGTATTCGCAGTCGGTGCTTTGAATCGTGATGAAACCTTCGAACGTTTCCTCCCCCGATACGACGAACTGCATGACCGCGGTAAGCCCCGCGGACAGCTGAGGCTGAAAGTAATGCGGCAGGCTTTGCGTCATCTGCTTGACGGTGCGTTCGCGCGGGACCACCTTCGCCTGCGCCGCCTTCCTGACCGGAACCGGCTCGGCTTCCAAGGTTTCGTCATTAGTCGCGTATTTGTCCGCGAAGAATTTCGACAATTCTTGGATGTCCCTTTCCTGCTGGTCGTTGAATTTGTCGAGGTTGAGTTTTTTATAAACCGACGAAACCGGCACCTTGTCCTTTTTTTCCGCCGCGGGCGCAAGCGTTACTACGTCCGCGCCCGTCATGTTGGCGATCCGGTCGCGGACCGCGTAGTCCCTCGGTATGACGCGCTTCCGGTTTTGCCTCAACACGCGGTAGTAGTCCTCGGTTTCCTTCTCGATTATGTCGCGGATTTCGGCGTCGGTTTCGACGCCCCTCGTATGGACTTCCTGGAGGCCTATGCTCGCGCTGTCGAACCCGCCGATGAACTGGATCACCCTCGAAAGGTACTCGAGCGCCGCCCGCTCGCCCCCGTTTTGCGAAACGGTTATCATGAAGCAGTGTTTTTCGCGGAGCGCGTCGCTGTATTCGTCGTGCTGGAAGTATTCGAGGAACGTTTGGAGTATCGCGGTCGGCGCGAAAAGCTGCGCGGTCGTCGCGAATATGACGCCCGAAGCGTCCCGGAGCTTGCGCATGACTTCGTCGGTCGACTGCGACTTCATTCCGTCGAAGTAAGGCGCCTGGGCATAGCCAAGGTTAATCTCCTCCGTTTCGATCTCAAGCTCCGCGAGAGTCTCGCGGACGATCTTAACGACCTTGCCGAGGCCGTAGTCGTTGTTCGGCATGTTTCCGAACAGAATCGTTATCTTCATTCGAACCCCTTCGTTTTATGACGTCAATACAAATCTGGAAGGAACGCCCCGTTAAGCCATTCGTTGAAAAAACTTTTTAGGCTCTCCCCGTGGACTTCCTCGGCGACGCTTATGAAATCATTCCCGGTCGCGACGCGGAAGCTGTATATGTTGAAAAAATCCCAAAGCAGCCGCGTAAACCCGTCGTCGCCGATTATACGCCTAAGCGCGTACAGCATCAGCTTAGGCTTCGTGTACTTGATCCTGTGGTAGTCGCTCCAGCCCGTATAGCCCGCTATGCCGCTGGAAATCCTCCTGTTCGCCGTGCCCTCTACCGTATCGTGGACTAGTTTGAGCGAGGCGTGGTCGCGCTCCATTTTGCTTCGGAGTTCCTCTTCGGTTTTGTAAAAGAATTCTTCCTGCAGATACATCGTAAGCCCCTCGTCGATCCAAGCCTCCTCGATCTGGTTGTTGCCGACGATGTTGTAGAACCATTGGTGTATGACCTCGTGCACTACCGTCGCGTAATTGCTCGTCCTTCGCAGGTAGTCGGAATCGATGAACACGATCGTCGAAAACTCCATGCCGCCCGATACGAACATGTCCGTTTCGACAATCGTCAGCTGCCTGTACGGGTAGAGCCCGACGCGGTCCTCCATGAACGCGATCGCGTCGACCGCGGCGCCGACGACCGCCTTGGCGTCAAGGTCGTCCGAGTAATGGTAAAAGAAAACATCGGCGCCCGATTCGGCGGCGGCTTCCTCTACCATAAACTCGTTGGAAAGCGCGAAGGCGAAATCCCGCGCCATCCGCGCGTGGAAGGTTGTGACCATCCTATCCTCGAGCATCGTCTCGAACTTAACTCCGGTCCCGGCGATCTCGTATTCCGAGGGCGCGGTTATCTCGACGGTATAGTTCGCCGATTCAAGAAAAAACGGGTCGCCAGCTGGGTAATACGGCGACTTGTCCCAGGCGCTTCCGTTAAAGACGGAAAGCACCGGAAGAAACATCCCGCACCAAATCGCGCGTTCGTTTGCGCCGGTCCGGTGCGCGATGAGCGGAACGTACGCCTCGAACTGTATGCGAAGCTGTATCGTCTCATCCGGTTCGAGCGGCTCGTCGAGGATTACCGTAAGCACCGTGCCGTCGAGCTCGAAGCTAAGCTCGCTGTTGTCCTCGGAGACGTGGCGTATTTCCATAAAACCGTAATCGACGCCAAGCGCGAACACCTTTTCCTCGAAAACGTCGAAAAACGGCTTGATTTTTTCGTCTTCCTTAAAAGCGTTGAGGTAGACGCGCAAAACAAGCTCGCCGAGCGCGGTTTCGGAACGGTTCGTGTACTTGACGCGCATGTGGCCGCCGACCGTGCGCGACTCGGGCTCGATTTCCATTGCGACGGCATATTCGTTGTATAAGGGTATTTCGACCGGAGGGGATTGCTCCTCCGGAACGCCCTCGATTTCGTTTTCGTCCGATTCCTGTCCGGCTTCCTTCTCCGGGCTCGGCCCGAACGATTCGGACGGCGCGGACGGCGGAAGCCTTCCGCACGAAGCGGAAAGAAGGAACAACGCGGACAGTAAAAATATGGTTAACGCTTTTTTTAGCTCATTCAATGCGATCCACCGGCCTGGCGAACGAACCCGCGATTGTAATACGGACGCTTCCATTATATCATACGATTTTACGATCAGTTTACACGGGAGCGGAAAACGTGAAGCGAATACTCCTGACCGGGGGCGGTTCGGCGGGCCACGTGACGCCGAACGTCGCGCTTGTCCCTTCCCTGAGGCGCGAAGGGTTCGAAATCCATTACGCCGGGGGGAGAGGCGGAATGGAGCGCGCGCTCGCTTCGCCTGTCGCGGACGAATACCACGCCGTCTCCTCCGGCAAGCTCCGCCGCTACTTCGACTTAAAAAACTTCACCGATATCTTTAAAGTCGCCAAAGGATTTTTCGACGCCATAATTATTATCGGTCGGGTCAAGCCGCTCGTCGTTTTCTCGAAGGGCGGCTACGTTTCGGTCCCGGTCGTCGCGGCGGCCTGGCTTTTTGGCGTTCCCGTCGTCGCCCACGAATCCGACTTCACCCCGGGGCTAGCGAACAGGCTTTCGTTTCCGTTCGCGAAAACGATTTGCGTATCGTTTCCCGAAACGCTAGATAGCGTCCCCAAAAAAAAATCCGCGCTGACCGGGACGCCGGTAAGGGAATCGCTTTTGGACGGCGACATCGAAACGGCGCGTAAAATATGCGGGTTTGAGGCGGATAAACCAGCCGTGCTTATCGTCGGCGGAAGCCAGGGCGCCGCCTCGATCAACAAATCGGCGCGCGCCGCCCTGCCGCGGTTGCTTGAAAAATACAACGTCGTCCATTTGTGCGGAAAAGGAAACATAAAAAACTGCGATTATGACGGATACTTCCAGCTCGAGTACGCGGAAAACGAGCTGCCGCATTTGTACGCGCAAGCCGACGTGATCGTTTCGAGGGCGGGGGCCAATACGATCGGCGAACTCGTCGCATTAAGGAAGCCGAATATCCTCGTCCCGCTGCCCAGGCAAAAGACGAGCAGGGGCGACCAGGCGTCAAACGCGGAGTCGATGGAAGGGCGCGGCCTTTCCACGGTAATTATGGACCGCGAGCTCACACCCGATAAGTTAGCCGACGCAATCGACGAACTTTATGTAAACAAAGACGCTTTCGCCGAACGCATCGAAGCGTACGGCGCAACGCAAAACGCCGGCGGGTCCGCGATCGAAAAAATCGTCGGAGTGATCCTTGCGGCGGCTAAAAAAACTAAAGCCGGCGCATTTTAAAAACCGCGTATCAAACGGGAGCGCGTATATAGAAATCATTACGGGCATTTAAGCGCTACCCCAACGAATAATATGGTATAATCCTTCGGGTAAAAATCATTTCGTCAGAAAAGGCTTGATTGAATGCAATACGCGTTGGCTTTCGTCGTACCGCTCGTAGTTTCGCTTCTGTTGGTCCCGCCGTTTGTTAAGCTCGCCATAAAGTTCGGGTTTACCGACAAACCGACCGAGCGCAAGATCCACGATACCCCCAAGCCGCTTACCGGCGGCGTCGTAATGTTCGCGGCGTTCGCCCCGGCGTTCGCTTCGGTCGCCTTTTTTTACGACAAGCGCCTATTCGCGGTGCTTGCGGGCTGCGTGATGATACTTGGCATCGGCTTGGTGGACGACTTCTACAAAACGCGCGGGCGCGACTTCAAGGCGCTCCCCCGCTTCATATCGCATATAGCGGCCGCGGTGCTTACGTTCGCCGTCGGCATCCGTTTCACCGGATTTTTCAACCCGTTCTCCGATTTATACGTGACGTTTCCGATATGGCTTCAGTTTTTGATGACCGCGCTTTGGATCGTCGGGCTCGTCACGGTCATTAATTTTATGGACGGCCTCGACGGCTTGGCGGGGGGACTAAGCATCCTTTCGGGAGCGACGCTCTTCGTCGTCGCGATAGTGAAGGGGCAGACGGAATCCGCGTTGATCGCCGCCGCGCTGGTAGGCGCCGCCGCGGGGTTTTTACGCTACAACCTGCCGCCCTCGAAACTTATAATGGGGGATTCGGGCGCGTATCTGCTCGGCTACCTGCTCGCCGTCATTTCGCTGCTCGGCGCGTTCAAGCAGGCCACGCTGATATCGGTTTTCATACCGGTGCTCGCGATGGGCGTCCCGATCTTCGACAACCTGCTTGTTACGTTTAGGAGAATCCGCGCGAAAAAACCGGTCTACGAAGCCGACACCGTAGAAATCCCGCAACTTCATTACCGCCTGCTCAAGCGGGGAATGAAGCCGACGCACGCCGTCGCGTTCATCCTGCTGCTCGGCGCCTGCCTAAACCTCACGTCGATAATCATTCTACTCATATCCAATTAAGGGGTACGCAAAATGTCAAAAAACATCAGCTCGAAAATGATCCTTCCCCCGGAGCTTAAGAATCTGGCGGCGAAGCAGGACGTGGAAATAATAATACCGGAAACGCGCGCCGAACTCCTGGACCTTGCGCTTGGCGGCCAGTCCAACGATATTTTTGAAGTCTCGTATGAGGTTAAAGGAAAAGGGTTGGTGAACGAAGCCGTCGTCACCAGGTGCAAAAACGGCGCGGCGGTAAATTATACCGACATCTACATGAGAAGGCGCGACCCGGACTGCATGGTTATCGCGGACGACCTCCCGACCGACAAGACCACCCACGAGGAGCGTTTCGGAAGGACGTTCGACGAAATAAGAACCGAGACCATCGAGTGGCTGGGCCTTCAGAAGCAGTTGATTTTCCTTCCCTTTTTCGCGGGAAACAAGGAGCTTGGATTAGGCTACCCGGCGCTCCTCGTAGCGCCCGCAAACGCGGCGTTTTTCGCCGCGGGGCTGGCGGACCTGCAGGGCTTCATACCCAAATCCGAATTGCCGAACATGTTCAAGCCCAAGGCGGTCATATACGTCGCGCCGCCGTTTAGGCACCTGTATTACGAAGGCAAGCAGATAGTCGTGCACAACAGGATGTACGAAATGCACGAGATCTTCTCATATAACTTATATCCGGGCCCGAGCGCCAAGAAGGGGATCTACGGCGCGCTTTTGAACATCGGCGAACAGGAAAAATGGGTGACGGTCCACGGCTCGACCGTGCTCGTCGTAACCCCGTACGAGCTGCAGTTCACGATTTTGCACGAGGGCGCTAGCGGAGGCGGCAAAAGCGAAATGATCCAACAATTCCAGCGGCAGCCGGACGGCAGGATGCTTTTGGCGCAAAACACGGTAAACGGAGTAAAGTACGTCCTCAACATCGTGGACGCCTCGGAGCTCCACCCTGTGACGGACGATATGGCGATGTGCCATCCGAGCATACAGAAAGCCGAAAGCAAGCGGCTCGTCGTGACCGACGCCGAGGACGGCTGGTTTTTACGCGTCAACCACATAACGCACTACGGAACCGAACCCGAAACCGAACGGAACACTATTCATCCGCCCGAACCCTTGATATTCCTTAACCTCGAGGGGGCCGTCGGCTCCACGGTGCTTATCTGGGAGCCGATCATGGACACTCCCGAGAAGCCGTGCCCGAACCCGCGCGTGATAATGCCCCGCAAATTCGTGAACAACCACGTCGACGAACCCGTGGAGGTTGACGTCAGAAGCTTCGG
>Ga0123353_10013400_pt1 | contig 11741 bp, 7 predicted proteins | sample TergutLab28metaG_3_FD_92763 | JGI IMG/M metagenome (GOLD analysis project Ga0123353, IMG submission 92763) | Labiotermes labralis P3 segment gut microbial communities from Petit-Saut dam, French Guiana - Lab288 P3 | ecosystem: Host-associated > Arthropoda: Insects > Digestive system > Gut ... | reverse complement strand
TTTTGTATAAGTCATTGATAAACAAAATCGTTGCTGTTTTAGTTTCACACAGAGGCACAAAGACACGGAGAAAGCGATGGGGCATGACGTGGCCGCACTCCCTTTGTACCCCCCGTGCCTTTGGGTGAAAATTCAATTTACCATTTTCATGATACAGTGTCAAATTTTTTGACCATTTGCCGCGACAATATTACCACGTCATTCATTCGCGTCGCAGGGTGGCGCGGCTAACATGAAATCCAACACCGGTGTTCAAAACGCCGGGCTAAACTGCTATTCCCTATTCCCACGCCCCAATCCCCTCCCACCTCACTTTCCGTTTCCTTTTCTGTTGCGAGAGAATACCCGCATAATGCTTGGAGCCACCTTCATCAACGTGATAATATTCTGAGTCGGCTACATGACATCCGACCAGATTCCGAAAACCATTCGTTGGTGAGAATCGGTGGTGTTTTGGTATTCCTGGATCGTCTTTTTCAGACCCTGGATCAATTTTGCCGTTGTACTGAAGTAAAGTTGGTTGGCCGCTTCCTGCGATGCGGGAGCGAGTGGTGCGATTTTTTCGTTTTTCAGCAGTTCATGCCGCAATCGAATCGCCGAGACATAATCGACGATCAATCGGGCGTGTTGCGCTTCGTAGGAATCACCAAGATCGCGTTCGTTCATGCGTTTGACAAACCTGCCGATTGTTTTCAAATCCTGAAATTCTGACGGGTACGGAGTGTCTTGAACAAGGTCTGCATGGATTTCCGCAAGATTCCAGAAAGGATCGTCCATTTCGGGAATGTTAATCGGTTTTTCGATGGTCTTCATTTCCGGAATATCGGCACTACCGCCTTGCAAGACAAGGTGAAGCCGGACGGTTTCCGGGATCGTGTCATAAGGAAGAGTGACCGTTTTCCCGTCGTGGCGATTCCAATCGGCTCCGTTGAGCAAGACGGATTGAATATTCCCATTGCCGGATGTCGAAATGAAGATTTTTTTCGTCCCGAAGCGAATCGGAATATTTTGTTCCAATTGCGTGATTCCCGTCGGAATATGAGGAACGATCACCAGACTGTCCGCGCGATAGAGATACTCGAAAATCCCGCGAATCAAGGCGGCGGGTGCTCCCCAACTGTCATAAACACAGTTGATCGGCAGAGTCGGCTGGTAGGGCGCATTGCCGAATTCCACCAACGGATTGTCGGTTTTGAAATTGATCGCCATTGCTTCGATTTTTTTCATGGAACGCCGGGCATCGTCATAAGCACCGACCCGGAAATAGGCAAGTATCATCCGGGCTTCACAGGTGGTCCAGTGTCCGCCGTCCACCCAGGTGCCGAACTGCCAAAGCCAGGACGTGCCGGTTTCATACGTGTCGTCCAATCCGGGATAATTCGTGATGATCAGATCATGCGGCCGCAAGCCGGGAATCGAACGGATTTTTTCATAAATCTTTTTCGCCTGTTCATCATCGACAACCCGGAGTGCTATGGCATCGTGATTGCAGACGGCTTCAAAATAACCGTGTTTTTCCGCACCGTAAACCCCATGCTTTGTGCCGTCGGGATCGAGCGATTTGATGAAATACCCTTCTTCCGTGGTCAACTGCGGCAATCCTTGTCTGGCAAGATCGCAGCGTTTGGTGAAAAGTTCAACTCTTTCCTTGTCGCCGGTGATTTTCAGCAGTTCAATGAATCGGTCGAGCGCACCAATGTAGGAAATCGACAAGCCCGTCAAATACGCCTTGTCAAATGTTCCGTCGGGTTTTTGCCATCCTGCGTAGCTGGGGGCGAGAAGATTTCCGGCCGGGCCTGCAAGAAAAAGATTGTTTTGAGGGTCGCGCCGTGATTCGATGAAATTCAGGCTTCGCTCCAGCATCGGCAAATAATGACGGATCGCCTTCATGTCACGGAAAACCAGAAGCGATTCCGCCTGGATGATCGAACCGGCGGCGGTGAATTCCATTCCCCAATCGTGAATGTCAATCCGACCGTCGCCTTGCCTGTAGTAAACCCGACCCGGACTCGCGCAATCGCAGAGACATCCCTCGGGTCCGACCCAATCATGCATTCCTTTGCGTTTTCCGTCTCCCATTTCCTGATACCAGAGATCGTTGGCATTATTCAGGAACGTGATGTATGGTTCCTGAAGAAATGGAAGCTGGCAAAAACTTGTTCCGTAACTGTTTTGAACCCACCAGGCATCCCAGGTCGGCCCTTCAACGAAACCGTTCCATAACGGTTCGTAAAGCATGGAGATGTTCTGCAATTCCGGATCGGGGCAATACATGCGATACGCCGTGTCAAGCAGCCGGATGTAATCGACGTCCCCTTGACCGGAATAGTATTTTCCACGGTACGGCTCAACGGCTTGCGCAAAACCGACGGTGAACAGTGAAACAATGAGAAAAAAACATAATACGACCTGATTCTTGATCGACATGACTTCACCTTTGTTGGTTGGATGAGTTGAACTGAGTTGTCGTATTTTGAATCTACCACATGGTCTCAATCTCTTCAAGCGTTTTGCCTTTGGTTTCAGGAATAAACCGCAGGAATACCAATGTTCCGATAAAACAAATCAGCGAGAACGTTGCAAAAGCGGTGTGCATTCCATAAGTTTCGGCATACCACGGAAACACGAATGCGGAAAACGCATTGCATGACCAATTGGTAAAAGTCGCAATCGAAACCGCGACTCCCCGAATGCGGTTCGGCAACAGTTCCGGCGTAAGGACCCAAATGACGGCACAAATCGACAGGGCAATGCTTGCGACGTAAACGGCCAGCGTCACTACCAGAAATAATGGATGCGCTTCCATCCAGCACAACAAAGCGGACAGCACCATCGTGAGTGTCACCACGGCCATTCCTCCCAACAGCAGAGGACGTCGTCCCCAGGAATCCATTTTCCAAAGAGCAATCAAAGTGAAAACCAAATTGATGAATCCCAGAAAAACGACGCACATGGAAGCCGTTTCTTTTTCGAATCCCGCGTGTTCAAGGATTTTCGGTCCATAATAAAAGACGACATTGACACCGGTCAATTGACCGAAAAAGGAAAGCGACATGACAATCAAAGTGACTTTCAACATTCCCGGCGAAAAGAGCATTTGCCACGACGAATGTCCGTCCTGTTTCAGAGAGTCTTTGATAGCGGCACTTTCTGTAACGGCGGTGGAGTGTCCATTGATTCTGCCCAGGATATGCAAAGCCTCGTCAAACCTGTCACGGGCAATGAGCCAGCGGGGACTTTCGGGAACCAACAACAGTAAGACCATAAATAAACCCGCAGGCAGAATTTCCGCACCAAACATGGCCCGCCAGATTTCCCCGATGAAGATTTTGTGAAAAAGTCCTTGATGGATTCCAAGATTTTCCTGTGTGAGGTACGAGGCCAATCGAATCAGAAGATAATTGGAAAGAAAAGCCGTCAGGATGCCAATCACGATGGCCAATTGGTAACACGCGACCAGGCGTCCCCGATAACGGGCCGGGGCAAATTCGGAGAGGTACGTCGGGACGAGTCCGGAAGCCATTCCGACTCCGACTCCGCCAATCATTCGGCCAATGACCAGCCAAGTGAAGTCGGGAGTCACGGCCGTAAGCACGGCGGAAACGAAAAAGAAAACGCCTGAGACGATCATTGCCCGTTTCCGTCCGAACGCATCGCTCAATGATCCCGTAATCACGGCTCCAATGATGCAACCCACCAAAGCGGAAGAACCGAACCAGCCTTCCTGCAATCCTGTGAGATGGAACTGACTCCTGACGGACGCGAAGGTTCCTGAAATAACGGCCGTATCGAAACCGAAAAGCAGGCCGCCGAGTGATGCAATCAACGACATCACAATCAGGTACCGCCACGACCCGTCCTGGTATCCCGATATTTCAGCAGTTTTTTTTGACATGTGTTCCACCGTTCTGCGTTTTAACAAGGACCGGATCAGGCAAGAATCTCCTCAAGAAGTTTCCAACAATACCACTGCATCCGCGGAAGATGAAATGGACCTTTCCACATATTGCCTTTGAGTTCGGTTGCAACAGAACCGTCGCGATGCAAATATCCGAACCATTCGCCAAATTCCTTGTCGTGAAAATGCTTATAAGCCCAATCGTGAACCGTGGCGTGTTTTTGCAGATAGGATTCATCCCCCGTGAGGTGCCAGGCCAAAAGCATGGCAATGATGGCCTCGTTGTGCGGCCACCAGAATTTCATGTCGCTCCAGTATTCCGTACAGGGAAGATTCTTGCAATCGGCGTAATAGAGTATTCCGCCGAATTTTTTATCCCATCCCCATTCCCAGGACCAATCGACGATCTGTTGTCCGAGCTTTCTCAATTCGGGATCATTCCCACGGTGTTTCGCTTCGTGCAATATGAACCATCCGAGTTCAATGGAATGCCCCGGGCAAATCATTCGTCCGTCAAACGTGTCATAAAATTCACCTTCGGGACCGACGGTTTCCAAGACGCACTGAAACTCCGGTTTCACGAAATCTCTTTGCACTTCGGCAATGTAGTGATCGATCCATTGATCCAGTTCGGGAAGAGGAGCGGTTTTTCTCAACTCTTGTGCCGTCACGATCATGATCATGGGAATGGCCAACCCTTTCATCGGCCGGATTTCCGGATTCGTCTTTGGTGTGAGACTTCCCGGTTCCTGCAAAAGTTGAACCGTTTTTCGAAATAAATCCAGTGCCTGGTCAACGAAGGTGTGGTCACCCGATGCCCGACCATAAGCCGCCATGGCAATGATCGCAAACGTTTCCGAGAAGATATAACGTCTTTTTCGGAGCGGTTGCCCTTCCCGTGTGAGCGAAAAAAACATGCGGCCATCTTCGTCAAAACACCGGGAATTGATGAAATCTATTCCATGCCGGGAATATTGAAGCCATTCGGGACGTTTTTCCACCGTCTGGTACAAGGTGGCAAGCAACCAGGCAAATCGCCCCTGGAACCACACGGGCTTGTCCGGATGAATGACCGTGCCATCCCTCCCCAAAGAGGTTTGGTATCCCCCGTACTTCAGGTCAATGGTTGCGGGAATCCAAAATGGAAGCGTATCATTCAACAAGCCGTCACGATAAAAATCTCTTAGCGATTCCAAGTTCATGGGTTTTTCCGATTGGTTAAAAGTTGTTTCTTGTCCCGATAATGTGATGATTTTTCATGGTAAGGGAATAACACGACTTCCCAGTCGTCATTCCTTGTTGACGAAAATTTCATCGACAAAAAGCCAGGCTCTGGCACCGGGTAAGACCCAGTCCGGAAGCATGCCATAGTTCTTGGCAAAGATTCGAACGTACCTTCCCTGAAGGTTGAGGTCATTCATTTCAAGGACCTTGCATTGCGGATCGTTTTCATCGGCATTAAACTTCACGGTGAGCGTTCCGACAATCTGATACTTTTCTCCATCCGGGGAAACGCTGATGACAACTTCACTGGGGAAAAAAATACCAACCCGTGTGCTTTGCAGAACCCGAAGTCCGATATTCCTGATCGGAATCACTTGTTCCATGTCAATGGTTGCCTCCATGTCACCGCCTTCCCAGGCATTCCATTGCCCTGTGGAGTGCAATACTGCGGAAGTTCGCCCGTCCGTCAGTACACCTTCAACCCGCGAATAGGTTGGTGATCCCTTAGTCGCCAAAGTATATCTTTTCCCCACGGCCTGGTGTTTGATAATTGAAGGAGCAATATCGGGAATTTTCGTATCGCCGATCATTTCGTCCCACACGATTTTGAAGTGTTTGTTGACCTGACTTTGTTTACTGAGGTCCCAAAGACTGGTGTTCGTTTCCCTCAAGGCAAGAACCGTGCTGATCCAACCTTGGGTCCACCCGGTTTCAATGGCCCAAGCCCCCCAGCCGGCGTCGGCGTTTGACCCCCAATAATCCCAGATCGAGTAATCGAAGGCACGAAACCATCCGCCGTCCAACTCAGGATGAGTTTCGCTTTTGACCTGGATGCGGATCAGAAAATCGGCCAGTTTATCGGCCATGTCCTTGTACTGGGGGTCACCCGTTGCCGCATAAGCTTCGTGCAATCCCAAAAACCCGAAATTGCAAGTATAAAGCAAATCCGCAACCGGATCACCGTTTTGGGCGATCAACGGGGCTTCCCCGTGTCCATACTCTCTGTTGGATTGGGGCGGTCGCATATCCCCCATGGAAAGTTCGCCCAGTTCTTCACGAATGGCACCGCATTCGACCTGATGCTTGGCAATGTCCGTGGCAATACGTTTCAACCATTCGCGATGTTCCGGCGTGTCATCGACACGAACCAGCCAGGAAAGAGGCAACAGCATTCTCGTCCGCTCCTGCTGAATGCCGTTGGTCCATCGCCATTGATCGGGATAGGCTTCCATCATTTGCTTCAAAGCAAAGCGAGTTCGTTCCAAAAGCGGTTTGTGCCCGGTTTTGTCATAAAGCCAAAGATAGGCGGATTGCATCCAGGCTTCATAATGCGGTTGATAAAGGATCGTGGGTGTGTTCCAATAATGCTTCCACCCGTTTTTCAACAAGTCGGGGTTCTCAAGTCTCCAACCGCGAAAACCATAGGGACCGGTCGTGCGGAAGTTGCCGAGAATCACCTTGAGCAGTTCCTTGTCCCAACGGTCGCTCTGCAAAGCGGCTGCCGTTCCGATCGTCCCGAGAATCGCCCGTATATCGTTGTCCTGGTATAATGCCTGGGCATTATCCGGTCCCCAGTAGATCAAACCATAATTGGCCTTTTCGGGATCGTTTTGAAAAAGTCCTGAATTGAAATAAAGCCAATCCAGAACATTGGTCGCAACATCTTTACTCCACTTATCCCCGTCCATCCGCCAGCGGAGCGCAAAAGCGGCGGAACTTTCCCCGTTGGAATCGGTGCGAAGCCACCATCGTACTTTCTGTGATCCATCGAAGGCAATTTGAGAAGCAAAACCTTCCATAATACCGAAGCGTCCGTCCCCCCATATCTGAGAAACTTCAGGCCGATCGGCGACGGGATTGTGAATCTGTGAAGGATCGGATTGTTTCAGATTTTGATATGCCTTCCAACCTTCTTCGGAGAGCACCATTCCTGAACGACCATGCCAGTCGATGCCTCGCTGAACGGCCGAACGTTGAGCCTTCGCATCCAGGGGTTCCGTTCTGGAATAGGTCGGGTGGACCTGACTGTCCCATTCCAGTTCCGGAATGTCCAAAGTTGGTGCCGCCCAGTGGAGGATATAATTCCAAACGGCTTGCATGGAAGAGGAAGTGGCATAGCGTGCCGTGACGAATTGGCTCAGTTTCGTGGTGCAAACGAGGATGTTTTTTCCGGGAATTTCATAAAGGATGGGGTAGGATTTCGTTTCCGCCAATCCGTAAACGGCACGGTTGAATCCGGCAACAACGGCAACGACGAGAAGAGGATTCACCGCTTCCGTTTCCGTGAAATGACAATCGTGTACGGCGAGAATATCCATTGGCGACAATGTTTTTCCGAAAGCATCCGAAGTGACGACCACGCGTTCCATATGAATTCGTCGGGGTGGAGAGAAAGACTGTCCCGGAAGCGAACCCGGATATTCCACGAACAGTCGCAAGGATTTTTCTTCCGCAATTTTCAGAATATCTCCGGAAAGAGTCACGGTTTGTTCCGGATACTTATCGGCAAGAATGAGGATGCCACTCCCCCGCGAAGCCGCCGTTACGGCGGAAATCGCCGTGTCAAAACGTCGTACCCGAACTTTGTTTTGCTCAAGAACCTGAAAAAGGTCGTTGGACGCATCACAGACCAAAAGCAATGTACTTTCTTTGCTCTCCTGTGAGATCGAAGATTCCCCGGCAAAGATGTGTCCGGTGCATAGTAAAAACATTGCCAATGATGCGATGAAACAATATGGTCTTTTCATAAGATTCTCCCATAAATATAAATATTTATTGAAACACGGAGAAAATTCCGCGTCCGGTATTTTCTTTCAAACCATCCCGTGGAGACAAGTTTTCCGAAAATAAAATTTCCCCGGTTATTCGTCGGACTTTATGTCGTATGTGAACGTCACCTTCTTTTTATCCACGGTCAATGTAATGTCCGTGGAGTCAACCGAAGTATATTTTTTCGGAATGTCCAGAACAGGGGTCGGAGCTCCAGGAGTGGAAGGAAAAGGTCCCTTGAAAAAGACTTTGAATTCTCCGTATCGGACGTTTTTCAAAGTATAGTTTCCGGAAGCGTCGATGATGGCCGTTCCGCCTCCTGCATCCGTTCCCTGGAGGTAAATGTGGGGACGCGGTTCGGCGGGCAACGGTTTTCCGTCCAGTGTGATTTTCCCGGTCACGGTACCTTCTTGTGCTCCTCCGCCTCCGCAACCGATGGACAAAATGAGCAAAGGCAGGATCAAAACCATGCCCGATAAAAGCCATTTGCATTGTATTGTGAATTTCATAGAGTTGGTTCTCCTGGGAAAATAAACGATGTGCGCATAACCCAACACAGAATCAAGCGAATGACCCATGATCGGGAAATGCGGAAAAAAAGTCAACAATTTCAAGACAATACGGTCGCTGTTTTGAGAATTATTCGGCTGCCATACCGTCATCCGCGCAAGCCAGCCTTCGAAGCAGGTCCATATTAATCGAATCGCTGGTGAAATGACAACTTCCGTCTCCCCGCAAAACATTAATTCCACCGGTATGTTGCGAACTGAGGATGGTATTTCCGTTCCAAATATGGTTCGAACCGTCAACCACCGTTTTGAGATTGATCGGATATCGGACACAGGTGAGACCACATGCCCAGTTGGTATCCCCACCGGCTGGAAAGGCAGCGAATTTTCCCGTAAAGTGGCAACCGCTCCAACCTCCGCCGTAAGTAGAGCACATGGGAACCTTGTTACCGCTTGCCTGAGAGATCATTCCCGACTGTTCGGCCACAACAATAACATTGGATGTCCCATCCGATAGTTTCGCAAAACTCTTGGCATCGTTAAAGGTGAACGTCCCCGAATCACTCAAAGTTCCAAGACTGGCATCAGTCATCGCTTTGGCTTTGATGGTACGTCCCAGGGGGTCAGGGTCTGCACCGGAAATTCCCACGTATTGATGCATCTGAACCACCTCGCCATCCGGCCAATGCGGTTCGGTTCCGGATTGGGAACCTCCGGGAATGGAGTTGCCCGTATGAAAATAGGTGCCTCCGGACAAATCACTGTCCATGTCGCTGTAGGAGCGTTCATGGAAAAAAGCATCCACCGCACTGGAGGGACAAATCAACGTGTTGACGCGTGCATTTCCAAGGGCCTCCTTGTTGGTTCCCATGTTCTTAAAGCCCAAGTTTCGGTCAAATACGACCTTTTCATAAATGGCATTAAACTCCATGAAAGGAAGGATGCTAAATCTCCAATTGCACCCGCTGATGTTTAATCCGTCCGCTGCACTATAGGTTCCCGAACGTGTGCCGATCGGCAAAGTATTATGGGCACTGTGATAATTGTGCAGAGCCAACCCCATTTGCTTGGTGTTGTTGGAACACTGCATGCGTCGCGCCGCTTCGCGGGCTGCCTGAACAGCCGGCAACAAAAGAGCGATCAAAATACCAATGATCGCGATGACGACGAGAAGTTTAAAAAGGGGGAAAGCACTTATTTTTCCCCCCCCCCCATTTTAACAATTTTGTTGTTTTTACTCATGGAAAAACCCTTCATCACAAAAAGTGAACTTTAACTCAAAAGTTATCTCACGTGAGATAACTTATTCCAATAAATAACGCGAAAATAGACTTTCACAACTATGATAACTATTTTTTAATTGTTTGTCAACAAATTATCCGGCAGGAGTATCAAAAAATCAAAATTTTCTGAAAACTTCAAAAATGAAACACTTGAGGATGAGTGGGAGATTAATGTTTGATATTTTACCCGGAATCTCTCACAATGAGGCGCGGTTTAATCAACACTTTTTTCGCAACGATTTGTTCAGTGGGAGTGTTGACCATCTCATCAAGCATTCTGACCATTTGCTTGGCGGCCGAAGTGTGATTGATGTCGATTGATGTCAGCGAAGGGGCCGTCCAATCCGCAAGATAATGATTCAGGTATCCGATGACTGCGACGTCTTCGGGAACACGTTTTCGTCGCTTGAGAAGTCGGCTAATCATTGTCGCCCCCCAAAAATCATCATACGCAATCACGGCGTCGGCTCCCGCTTGATCGACCAACAGCGTGATTGCCGTTTCAATGACGTTTGTTGGAAACGACCATTTATTCTCAACGGGATCATGGTACGCATAACCGGCCCCGTGGTCGCATCCCCAGAGCACAAGTTCCGGATGAAAAGGCATTCCGTTGGCTTCCAGCGACTGGCGATAGGCGTTGAAGCGAACGAGTTGCGTGGTGTTCTCGCGGGACATTAATGTGATCGCAATGCGTTGTCGGCCTTGTTGTGATACCAGGTGATTTACGGCTATCCGAATCGCTTCCGCCCGGTCAACCGCAACAAAACTCGTGTTTGCAATACCCGGGTCTTCATAAAAAACGGTCTTGGGATGCATTTGGAGCAAAAACTGCCGGTCACCGGCAAACCAGTGATGTACGGCGCAAAACACGCCGTCCACTTTGCGATGAGCAAAATCCATAACACATTGCTCGAACCGATTGGGACCGACGTTCGGATTGCCAATGGTATTACTGATGAAGACTTGACGACCGGTGGCAATGGATTCCACGTCAAGGTACTGCACGAGAAACGACCGTAACGGGTCACCTGCAGAAGCCACCAACAAACCGTAAACCTGCGAATTCTTGCCGCGTAACGTTCTCGCCGCAAAGTTCGGCTGATAATTCAGCATTTTGGCTGCGTCAAGAATCCGCTTTCGGTTTTCCTTGCTACAACCGATGTTTCCCGCTCCTTTGTTGAGTACCGCTCCGGCGACCCAACGGGACACACCGGCAAGTTCCGCAACTTGGGAAAGTGTCGCTGGTTTTTTCAAGGAGGAAATAAGATTTTCTTTCCGGGCTTTGGAAATGTCGGTTGTTGAAGATCGTTTGGCCATTTCATGACATGGTGATTTGTGAATCATCGCCATAAATCAATCGTCATAAGATCGCAATCAACCGTCACGTTCAAGTTTTGCGACAGGAGTGGTTGCGGTTTTTTCATGCGCATCAAATATTCCGATGACAGGATGTGAAAGTCGAAAATTCACCCATGGCGTTGTGGTTGTCGTATCAGGGAAAACCCGTCAACGAAAACGGAGATTGTTGAGTTCGTCGAACATGGCGACGATGTTTTCGGGCGGAACTTCCGGCATGATGTTGTGTATCTGTTGGAATACGTAACCGCCGTTTTGATAAATGCTGTGGGAAAATTGGTTAAAACGTTCGCGGACACAGCGTCGCACGTCGGTCGGCGTACCGTAGGGGAGAATCTTTCGCGTGTCGCAACCGCCGCCCCAAAACGTGATGCGGTCGCCGTAAGCGGCTTTGAGTGCGGCGGGTTCCATGCCCTTGCAACCGACTTGGACGGGGTTGATACTGTCGAGGCCGCCTTCGATCATGAGTTCGATGAGCGGAAAAACACCGCCGCAGCAGTGTAATTGCGTTTTCAGGTGCGGAGCGATTTCCTTCGTCCGCTTCCACAATTTGCTGTGATACGGCAGGTAATACCGGCGGTACATTTGAGGCGACATGAGCGGCCCGTTCGAGCTACCGAGGTCGTCGCCGAACATGACGACGTCGATATACGGTGCGACCACGTTGAGCCATTTTTCCAGGTTGGCGAGGTGAATTTC
>Ga0123353_10013399_pt1 | contig 11741 bp, 5 predicted proteins | sample TergutLab28metaG_3_FD_92763 | JGI IMG/M metagenome (GOLD analysis project Ga0123353, IMG submission 92763) | Labiotermes labralis P3 segment gut microbial communities from Petit-Saut dam, French Guiana - Lab288 P3 | ecosystem: Host-associated > Arthropoda: Insects > Digestive system > Gut ... | reverse complement strand
GTGAGCACTCTACGAGTGCAAAATTCTACAGATTCCACGCAAAACCCTACTATATAAAACGCCTATAAATCAACTGCTTAATAAATCTGATTACCAAAATGTCAAAGAACGTGATTGTATGTTATTGTTATTCAATTAGATTAGATGCAATACGAGTAATTGAGAATTAAGAATTTAGAATTAAGAGATTTTTATATTAACCACTTGTCACTCGTCACTTGTCACTCGTTACTATAACTTTGAATATTTTAATTTTATTATGTTTTTGTATTTTTAATAGATATATGCCTGAATTTAAGTTTGTTTTGTATGTTTCATAAGATGAGTTTACGTAAAAGATGTTCATAATCTGTCCTGTAATAGTATAAAGTGTGCAGTAGCAATCTTCAAGATTTTGCAAGTACAGGTTTCCTTGCACACACCAAACCCGTGCGTTGGGAAAGAGGTCTGTTTTTACGGCAAGCACATCAATATCAATTCCTTGGACATGAAAATCTTCGGCGCCCATGATCTCGGTAGAGGTTTCGCCCAGCAAGCCGCAGTATTGGTTCACGCCGGTATAAACTTTCACGAAATGGATGCCGGGCAGGTCAACTTTGTTTCCCTGTGCATCTACTGCCCACCCTATATCGAAATTAGAGCGGATATTGTCATTGGGATGGTTATCGGCGTAGCCCCACGGATAAACATACTGCACAAAATTTTGCCCTGAGCCGGTTTCATCCACACCATTGTTTGCCAATTTTGTACCTGCATATTCTAACACTTCATCGCTAATCCACTGCGGATAATAGGACTGTTGGTGAAACATATTGCGTGCCACAAAGCCTGTATCTCCCTGATTATCTACCCATTTTATGTAGCTTGTATCTGTCAAAAACGGAAAATCAGGGTCAGGGGTCGGAATTTTATCGGGATCGGGTTTATAGTAGGTAATCTCGTAGTTTTTAACAGTTTCCGGTTTTTTGTATTCGCTGCCCGCCAATTCGTACCAAGGGTCGTCGGGGATGCCGTTGCCATTGCTATCGTAAGAAACCATCACGATGCCGGGCTCAGCAGCGCCGGTAGGAAGCATCCCCGGCTCAGGATTCGCATTGTGGTAATAGGCGTTTCCCCATATCTTAAAGTCATACTTTCCGGCGCGGTTTTCTACCAAGTGGTCAAACCCGAAGATAATATATCCGCCATAAGCACCGAGGGTAACCAACCCTTTTTCATCTCCAACAATCGCTTCTTCTACTTTTAGAATCATATCTTCGTGCGTGTCGCCTGCTTTATATTCGGGCAGTTTGTTAACATACTGTCCGGGCGCGGGACGATACTCGAACACTTTGTAAATATACGGCGACTGCGCAAAAAGGAGAAAAGGAGAAAGGAGAAAGGGAGAAAGGAGAAAGGGAGAAAGGAGAAAGGATGCTTTTTTCATAGTTTACGATTTTAGATTTACGATTTTAAATTTACGATTTTAGATTTACAATTTTAAATTTTAGATGTATTAAATTTTAAAAATTGATTCATAATTTATTAATATCTAATAAAATAGAATCGTTCTTTATTTTTTTGATTTAATTTGAAATTTTGAAATTCACTATATAATTCACCTCATTTTCCGGTTAAATTTTTTTTCAGGTGCTATTATTTTGTATTAGATTCCTCGCTGCGCTCGGAATGACACATACGCGCTCGCAAGTGGGTAAAGGAAGAAAACGCGGCGGCGGGAGATTCCTCGCTGCGCTCGGAATGACACATACGCGCTCAACGGGTGGGTATAAGCGGAAAACGCGGCGGCGGTGAGCCTGTTCCGAGCGTAGCGAGGAAACTCTATCCGCCGCCGCGTTTTCCTCCCTATGTAATGCGAAGTGTCCCGTCATTCCGAGCGTAGCGAGGAAACTTATGCATCTTGTTGGGTATCTTTTTAAAAATACTTTCAAAATTTCAAATTAATCAAGATGTCAAAGAACGATTAGGTTTAGTGTTTAACAAATGCAAAGTGTGCCGGAATATCGCCGGTGCGTTCCTCCCACTTCCGCTTACCATCTTTGCCAAAACAGAATAGCGTTCCGGAGGTAACATAGTTTCGTGCATCGGTTATGTATATATCTTTGGTTATGGGATTTACTGTAATTCCGTATGGCGTATTGATTCCGGCATCTGTGCCGTCTGTAATAAATTTAGTTGAGACAATCTGCTTTGAAACTACATCCACAATTCCGTAACCGATTTCGTTGCTCATCGTTACATTATTCCACGTACTACTGATAATGTACAGTTTATTATCATCTAAATGAAAATTGGAAACAGGAATGTTGATAGAATCGGTAAGTTGGTCGGCGCTTGCGTCAATGCAATACAATTTTGAGGGGTTGTTGTAATAGTCGCCGCGAGCGCTTACCCAAACATTTCCCTGTTTATCTGCACAAACACGATGCAGATTTACAGCCACCTTAATTCGCTTTATCTCTTTAAAAGTGGCAACATGAATAACGGATACTGTATTTTCGTAATTAGGAGAGAGATAGCCGCCGGAGTTTGCCACATAGATTTTTCCGTTAGCGATATCCAATCCATCGGGCTGTTGACCCACCAAACATTTATCCAAAACCTGCAAAGAGGTAGTGTCAATTTTAGCAACATAGCCAATTTGTTGATATCCAGGATTAATAACCACAGGTCCGGCGTACGAAGTAACATAAACAAAACCTTCATGGCAGGTAATATTCCGGCAGTTTGGGATATTAATTTGCCCGATACGCTTGGCGGTTTTTGCATCCATCACTTCAATTTTATTAGAGCAACTGATTACGGCGTACAACTTGCTTCCGTAAATCATGAGGTCGTTGCCCACATCTCCCAGCTCTTTAGGGACGTTTGGATTGATACTCGCATAAATATTCCGGTAATACTCTCCTTTTTCATAGTCGTAGTAATCGAGGGTGGCTTTGTTGCTCCCCATATTTCCTTCGTTTAGTAAGTAGAAACCTTGTGTAAAATCCTCAATTTCAATAGGAGGAATTTCATGCTCTTTTCGGCAAGCGAACAAGCAGAGGGATGCAAACAGTGCCGTTAAGATGTTCTTTTTCATCGTATATTATTTTTAAAAATTTTAAAAACAAAAAGCGCGCAAGTTTTTTACATTGGTTTACACGCTTGGAATAAACTTATTTTAAAGTCTTGGAGAAAATGTTTTCGCTCTAAAACAATCAGTTATTCAAAAATAGTTAATTGTTTTACATTTAGACTATTAAAATTACTTAAATCAATCCGCATTAGTAACTCCTTCGTTATGGCTCTCTTTTCATCCATGAAGATAAAAGATTCAATAAATTCTTGCGTTTGGGATTGGTTTAGTAGGTTTTGAATATTTTCTGCTTCTTCAATAGTATCGAAACCAATAAAATAACAGGTATCGTCAAGTAATAATGCAGTTCCATTGGGTTTCACAAGTGTGAACTTTGTTTGTTTGTAAAGTCCTGAAATGGCAACTTTGTATGGTTTGAAAGAATAATCTCCAACACCGAAAATTGAAAACATCGGTTTACCGGTATAAATACTTGATTTTCTGTTTAAGAAATGTTCTTTATGGCGGTATAAATATGCTTTTGTTTTAGGTAATCTTTCTAAAATTTGACTTGTTTCTTCTCCTATTCTTTTTTGAGTGACGATTGTATATTTACGAGGAATACTTACTACATTTCCCTTTAAATCAGAACTTTTTAAAATTCCGTAAATCAAATCTTCTTCTAATTCAAATTCTTCGCCAAGCGCATTACGGAAACCACCTTTAATGCGTTCTAATTCCATGATCTTAGCACAATCATGTTTAATTCCCTGTCGCCACATAAATGGACAAGCTCCATCTAAGTGCTGATACTTCATGTATTTTTCTGTGTCAGAAGCAAATTTATTGTTTATCCATCCCAAAGTTGCACGAGGTTTTGAAGTATAAAAATCAAATTCTTTTGCTGTAAACTCGGGCATTGAATTGAATTTGCAAACAAACAAACTTGCATCAACCGCCGCATAGAACTCCTTTTTTGCATTGATTGTATGTTTTTCAACATCTGCAATGGGATATTTATTCTTCTTTTGCTCGAAAACTATATTTTTTATTACTGAATTTTTTATTAAAAATGCGAAATTTCCTTCTTCTTTGGAAAATAGATTCAACATTTTTAGAGATATAAATTCGCCAATATCAAAATTTCCTTTGCCTGTTATTGCATCTATTCCTTTTGCATTTTTGAAATTGGATTTTTTAGGCAAATTCTTTGAATCAAGTGCTGAAAGTGTTGAATTTGTTACCCAAGGTGGATTTCCAAGAACTAATAATTCTTGATTGTTGATTTGACTTTTAACTTGCTTAAAATCAAAATCAAATACGTTACAATGATATAAGTTTATTTGTGGCTTGTTGGCTGTTGGGTTTATTAAAAAATAGTCCAACAGTTCAAACTTTAATTGCCAAAGATATTTTTCTTGGATTTCAATGCCGAAAATTTGTTTTAATGAATCAAAAGATTGTATTGCAGAGATAATAAAACTCCCTTTACCACAAGTTGGCTCAATCAAAATCTTCGGATTTATATTTTTTTCTTTCAAATAAATACAAATAGATTTTGTTAGCTGTTTATTAGTTTGATAATCGCCATATTCAATATTACTTTCTGTTACAATATTTTGATTGATTATCAGCGTTTGCTTAAATTGAACAAAATCGTCTTCTTTCTCGAAAAAAACAGCAATTCCTGTTTTTTCTCTCAAAATAGAATTTACTGTTTCAAAAGAAGAAAAATTTTCTTTTTCAAAGAAAGAAATAGCCATAAAACCAATATCAATACAACTGAAATCCATATTAATACTTGTCTATTATTTTGGTAATTCCTGAAACTATATCTTTGAGTGTTACAATCCTACTGTACTGTAATCGCCATTGTAAAGCATTTGAAATAGTTAGATAACCAATTTTAGGTGGATTTTGTAAAATATCTTCCGACATTTGCCTCAAAGTAATTTCATCAGCAGGAATATTACGATCGTTTAGATATGCAAAAATATCATCCGTATTGGCTTTGTTTTCTATCATTTGTAGCAAAGCGGTTGTTGTTTGATAGTCGGCTGTACGTTCTTTTTCAATAAAAGAACAACTTACAAAATCCAACAATGCCATTTTGGTTTTTGGGTTGTCGGTTTTATCATATACAAATACTAATAAGTTATATCCCAAACCAAAAATCTTTTGTTGTGCATTCTTGAACGGACACGAAGATTGTGGTTGTCTAATAGAGGTAACTTTTATATCAGTATTTATTTCCGAAGATGGTAAATCAATACCGCTTGCCGAACTACCTACCTTTACATCGTATTTAGACAGTAAAAAATCCTTGAATTTATGCTCAATATAAGTTCCGATGGCTTTCCCGTCTGTTACACCTATAAGTTCTTTATTTGGCATTTTAGATTCTTGTTCACAAAAATCTTTAGCAAGAGCTATTAACGTTTTTATTGTGAGTTTTTGTTTTTTCATTATTTAGATGAACTTTTTAAACTGCAAATAAACATGAAATTTTAAAATTACACATATGCAGATATAAATTCCTTTCAAAAATTTATAGGAGAAAAATATAATAATGTTCCGAAAAATCAAAATATTCTGATTTTTTCGAACATTACAGTTAATCGTGTAAACCAATATGTCAAAGAACGCTTGTTGTTTTTTTTATGTTAAATGTTTATATTTCAAATTGTAATATTATTCTGAAGTTCGTGCCCGGCATCGGGTAGTTCAATATTACGTCGTATTGTTGGTTCAAGAGGTTGTTAATTTCTGCCGAGAGTTTGAAATTCCATTTTTTAAAACGGAACTCTTTGCCGAGCGAAATGTCGTGGGTGTACCAAGGCTGTTCGTAGTTTTCACGGATATTGCAGGAGTTGTGATACCGCTCGCCCACATATATAAAACTGTAGTTGAAGTGGTAGGTTTTATAGGTGAATTGCAGTGTGAATGAGCCGCTGTGCCATGGAATATAGGCAATTTGCCCCCGATAGGTACCAAACACAGGGTCGTTGTCGGAGGGATCGGAGAAATCCTGTGCTTTTTGATACGTGTAGTTGAAGTGGGTTTGTAAACGAATCTCGTGGGGAAATCTCCAGTTGAGTTGCGCCGTAGCGTCTATCCCGCGTATTTTCACAAAACCGATATTCATCATCATCCAACGAAACTGCGTGTTGCCTTTGGGAACCGCTATTATTTTGTCTTTGACTTCGTTGTAATAAGCATCCGTTTTCAACATCAACATCTCTATAATTCCTTTGTTGAAAAATTTGCTGTATTGTAACCCTATATTGTATTGTGTAGCCTGTTCGGGGTGCAATGCAATATTCCCTATTTCTGTATAATACAACTCATTGAAGGTAGGCATTCTAAAAACGTTTTTGTAAAAGGCTCTGATGTAAAATTCCTCTTTTTTCATCGGTTTGCAGGAGATAAAAACAGCGGGGGTAAATTTATAGGTAAAAGATGTAATGGTACCTTCCGGAAAAGGAAAGTGCAAAACCGTTCTTTCATTAACAAATGTACCCAATACGCTGGTTTGCATTTTAATACGCCAAACTTCAGCAGCGGTGGCAAGCGCAACGAATGTGTTGTAGCGAATCAGTTGGGAGAAGTTTTTCAGGTTGGTTTGCAAGGTGTTGTATTGAAAATCGGTGGCTAATGAGAGTTCCCATTGAGGAAAAATGCTCACTTTGTTGGCAAAGCAAGTGTAGATCTCCTGTTGGGTAAAATGGTTGTCAATATGCATTAAGGTTGTATCGGGATTGAGGTAGCGCAAATAGTCGTTGGCATATTTGAAATGTGCCATCAACTCATATCTTCGGTGTATGGGCGCGATAAGAGAGGCTTGGGTAAAGAAGTTTCTATCCCACTGCCGTTGTGAGTGTTGCCAAACATTATTCACAATAGCGCCCGGTATTCCTCTTTCTGAATTATAGAAGTAAACTTTGGCGTTCCATTTTATTTTTTGGATATTTCCGAACAATCCACCTTCTAATCTAAATGCTTGAATATCTCCGTTTTGGCGGGTGGCAGTGGTATCCCACGCCACTGTGCCATCGGGATATACCTTGCGATAGTGGAATTTGTATTTTCCTGTTGCATATATATATTCTGCATTGAAAGATGTAGCGACGCGATTAATCGCGTTTTTACGCGAGACCTCCTGCTCCCAAAGCAGGGAGGGATTTGCCAAGCCAAAAGAACCGGTGCGAAAAACAGTTCTGATATTATATCTCTTTTCTCCTTCAAATGTTGGGCGGCGCGTGGTAAGGTAAATATTTCCGGCAGCACCGAAATCTTTGGCAGATTGGAAGATTTCACTTTTTTGTCCATTATATAATGATATCTCTTCAATATTATCTAAAGAAAACTTGCCGAGGTCAATTTGTCCGTTTTGGGCGTTTCCTACTTGAACGCCATCGTAAAACACGCCCACATAGTTGCTTCCCATGCTTCTGATATCTACCGTTTTTATTCCGCCGATTCCGCCAAAATCTTTAATTTGGATACCGGAGAAGTAGCGGATAGCATCGGCAACGGAGTGGCTATTGAGATTGTGCAGTTCTATACCGGAGAGTTTTTGGGGTAAAATAACCTCACTTTGTCGTGAAGTAGAGATTATTACCTCCTTTATTTCAAAAGTTTTTATCGTATCAATTTCTATTTCTATTTTACCTCGTACCTCGTACCCCGCACCTCGTACCTCGTACCCCGCACCTCGCACCTCGTACCCCGCATAGAGCGCACAGAGAATACAAAGTTTCACAGAAAATAGTTTGAAAATAGTTTTTAGGTTCATCATGTACAACGCTTTATCCTCGAAAGGTTGGTAATTTGTTTGCACATTGGCAGGTCTCCTGACTTATCACCGTTTAGGGCAGCCTTCCCGAAAATTCAGTGGCTTGTTTGTTGCCCAAACGTTGCATTATGATTTACAGTAGCGGGTCTGTTCAGGATTTTCACCTGATTCCCTCTTCGTCAGCAATACCGATGGGGTATAACTGAAACCAATGCGTGGCAAAAATATAAAAATATGGATACCATTTTTTTTTACATTATATATATACATTTTATATAAAAAAAAGTTTAATCAAAAAAAAGGCTCGCCAATTTGGCGAGCCTTTTTAGAATTGTATTATGAAAACTACTTCTGAATAGAAACTTTTGCAGTAGTAAAGTTATTGTCGGCAGTTACGCGAACGGTGTAGATACCATTAGCGACATTGAGTTCAATTCTTTGTCCTTGTGGTTTTCCTTGCCATACTACACGACCATACATATCCATAATCTGAACATCGTTGATAGAAAGGTTATTTTCATTAACAATGTAAACAATATTGGTATGGCTATAGATATAAATTCCATCTAACGTGGGGTCGGTAACAATTACAGGTTCATTTGGACTAAAGAATGCTTGGATGTTTCCATTGGCTAATACTTCGCTGAACGTATAAGATTCAATAGGTCCTAAGTTTTCCCCATTTACTAATACATATGATATTGAGTAGTCATCAGCAGGAGTAATGGTGTAGGTAAGTTCATCGAAATAGGTAATTTCGGTAATACCTATCGGATCAATCACGCCGCCATTATCTTGAACAGAGGCTTCTATAAAGAATCTGAGCATGCTGAAAGAAGCGTAAATTGTATGGTTTGCATTAACATTAATAAATGCGAAAGCTCCGTTTTGCACTGCTTCTTGGTTTTCAAGTCCATCAACGTGTACCATTTCAAGTTTATATCCCGGAAGGGCAGTGAAAGTAAATGCTTGGTTACCGCCATAAGTAACATTAACATCTCCGGTTGGGGTAATATAACCGCCCACTCCGGCAGCAGCGTTAATAGTGTACACCATTGGGGCGGTAATAACACTGATTGTATGAGGTGCTATAACATTAGAAAAGGTATAGTATCCATCTACAATAGCAGCGGGTTTGTTAACGCCATCCACATAAACCTTATCAATTTTATATCCGCCTAAGGCATAGAAATTATAGGTTTTATCGCTTCCATGTTCCACATTAGTTGTTCCAACATCCGAAATCACTCCGTTAGCATTGATTTGAGCCGTAATAGGATAAGTATATTTTTCAAATTCAACGAAGAAAGAATGAGATTCGGTAATATAATAGAAAGTGGAAGATCCTGTAGGCACATCGTTCGGAGCGGGCACGCCATCTCTATACACCATAACTACTTTATAGCCTTCATTGGGTGCAAAGAGCAATTTTTGAGTATCATTATAATACACATATACATCGCCGCTGTTTCCGGTAAAATCGTGGTAATTATTTCCCACAGGTTCAACATAACCGCCACCTGCAGTCCATGAAACATGCAAAATTAACATTGATTTTTTGAAGGTAACATAAATAGTGTGAGGTTCTTGAACATTTAAGAAGTCGTAGTAACCAATCTGCGCTGCGCCGGGTACTTCAACATTATCAACAAACACCTGATCTACAATATAGCCTTGAGTTGGAGTGAATATGAATTGTTGGTCGGATCCATAAGGAACAGGCACATTTCCAGCAGGAGAAATGGTTCCGTTAGCGCCCGCGGTAGCTAAAATATTTATATCATCTATTTTGAAGATTACCTTAATATGGTGGTCAGTAGTAATATTGGTAAAGATATAGGATCCGGAAAAAGTAGCTATATTACTTAGCAATCCGTCAATATAAACAGCCTGAATAGTGTAGTGTTCGGCTGGAACAAAGAGGAATTGTTGATAGATAGCTCCGGAGTCAACACTAATATAGCCTTGCGAGGCTTCATCTTCTCTACCTACAGGAATAATCTCTCCACCGAACTCCGGCTCTGCAACAAAAGTGATGATACGTTGTGGAAATTCAACAAATTCCACATGAATAGTATGGTTTTCGATAAGATTAGAGAAGGTGTATTTTCTATTGGCAGGAACCGGTTTATCTTCGCCGTCAACAGTTAAAGAAGCCACAGTATATCCTTGATCGGGTTTTAACTGGAATGTTTGCGTGCTTCCGCAGGGCAAGGTAACAGTTCCAATAGGAATAATTGTTCCATTCGGACCTGATGTAGCAACAATAGTATAGTCAGGAACATAGGCTACTATTTCAATAAGTGGAAGTGGTGTGTTACGATTGATAAAATCATAAGATATAATGGTTCCCATAGATACGCCGTCAAATTTCACATCGGTAATGATGGCACAATCATCTGTTTCAAAGAAAACAGTACCGCTTTCACCACACAAAATACCTTCCATAGGAACCAATTTGATATTAGTTCCTGCCGGAACAATGTTGTTCGGATTTAAGGTAAATACTTTAGTTCCTGCCATATTAAATATCATATTATTACGAGTAGTAGCTCTACCGCTTGCAGCAGGAGGAGTGGTTACATTGGGAGCAGTGCCGTCGGAATAATAATACAACACTCTATTATCAGTCCCCGTAGCATGGGCTAAATAACGATTATCTCCAGTACTACCAGTATAACTACCATGTAGATTTTGAAATGCAACTACCAAATTCTGTCCGTTATATACAAAAGGCGCATCAAACTTAATCGTAACCCAAGTTGGTTCTGCCGTGGTGCCGCCTTCCATGTTTATCTGACCGGAAAATACCGGTTGTAAGCCGGTGGCAGGGGTAATCCATTCAGTTGCTGTAGTACCGCCAAAAGAAACTTTTGTGGTATTCGCCAAGTAAACCGTTTGATTATTCCTGAAATTAGCAGGAAAAGTATGCTGAAATGAAAGAGAAGTTATAATAGCTCCCACAGGTAAATCAAGTTCAGAGGCAAGGAATATTTGCTGAGTATAAGAATTACCATAGTAATAATCAATTGGATAGGATCTAACTGCCGTTGTGCCTGCACCGATAGTCAATGGAGAAGTGTTTACCATATCTGTACATTCCGACATAATATTGATTGCAAACAGCGGAGTTTCATCGTTTGCAGGTACGGCATCGCAGAACATTTCTACGCGACCTTTAATGCTTAATGGACCCACCATTGCAGGTTGGAAAATAACAGGAATGGTAACTTGGGTAGTTCCGCCCGATATTAATGTAGCGGCTACTGTTGTTGAGCCCAGTTCTACGTTGGCAGCAGTTAATAGTTTTACCACATAATTTTTTGCAGGATTTAATCCGTTATTTTTAATAGTTATCGTGTAATTAGCTTGATCTAAAGCGGGTATCGCACCGGGTCCTGTAATAGAAACTGCCTGTAAGTCCACGGGGGTTCCTCCCATTCCGAAGCCGCAACCGGAAAAACTGATATGATTGCGATAGGCGTATGTAGCTGAAGATCCTCCGGCATTACCGGGAGAATATATATAGGTATCGCTATAATTACCGGTTGCTTTTGTACCTCCAGTTGTTGATCCCGTTCTGAAAGTATTGGCACTTTGATAAGTAGTGTGATTATTAATAAAAATCACAGCAATATTTTCTCCATCATAAATGAATGTGTTGTCAAAATCAATAACTTGCCATCCGGGATTAGCATTGTGGTTAAAAGGAATAGTACGAGGTGCTACTACTTCTACTAATTGACCTACCGGAATAAGATCTGTAGCAGATGTAAAAGTGGATTTTGTACCTATATTTGCCAAATAAATAGCTTGGTTTGTTTTGGTCCAAACATTAGATGAACTATGAGTAGGTAGAAAAGCAATAGAACTAATAGGTGTTCCCGG
>Ga0123353_10013397_pt1 | contig 11742 bp, 11 predicted proteins | sample TergutLab28metaG_3_FD_92763 | JGI IMG/M metagenome (GOLD analysis project Ga0123353, IMG submission 92763) | Labiotermes labralis P3 segment gut microbial communities from Petit-Saut dam, French Guiana - Lab288 P3 | ecosystem: Host-associated > Arthropoda: Insects > Digestive system > Gut ... | reverse complement strand
TGAGTGGACCCCGTTCCAGACCCACTACTACTCAGAAAATCTGGTAGCGCCGGGGATCGAACCCGGGACCTCTGTATCTGTAGCCAGAAACTCTGACCACTAGACCACAGAGGCGGTCTCCAAAGACTGTACGTTACTCCATATACCATACGTTCAACACCGCCTCTCGGAACTTCGCTCTCAGAAAAGATCTACGAATTTTTCTTTAATTACGGATACTAGGACCTCCAACACACAGAAGACCAAACAGCTAGTTTTCCTTATTACTTCAATTATTACTTGAGGAAAAATGTGTTGGAGGGTGAACGAACGCGACAGAAAACGACAGATAGGCTGGGAGGAGCGAGGGCTGGGGAAAAATCATAAAATGCTGGGCATGCATCACGACATGGCGGCCATAAAGAGACAAGAAAACAAAAGGCTTACGATCTCTTTGCCCCACAATGGCGTCAAAAACATGATGCAAGAAGATGGAGCAGGGTATTTTTGAAGTCGAGTTCTCCAACACTCGTAAAACTTCCTTTATATAGATTTTCTCTCTGAACTGCTTTGCACCAACACAAACCATTTATTTATGCAAAGCAATAAAATGAGTCGTTTAAAAAACGCTGAATATACGAGTAAGATGGAGAAGACGGCGCTCGAGTGTGTGCAAAAATAATACCCGCTGAAAATATCGAACCACGTATCTGTCTCTTGGATAAATGAATAGTTCAAAACGACGCCGTGAATCGTTCCCTATCTCAGGCTATATAACATGGAAATGCCAACATCAAAGGCATTCCAAGGCAAATCACCAATCCTAGCCACAACTGTTCTATATAACAAACCACCTGCAAAATTCTTACATTTAACTCAACACAAACATAAATCTTCATCACTTCAACGCATTTAACGCGAAATGAAGGTGTGAGAACAAGGACACTTAAAATCGTAAAAATAGATGTGCCGTCATTACACCACGGATCAAAGAAATGGGCCTTAACTAACGGCATATTTTAAGACAAACTGAGGCGAGTTTTTAAGGGCTACGGGCTAGTTGGTCCAAGGAAGAACATACCATAGCAGAAATCCAAAAATAGACAACATATATTTCAGTATTCTAAAAAGAACTGTTTAATACCAAACTAACTGCCTGGAAAGAATCAATGAAAGCGAATTTACTAAATAATTTCAGGACTGTACGCCGAGAGGCGGGCCGCACAGCACATTTGGAAGAACGAATTCTGCGTTGAATCTTACAATCGGAAATCTGAAGAAACCACTAGTGCTGAATTTCCTTTGACACTTCACGACGGACGATAATCTGAATTACACACGCGACTTGGCTCCCTACGTCAAAGAGAACACGTTCCGTTTCCATCTGAAATACCAACTGGTCAATGGTGTTAGGAAATTTGCGAGAATTTACGCAAAGTCGTGCGAAATACAGTGACACACTGTATGGTAAAATGTTGTTTCTACTACGGCAAGGCAAGCGGTACTTACGATTACCACCGAGTTAAGGATTGGCACGATTGATGCTTTCTGCTTGTGTACATGGCGGTCAAGTACAGTACTGTTTTTCAATCACATGTCCTTAATATCTTAACCGATAAAACTGTTTATCTCTTGTTCATCTGAAGGGATGTCCCAGAACAACATCCATCCGTAGTCGGACAATTATAATCTGCAGCATTCAAGGCAACCGTCATTGTCGGCGCGACTGCCGTCGCTGCTCTTATTCTTTGGATGGTGTTTGGTCTATACGATTGTTTTAAGATACTGTCCGTATCTCAAGGATTATGGCAGGATGGCTGGTGACTACTGAACTGGTGGTGCAATCCGGGGTACCATCCTGGCATTTGCCTGACGGGACTGTGCAAAGTCACTAGAAACCTCACGATAATAGTGGTACCACCGCCGCGACTCGAACCAGGTAACTTCCAAGTATAAGCCCACAGGGCTACCAACCTGCTATGGGTCTTCAGATTAAATCATATGCGGAGCTTTAACTTCCAGTTCCCTTACCAACCTGAATGGCGTGCTGCTTGACACACGTACCACTGTCCCCATTACAATTCACAATCAATCGGCTTTGACTACACGAATAACAACGAAAAGCATTCCGTTACATGTCATCGCTGGAAATCATCCTCAGTGTGATGTTATTTTTAACTCGTTTGTTAGTATTAATTTTATTGCTATTGTCGTGATCGGCGTCGTCTTCATCGTCGTCCTCGTCGCCGCCGCCGTGTTCATGTTGTGACGATCGACAGAATAAAAAGACGGAATTACACAGCTTCTGGTCTGCTAGATGAAGTACTGTAATACAGAACACACAACTCACATACAGCATAGACCTACCTGTCCAGCTGCAGTTACATTACGGCTGACATTAACAGTCACGTTACAGCCACCCCTGGTATTAATGGACATTCGCTCAGGTAACTTTCATTACGAAGGCATAAATCACAACTATCTGAACTACCAATCGCCATCGAAGGTAAACCCTAGTAACGGAATCGACCCGACACTGCGTGAGTCACCGTAAGGAATTCATGTTTAATTATACACCAGCTTCTTGGAAAATGTAACCTAAGACAGTACTTCGAGTATCGCCAGTAAGTGTAAGACTGAAGAGTCAGGGGTGACCCGATATGAAAGGTTCGTCTTTGTGATGTAATGGTAGTTCCTGGTACAAGGTAACTATATATATTTTTTTATTTAAACGAAATGCGTGCATCAAACGGTTACAGAAAAAGAGACGTTCATCCCTAGAAATGTGTAAACTGCCTCTACATAGACTACACGACGTCCAACGTCAGGGACAGACGTGCAAGGGAATATTCTCGATAGAAGGTTGTACCGTCAAAGCAAGATACAGCATGCACAGCCATACTTCGCTATCTCCACTAAAAAAAAAAAAAAGACGTAAGAATTTACAAGAACTCTCCAATATCGTAACACCACCGGGCAGGGTACTCCCCCCGTACGGCTGTTAAATTTTCCCCCCCACAAAGAAAAATACAACATGCACACCCATACTTCGCTATCTCCACAAAAAAAAAAAAAAAAGACGTAAGAATTTACATGAACTCTCCAATATCGTAACATCACTGAGCAGGTTAATGCACCAGTAAGGCTCTAAAATTATGCGCGGCTCGAATGGCGACAGCTCCCTGGTATCCTGTGGCTTCAGTCCATCCACACGAAAGTCGCAATGTTGCCTTAAAATAAACCACGGTCGTGGCGAACAGTGTTCCTCCCGATTCCCTTCGACGTCAGACTCAACTAATCAGTCGGCTAACATTCATACGAATCCTAACACAAGCCCATTTAGTGCCACGTGAACTCAGCAGTAGCTACCAGATGCTGCAGTGATTCACGGCAGAGGGTTAAGTATTATTCTGCAGCTTCTCGCCAACAGCAAACATGGTTTAAAAGAGATAAGGCGGAAAATGCACACCTAGGTGTGACGGAAAACTGAGGCGCGCTAGATTCTTTGTATCCAGGACTCCTCTTAGTCGGCCGTAACATTCAATCTAATGGTCACACATTTATATGTTATTATTCACAATTACATGCATGTAACATAACGTTATCAACAGTACGGGGACGTTTTAACATTTCACTCAAAACTTGTTATTGACGACTACGATGACTTTTTCACGTGCATACAAAAACTCAAAATTTCAGCAGTCTAGATATTTTGTTACTGCAGACTGATAATTACTTCGTACACAACCTGTAGGTATATTCATAACCCACCTACACAACGACATACACCAACATTCCTAACCCCGGATATAATCAATAAATATCACATTTTATGACTGCACGTTTGAATTTTCCTCAATTATGTATCCTGAAAATCACATAAAGAAAATCAATAATTGCACAGGAACGTACTCAACACAAGAATACATGGTACGTTATTACGTCATGCCATACAATTTGTATGTTGCACGTGGCGCCATACTATATCCAGAGCGTCAACCGCACTTCGTTTGCTTCACAAGAAAACGGCGCACATAAAATGTACGTTAGTCTGTCCGTCTTGAAGAAAACGTAAATCTGATCAACACATTTCCATAAAATTCGCGAATCAAATTTGACAACAAGCCGTTCAATGGCAGCCGCTCTGTTCGATGCGGACAAACGGACATGACAGCAGCTCTGCACAGAGTTTACTAACGTGCCTCATAAGCTTCCGACTATAAGTCCTGTTGTAGACCAGGCGAATAAAGTCAAGCCCTCAAAACACAATTCCTCAGACCACGTAAATACCATCCTCCCAACAAGCGTAGCAGGTAGCTGGGGAGGGGGGGGGGGGTCGCCGCTGGGGGGGGTAAGTCCAATGGGCAGCAAAATTAATATTTCAAATGAAAACTGATCTACTCCCAACAAATTTTAAATTACTGAGCCACACAGGTGTTGTGTATGGGTGTGAAACTTGGTGGCTTACAATGAGGGAGGAACGTGGGCTCATGGCGTTTTCAGACTATGGAGCTGAGAAGGACATTTGGGCCTAATACGGACGAGGTGACAAAGCAGTGGAGAAGAAGACTACATAAAGAGGAGCCTAATGGTCCGTACTCCGCACCAAATATTGTTCGGGCGATCAAATCGAAAATAATGAGATGGGCGGGTAAGGTAGCACGTAAGACGGCAAAGAAGAGGTACATACTGGGTTTCAGAGGGGAAACCTGGGGGCAAGAGACCACTTGGAAGGCCCAGACGCAGATGGAAGGATAACATTAAAATGGATCTTCAGGAAGTGGGATGGGGGCATGAGCTGGATTGATCTGGCTAAGAATAGGGACGCATGGCGGGCTCTTGTCAATGCGGTAATGAACCTTCGGGTTCCACAAAACACGGGGGAATTTCTTGACTAGCGGAGAACCTGTTAGTTTCTCATGAGGGACTCTGCTTCATGGAGTTACTTAGTTACAGCCACACAGAAAGTAATTCAATAAATACCTGCTTGTTCTTGAAGTTCATAATGTCCGTTAGAGGTGGTCGTTTTGATTACTCGCCCCGAGCGTCAAAAACACCTTGGTGCGTCACTGTTTCCCCCATCCCTCGTTATATCTCAAGAATGGCTGCATCTTTTGAACTTTATCAACTAAAATTTTGTTTGCAGATACGATTTGTATGGGCATTTGCATCCCTCCTTCGCCGATTGATACAGGTCTGTCCGTCCGTAGCCAGACGAACTCAGAATCGCTCACGGATCTTCGCGAGACTTCACAGTGGCCTAAGAGAATTTTAAAAAAAATATTCGGCTACACAGAATCGCCCTATGAGACTGACCGCTTCTGCTTACCAGCGCCCCGAGACCGGATGCGTTCGTATTCTAACCATTAAACCTAACACCCTTTCGAGCTATTTAAATTTTCGTTCAGACAAAAAAACATTTAACGACCCCTTTACAGGAACTACAGCCCACGTTTCTGCGAGCATTAGCGTTCGCATCTTTGGACTGAGCATGCGCAGTTCCTGTAACGCTTAGGGCTTGTAAGCAAAACTATGTATAGGTCGTTCGGAACCTGATGGCACACGGTGACGCACGGGAGGGGAAGTGAAGGGGAAATGTGCGAATGGAGTGGGTAGCCAGCAGCCTTGCACTGTACGTCGGAACATGGTCTATCCATGGCCTATCCGCTGATTCGCACTCCTCGACTGCCAGTAGTCGACTGAACTGACCCCCCCGCCGATTTAAATGGACTCGTCCGTTTTGCTGAAAGACCAAATCTGGTTTCTGAGCGTGTGCCATCACGTTTCGAACGTGCTCTACCATGTGTACATCTGTAAAACCCGTGCGCCAAAAACGAGTATCTGCTGCACCAAATCTTTGTTTTCTCCGCATCTTGCTGTTATTCATCCCAGCAAGAACTGCACATCTATTTCAGCCTACTGCTAGAACTCAGAGCAACGAACATGACGTAACAGTTGAGCTGTGTTTACATTTTCCAACTTCCTTTTATTCCTGTGCTTCCATGTCTAGCGTCTCCCGCTCTTTCCTCCTCCATTTAATCGCGCTAATAATATCTGCTAATGGGTATATTAAAATTTTCACATTAAGCTACTTTCTGCAATGTACTTAGGCTCAAATATTTTCCCCATTCCCTATGGTCTCAAATGTCTTAACTGAGTGTCCACAACAGCCTGCCATCCAAAACAGCACTACGCCAGCTGGATCTAGTTCACAACTTCACACTCGATTTCTACCAGGCCGATTTTAATATAATCCGCCACCCATGTGTCTGTAAGTATTCTAGGTGAGCGTTTTTCCTTGACGTTTCCTCACCAACTTCAGTGCTAGACACAAAAAAATCCTAAAATAACAGTACACTCGCATGATTCAATATCGGACATACCGAGTATATGCAACCGATAAACACCGCATACGGAAAAGAGCATGAGAATGTCCATCGTGTTCAAGCTCCAAGTGCCATGTTTCTAGTAGACCGGCCGTTAAAAGATGCCACTAAATTTTGCACACTGTGCCCTCTCCACTACCTAACAAGCCACAGTCACTTGCTCAGTCCAATTATAAACACAACGGTTTAATTCCGTTGTTTTGTTTTCTAAGTATTCCTCTAACCAAGTGGCAAATCCCGAACGCCGTGCTGTACACACACGTACCGTCTTAGGCATCTCAAGCGTCAGTGTCGGGCGTTCCAATCGCGTTTAGGGACACAGTTACGTGTCCGGGGTTTCTGTGTTGTGTTGTGATGAGATACATCGCGATATTCTGAACCTCCATCCAACGAGTGTAGCAGAAAAACTGAAAGTTAACTCTCTGTACAAGACACTTTCTTACAAAGCTAATGGTATCTTAGCTTGACAAGAAATAAACTCAAGAGATCGTCACGTGACACTATTACAGTAAAGGTCAAAGCTGTCCCACACCCACCGTGAAGAGACCTCAGAGGTAACCTCCATTCTCAATCTCGGCGCCAGGTGGAGGTCACTGGTGAACGCCAGGCTCCGACTGCTTTGTCCATTCAAATGAAGTGGGCACCATAGCTGGTGCGGAAGTGTATGGAGATGAGAAAATTTTCGACCGGGATTCCAACTCCGGTCCATCCAACCGACCACGCTACCCGGTCCCGTAAGGCATCCTGCAGACTCATAAATCCAAATTCGTCCAAGCCCTAACATCCTATTCTTAACAAAATGCAATCCGTACATCTACATCAGAGTCTTCCAAATGGATACATCCCTTCGCGTTTTGCAACGAAAATTCTAAGCACATTTTACATCTCTCACGCACGCTACACGCGCGGCCATTTCATCGTCCTTTGATTACCCTAATACTACTATGAGTACTAATTAAGAAACTCGTCACTGTCCAAGCAATTATCTATGCATCTAATAAGAAAAAGAGATGACTCGTAGTTTGTTCAAGCGCTAAAAACGCGACTTGTGCAAAATTAAATGAGGCTGTCCGACTGTAGACAGTGTAAAGGGTCAGATAACATCCAAGCATTACTACGAATGGTAAATAAGGATCGGGAAGGAAGCGACCCTACATATCTGGAGTTAACATACCACCCTGGCATTCGTCACGAGACACTGGAAAAAGATTACTAGGAAAACAATATGCACTGAAGAAACGTTCCATTATGATCTCAAAGTAACCAGAGTGCTGAGAACAACATGAGCACTTAACCTTTAAAGCCTTATTGGCTGTCATTTGTACCGCCAAGTTTAACTGCATTTACACACAGTGCATTATTATTCCTACAAAGAAAAGCCGTTACTTCCCTTTACAGCATTCACAAACTGGTCTGTCTAATGAAGCACACTGTATTGTCTGCGGGATACGAACTGAATGTGTGTACATAAGATGTAGGTTAACTGGGGTATTCAATAAGACCCTGCCATACATCAGGCGATTAATCGCTGGCCTCTCACCGCGGAGGTCGACGCCGGGCAGGTACACGTGTCATCTTACCAAAGCATGAGTGGGAGATGTCAGGGAATTTCTGGGTGGTATAAAGGGGGAATGGACACAAAATTACTTTCACTTAGCCTTTTCGCCTTCGAACTCTTACATAGTAACACATACATATACAAAATTATATAACAGAGAACGTCGTAATTAATGCTCGCTAATTAGTGGTCTATTGATAGTATAAGCTTATAGGAAATGGCAGGTGAAACACGCAACGTCATATAAAACGGAAATACACCCACACACAATAGTCAGAAAGCATTTGGGGAAACTCTGGAACAGAAAAATGTTAAAATCGTATAAAACTAGTAAATTTCATTCCACGTGGCGGTGTGGTAAGTGAAAGTTTCAGAACAGCAACAAACCTCTAAATATATTTTATTATCCTAGACTACCACTGGCCGGTCCCAGTAACCGAGCGGGCTAAGGCGTAGATCTGCGGCCGCTCGCCTGCTGAGATCATGGGTTCGAATCCCACCGTGGGCATAGATGTTTGTTTGTTGCAAGTGTTGTGTGTTGTCAGGTAGAAGTCTTTGCGACGAGCTTATCAGTCGCCCAGAGGAGTCCTACCGACTGTGATGCGTCGTTGTGTGTGATCTTGTAACCTCAAGAATGAGGAGGCCACGGTCCGCGTTGGTCCGCAGCGCAAAAAAAAAAACTTTGACATAGATCTATTTCTTTAGTAATTTAAACTGTTTTCTTATATGGTATCGTATACACTTACGAAAATATGTATTATTTTCAATATCGGCACGTCACGGGTCAAGCTGACTACACACGACAGCCGCACTTTGCACATCCCTGACCTAGTGATCCATTCAGCCTTCAACACAACTGCCAAGATTCCCACAAACGTAAAATCTACCGCAACTCGGATGGGGGGACTCCAAGTACACATCTTCCTTTTAGAATTCAGAATTCTCCACCAGGTGAAGCAGCACACGCTGTCCAAACAGCGTTATCTCCAGTCTTATAAACCAAAACTCTCAGAAGGGAATCCACAATAGATAGGTTCTCTGGCCCTTGTGTACAGCGATCGGGCTGGCGTTCGATAACTTCCGGTTGAATAAAAGCGATAAATCTTTTCGCGTTCACTGGACCGTCAGCTCGGCAGCAGAAGCTTCGTCCAGGCAAATAATACGGTTACAGACACTTGTACAGTGACACGCCAGCCCTCTCACCATCGCACGTACAAATTCTTGGCTGGAAGGAAAGAGGAAGACGGCCGTACGAAGGTGCACTCTACACTGTTATACACACGCGCGCATAAGCGTAGTTCTTTGGTCACTCTCATTAGTAATAGCAAAACAAAACGAACAAATCTCCCGCTTTAAGAAGTCACACCGCCAAACACCAAAATAATGTAGGCGTACATGTCAGACGACAATAAACGTGTTCAGATAGGCATCCTACCACGTCGTGAACGTATGAAGTACGAAAGTAATAACCATAAATTCTCAACCTCGAAACTAAGATAGACGAACGTCCAGTTTTCTCCTGTCATTTACGCCACCTGCTTTCGACAGGCCGCGACCGCTTCCCATGACTTGCATCATTCATAAACTGTAGTAGCACTCTACACACACACATACACATACATCGGTGGTTGACACAAAAGGGCAGCTCGGTCGTGTGACGAAGATATTCCACCAGAAAAAAAAAGATTTCTGTCTCGTGACCGCCATGATTTGTTTGCAGGTAACTTGAGAAAACCTTCCCACCCCCAAACAACGGAACCACTGGTCAACACACCGGTTCCCGTGATTCATGTCGCTAGAAATAACGGCAAATAGGGACCGTGCGCAGTCCCAGAGAGAAAAATCAGAATGACTAACTTACATGCATTACACTTTACCTTCTTTTAAATATTGTATGATAGCACGACGATGATCAACTGTGATTGAAACGTGTAGCTACTCCTTAACAGATGTATTGGAAGGGCTATTGAGATCTCTTACTGTTAGATCGGAAGCGGTCGTGTTTTTGGGAACGAGTGTGCAGCTTTTAGTGTTGACTGTATGAACCTCCCACACGGTCTTCTACTGTAACGCCAATTATACTATCAAATTTGCAAAGAGAACAAAAGAAAAAAAAAAGTAAAAGGAAACGAGGGACATAGAAAGAAAAGAAACAAACAAGGATATGCAAAGTCAGAAACCGAGTAACACTACAAAATATCAGACATCAAACTCAAGAGGCATACACTGTACACCAACACGACATATTCAAGCATGCATTATACAGAATGTTCAAGTGGAAACCTAAATTATGACATGGGAAATTTAGCGGCAGCTGCACGACTCACACACCTCCAGTCCCATCGCCTCGTGTACGGTCCAATGCATCATCTGACGCAGTCACACTGTCCAGTTCAATCAGCTGCCCTTAACAGACGCGTGAAACGCAGTCTAATGTACCTGTTTGTCCGTGAGTGTAGAGTATAGTTTAATATTGGGGATTTCCAACCTGAGTAACGTCTATAAGAAAGAAATGGAACGAAAAATGTAGTGGAAAATTTAGAATACCGTTCCCCAATATTTCAATTCCTTACATATCAACCACACCTCAAATGTTGGAGAAATTTTGAACCACTGGTTCAAGGATGCATAAGAAGCGAGGGAAAACATGGGCTGTTCTTTCAGAAGAAACACCGCAGTGCGCTCAGACGCATTCGCACGGAAATATTTAGGACGGTTATCAAGGTAGACCGGGGCATCAAGTCATCTGTACACGAAGGCACAAAATTCCTTCGCTTAAAACCATACGCATACTCGTATATTAGTTGTGCAAACACTCCAGAGGCAGACTGTGCGGCGAGGGTACCCTTTTGTAACTGGTTCTCTGAAGCAGTGCGTAATTATATAATCAAACCACTAGTAACTTTAGATTTCAAACTTTCGCCGTGTTCTAAATGTTGTATTCTTTCTTTTGGGCGTTTCCCCGGTGTCTGAATTCTATGTGCCGACGTTTCGGAACACTATGTTCCGTCTTCACCGGTGTTGTTCCGAAACGTCGGCCCACTGCCACCGGCTAACAACCCAATTGCAGTAAATAAATAAATATAAAAAATATAACATTCAGACGCCAGGGAATCACCCAAAAAGATACAACACTAGAAACTTACTTTACAGGTAAGACGTGGTATTACTTTAAAAACAGCCCTGTGAACATTCAAAATAACAGATACTGATCGACGAATAATCCCAAACTAATTAATATACAAGGTGTCATTACGCGCAGTGACACTTGTGGTATGATGCGACATCAGTGCGACAAGAATGTCCGTACCCATCGTCCTTTTGGGCACAAATTCATGGGAGCAACACCCAAAACCTAGCACCATTTTTTTTTTTATTTACGTGCTAACGAGAGGGATTGCGCCTTCTTCCAGGAAGATGGTGCAACGATCCATTGGCCGTGTGATCCACCTTAGCAAACGTATTTTGGGACCGAATAATTAGCCGTCCTATGAAGCTTGCCCGTTCGACCGATCTAATTGTTGGAACGTTCATTCTTATTCTGCTTTCCGTACGCACAATTCTCTCAGCTTTTCAGCTCATGTATTAAATCAGTCACACACAACACTATATTTTAACAGTTTTGTCACAGATACATGTCTCGGCTCTGCCTGCAAGCCATCATCAGGCCTTTTGCAAACGATGATACAGTGAAAATTATACGCTCCATAAGATGGGGATCCCCCCTTTCACATAAAAAAGCATTATAAATTTATAAAATAGTTCATATATATATATATATATATATATATATATATATATATATATATAAAAGTTTAT
>Ga0123353_10013396_pt1 | contig 11742 bp, 8 predicted proteins | sample TergutLab28metaG_3_FD_92763 | JGI IMG/M metagenome (GOLD analysis project Ga0123353, IMG submission 92763) | Labiotermes labralis P3 segment gut microbial communities from Petit-Saut dam, French Guiana - Lab288 P3 | ecosystem: Host-associated > Arthropoda: Insects > Digestive system > Gut ... | reverse complement strand
TACCCGAATTGCCCGGCAGCGGGACTGTTACGGAAATTGGCTGTTTTTTTCCCGATGGTGTTGTCGGTTTGTATGCAAAGACAAAAGCCGAAGCCACCCAATGCGTGCTTGACTATGCGCGTCGCGGGCATAACGCAAGCGTAGTTCACCCGTCCGGCTTAGTCGGCCCCGGCGATTTTGGCAGGGGCCATATCACACAGCTTGTGATCGACTATTGCAGGGGAGGGCTGACAAGCGGAATAAACGGAGGTTACGATTTTGCCGATGTAAGAGACGTAGCGGACGGAATTATTTCTTGCTGCGAAAACGGCGTGAGCGGCGAATGTTACATTCTATCTGGAAAATTTTATAAAGTCGTCGAATTATTGGATTTGCTGCACGAAATAACAGGGAAGAAAAAAATTAAAAGGATACTGCCTTTGTGGTTCGTGAAACTGACCGCCCCACTATCTGAACTGTATTACAAAATTCTTAGGCAGCCGCCGTTATTTACCGCCTATTCGATTTATACATTGAATACAAACGCCAATTTCAGTCACGAAAAAGCGGCAAAAGAATTGGGATATTCAAGCCGTCCCGTGAAGCAAACGCTTGCGGACACAGTGGTTTGGCTTAAGGATAATCGCCTTATATAATTTCGCGGTTTTATTAAAGGGTGTCTTTATTTGCCGTCCATTTTTTTCAACAGCCCGTTCAAATAATTCCTTCCAAAAAATAATCTTTCTTCAAGCTCATCAATAAAAGGTTTAGTGCCGTATTCATCAACCGGGGGAATTTCGCCGGAAAAAAGTTTTTGCTGGGTTTGCCAGGCGAGCTTAACAAACAGCCCGAGCTCGAGGGGCGTCAGATCAGGATTTTTCTTTATCCAGTCTTCTTCGAATATGTTCGCCTTAAAAAGCCACTTATGATCCTCGATGGACAAGGGCAGGTCGGGGCTGTATTCGGCCAAGACGGGCAGTATCGTTTCGAAATCTACGCTGCCCATGCCGACAGGTTTTCCTTGCCTTAACACGCCTTCTTCGCAAAAGCATACGATTGCATCCTTAGTATGCGTTAGGTGCGTATACGGAGCGACGCGCCGCGCAGCCATTACAGGGTCTTCCGCGTTGACAAGCGTGTTCGCCGTGTCGAGGCATACTCCGGTTAAATGCGTTCCCGTGCACGAAATAACATTTATAATGTCAAAAGTTGTTTCAATGTGTGTTTCGATGTTTATGCGGGAAGCGTTTTTTTCCAAAACCGGCCGCAGCCTGTTTATCAATCGGATGGCTCCGTCGATGTGGGCCGCCCACGGTATTTTGTGCGTATACCTTTCGCTGCCAATGTTAATTATGCTGTGCAGCTCGTGCCAGCCTGCCTGCGCCGCTGCCTCGATCTCTACGCGGATTCGCGACGCGAGCGAGTCGAAGCCTTCGTTGTACACGACGGGGTTCACGGGCGAAATTCCAATATGGGTATACAGCCCGTTGTTGTCGCCGTGCGCTTTTATCCGCTTCAACTCTTCGGCGTCGAGGTTCGGGCTGAGTCCTCGAACACTGCCGAATTGAATTCCTTCGAAGCCGTTCTTTTTTGCATAATCAAGCATTTCGATTGCGTTAAGCTTGAGCGGACCGAGCGTCATGGAATCTATGCCTACTCGCATCGTTTGTAACTCCTTTCATCCCATGGCATGCGGACAATCGGTAAGATTACGTTTTTGCCGGTTGCTTCCGAAATATACGCAGCTTCCGCTATTTCGACCGTTTTAAGCGAATCGCAGCCATACGTAAGAACCGAAGAAGGAAGGCCGCATATTTTTTTGATAAATTCTTCTATACATTTTTGGTGCCCGCTTAAATCGGATGCGGATTCGATTTTATGAAAATCATCGGATACGCCGTAAATTTTTTTGTATGTACCCCTGCCGCTCATAAAATACGCTTCGCCGAGCGTCCCGCAGATATGGTTCGATTCGTACCAGAGACAATTATTTCCCGTGTGCGACCGCGTGAGCCAGTTAAGCGAAAGCAAAGCCAGCGCACCCGACTCCATCTGAGCCGTAACTGCGCCGATGCATTCGCCTTCCATTCGGCTCGGGACCGTTTTAGTCATGCAGTTAACGCTAACTGCTTCGCCTGCATACCATCTTAGCGCGTCTATTTGATGTGTAAGGCAGCTCATCACCGCGCCGCCGCCGAGGCAGTCTATTTGCCTTATCCACGAATCTTCCGGACAATTTACGTCTTGATTGTGATCCATTTTAATAAATAAAATTTCGCCGATTACACCCGAATCAATTATTTCTTTCAATTTGATCCATCCGTCTGCGTATCGTCTGTCGTGCGCGACTACAAGCTCGACGCCCGCTTTTTTACTTGCGTCAACCATTTCTTGGCATTCATACGTGTTTCGCGCCATCACTTTTTCACATAATACATGAAGCCCTTTTTTTGCCGCCTGCACCGCGGCATCGCAATGCAGCGAATGGGGAAGGAGTATGTCTACCGCGTCTAAGCCGGGATGGTCCAGCGCTTTTTTATAGCAATCGTAAAATTCCACATCCTTTTTTAGCAACTCGCGTACCCTGCCGTAATTGGCGGGGTTTTTTTCAGCTACTGCGACAACTTCGCATAACTCTGTCAGCCTCGTGAAGCCCGGCGCGTGCGCGCCCAAAATCCCTCCGCCGCCAAGAACGGCTATCTTTTTTTTGCTTTGCAAAAAAACCACATCCCGCGTTAATTATTTCGATTGCCTGAACCGTTAACTCCCGGTGCCGTCCGAATATATTTCGCTTACTTTTCCGTGTTGTTTTATTCCGCTTGTGGCGGCAAATGTAGCTTTTTTTATTTCGCCGCCCGAATTGCGTACGACCGGCGCATTATTGCCGGGTGAATTTCCCACGGCGACGAGCTCGTCGATCGTGCCGCCCGTAGTCTCGATTAAAGATCCGATCCCCTTGCCGATGCCGCCCGTGACCATCATCGTTCCCACCGAGCCGTCTGCCGTAACCTCGCACAGCGGGTCTTCTGTTTTTTCTTCGCGCAGCCAGCGAGGGTTTCTTATAGTCAAACACTCGACGCGGGCTTTGCCGTCGTAACCCTGTATGAAACGTCCGCCGATTTTTATGAGAGGACCGGGATCTTTTCTGCACGGCTGTGTTTCGCATACCGAAAGGTCCGAAATCGTCAGGTCTTTAACCGTCGCGCCGTTGTGTACGAAAACGGCGTTGCTTGTGGATTCGATAGAATTTCTTTTTATATCGCTGAGCATTATTTGGCTGCAGTTTCCTCCAATGCCAATAAAAAACCAATTTCCCCACGGAGTATCCGGTTTTCCGTCCGGGTTCCATTCGATAGGGTTGTGGAGGTAGCCGTCGCCCCGATGTTCGACGTTAACATGCGAAATGGAAATTTTTCCGAATTCCGGCGTGCCGCCGTCCGGCCATTTTTCCATCCCGACGGCGTAGTTTGCGCAAATGCCGTTGATGTTCGAAATTGTGACGTCGTCAATGGAGGCGACCATTCCGGTGCCGAACACTTCGTCGCGGCCCGAAAGCATTCTTATTATTTGCCATGAGTTGTAAGAAGTGACATTGTTGATTACAACTCTTTTGATCGGCCCCATCCAAAAAACATTTTTATAAAAATCTACCGAGCCCTCGTCGGTTGAGTTGCGTCCGCCGTCCGAAGCGTTGAGTGCGATGCCGTCGTCCGCCGTCGCGATGCGGATGTTGGATATGATGCCGTCGTTAGCCGGGCCGTTTATGTGTATGCCGTCCGTGTTGTGCCCCCTGCCGAAATCCGGATACAGATTACCGTTCATAAATTCGGTGTGAATGAAGTCGCAGTCAAGAAACGCGAACCAGTCCAAATTGGCCGCGCCGACAGCGTACCCTCCGTGGTCAATTATCCGCACGTTTTTAAATTGGAAGTTGCGCACTCCGTAAAACCTTGCCGTTACTAAAAACCCGCCGTTTTTGTTGACCCTTTTATTGTCGGGGTTGCCGCTTACACCGTTCTCCCTGTTGCCGTTGATTGTCATGTCGCTTACGGTAATGTTTTGATCGATAATTTGTGTGTTACCGCCCCAGGATGTCGTCCAGTTTGCATTCATAATAGCGCTTGGGAAAAGAGAATCGGAAAAATTGCAGCTAAATCCTGTGTGCGGACCGAGCCCTTGAATATGAAGATTGCTCCTCAATTTTAGATTGTGCACCAACGCCACTCCGTCGATTATCAATTTTAACGAGCAATGCGGCGTGTAACGATCGATTATTTTTTGCAGCGCTTCTGTACAGTCCGTTCCTTCCATTGTTGTAAGCGACCCGTCGAGTATAACGCCCGCCTCGCTCGCCCGTATTTCATAAGCAGGCTTTGACAATGTTTCTTCCGTTGCTTTTGTCATTTTGATTCCTCCCGTATATTTCAAAATTATTTTCATTAAATATATTACAAAATGAATTAATTACATATCGTAAAAATAAATTATTCTGTTTTGATTTGAAAAAAAATTTGCAACCCGTTTTTTACGTTTGAGCCATTATCGATCTTTTGAAAAAAACGGCAACATCGCATAAAATAAAAAAATATTAATTAATTGAAGGAGATATTTATGTTAAAAAACCATATGTGGGGAATCACCCCGGCTCATTCGGATCCTAACTTCGCATTGATGAAGGACATGGGAGTGAAATGGGTCCGCACAGGTTATCCGTTCCCGTTTGAAAACGAAAACGGGACGGTTTCGGAGCGGTTTAAAAAAGCAGACGCAGTTATCGACAGATATATTGCCGAAGGGTTCGGAATCTTATGCTCGTTTACCGGGCCGGGTTCTGTCAGATATTCCGCCGAAACAGGCAAGACGGAATATTGCCGCGCCGTGCCGGAGTATCTTGGCGACCCGTCGGAAGATCGTTACAGCAGGCTTTTGTTTGAGGCGGCGGAATTTTTGGGCGAGCATACGAAAAAAAAGATCACGTGGTGGCAAATAGCAAACGAGCCAGACATCGACATTTTTTACGGCCCGCTTTCGGAAAAAGAAAACATAAACTACCTTTTGAACGCGACGCGGGGCATATTAAAAACAAACCCCGAAGCGAAATGCGGCATAAACCTGGGATATATAAACAATTATGCGCGTATGCTCATGCGCGAAATTTATGCGGTCGCGGATTCGCCGTTTGAATATCTCGGCATCGACGGCTATCAGGGTTCGTGGCAAATGGGCGGGCCGCAGTCTTGGAACGCGTACATCGACGAAACGGCAAAGCTGTCAAGCAAGCCGATAATTATAAACGAATGGGGTTTTTCGTCGCTGCAATGGGGCGAAAAATATACAGATCCGGAACGGAAAAAGCATTACAACCAAGATGTTTGCCGGCATAAACACTGGTACGCGACATGGGGCAGGGGCCACACTCCCGACGAACAGGCGAGGTATATAAGCGAATGTCTGCCAATTTTTATCGGGCATCCGTGTGTGATAGGCAATTTCTTTTTCCGCTGGAGCGACACGGAAACATGCTGGCAGTGCGGCGAGGCGGACTGCCCCGCGGAGTGCGCGTGGGGGTGTGTGGATTGCAATCAAAAGCCGAAGCCGGCGTATTACGCATTGCAGGAAGGCATAAAAAAGTTTTCCTAAAAAAAGGCTTCTTCCAGCATCGCGCATAATGTGTGGTAAACAGGCAGATGGTATTCTTGGATTTCGGGTGTGTTTTTTCCCGGCACCCTGATTGAAACGCCGCATATTTTTCCGAGCTCGCCGCCGTTGCCTCCGGTTAGCGCGATCGTTTTTAATTTTAGTGCTTTCGCCGTCAGCGCTGCGTTGACGGCGTTTTTTGCGTTCCCCGAAGTGCTTATGCAGAGTAGGACATCGCCCGGTTTGCCGTAGCCGAATGTTTGCTGAGCGAAAACCATTTCAGGGTGAACGTCATTTAAAAAAGCAGTGGAAAGAGAAACCGCGCCTGTCAAATCTATTGCGGGGAGTGACCGTTGAAAATAATGCGAAGCGTTTTCGATGCGTCCGTCAAATGCGATGTCGATGTCGTTTTTTACTTTGTCCGATAAATTTCGTTTTTTTAAGAAACCTTTCATCAGTTCGCCTACGATGTGGGTCGAGTCCGCGGCGCTTCCGCCGTTGCCGCAAATCAAAAGCTTTCCGCCGCTCGAATAGCATCCGTATAAAACTTTAAATGCGTCCGCCAGCGGCTGCCGAATCGTTGCAAGCGCGGGATAACGCGAAAACAGGCTTTCGTAAACAGGCAAAACATGTTCAAACGCTTCTGCCGATTTGTTTGAGCAATCCGCGCCCAACGCTTCGGCGGCGACCGTTACGGCGGCGTAGTCGCCCAAGGATTCACCGCAGGCGGCCGGCACGACTTTGCAGGCCGCAAGCGAAAGCGGAATCGTTTCGCTTGCGAGAGTCTTTTCCATGGCGGGGCGTAAAAATTTTTCACAGCGCACGAATATGCTGCCTATTACAACGAGGTGCGGGTTAAAAGCGTCGATTACCATGCTGACCGCTTCGCCCAGTTTTTCTCCTGCGGCTTCGAAAATTTTTATTGCATCGGCGTCGCCGTCCGCGGCGTATTTTGAAAGGTGCAAAACGTCCCAGTCGCTTTCTTGCAAGCCGTCTTTGAGCCATGCAGTTTTTATACCGATCGCTTCTTTTGCGCGCGTATAAGCCGCCATGCTCCGGGCTATGCCGCCTCCGCTGCAAAAGCCCTCGATCGATCCCGCCTTGCCGAAGCCGACCGGCCCGTCCTTCGCGAGCCGCAGGTGGCCTATTTCACCGAAAAGGTCGTTGGGTCCGGTCAGCAGCTTTCCTCCCGAAATAACGCCGGCTCCGAATCCGGTGCCCATCGTTAAAAAAACGACGTCGTCCGCGCCTTTGCCCGCGCCGAATTTCCATTCCGCCAACGCGCATGCGTTAGCGTCGTTCTGCAAGAAACAGTCCGCGCCGAATTCGCCTGAAAAAATTTCGCAAATTGGAACGTTGTCCCAGCCGGGCAGGTTAGGCGGCGAAAGTATCAAACCTTTCACGCTGTCAAGCGGCCCGCCGCAGCTCACTCCTACCGCCGCAATTTTCACGTTGTTTTCGTCAAGCAAACCGTGGCCGATTTTTTTTATCCGCTCTAACGAATTTTCTAATCCGAAAGCGGTTTCGGTTTGGATTTGCTTTTTGCCGACAATTTTTATGCCGTCGTTTATTTCCGCCAAAACGGCGGCCGTTTTCGTGCCGCCGATGTCAAAACCCAATATATGCATTTATTGCCTCCTCATTTTTTTATCCTGTGGTAACCCCACGCCTTATGCAAGGCTATATCGGTTTGCCTGTAAAGGTCGATGTCAGATAAATTTCCTGCGGCGTCTGTAAATTGATCTTCCGTTACAATCGGATATTTATTTCGGATCTCGTTTAAAAATTTTAGTAGGACGTCGGCTTCGTCCATACCTGTCAACTGAAGAATTAACGCGCCGAGATAATGCGCGGACATGACCCTGGGCAGAGGCGTTTGAAGGCAGGCTGTTTCAATTATTCCGCGCGCGGCATCATTTGCCCAAATAAAATACGGGAGCCGGTTAAACGGAGCGGGTTTTTCGTTCGGCAGCAGCTTTTTAAAGATTTGCGGGCTCATTGTCGGCAAATGGTCGCCGAAATAGACGAGAATGGACGGTTCGTCCGTTTTTTTCAAATATTGAGTCAGCCGCAGCAGTTCGCGGTCGCAGTCGGCAAGTCCGTAAAAATAATTCGAAAGCGAGTCGATTTCGTCGCTTGTGAAATTTATTTCACCGCCGAAATTTTTATTAGCGCCGTATTTACCTGCGTACGGCCCGTGATTTTGTATTGTTATGCAAAAGGCGAAATAATTTTCGTCTGTGTTTTTTTGCAAATGATTTCGATACGATTCGATTAAGAAGTCCATTGTTGTTTTTTCTGAAACATACCCGCCGCTGTATTCCTTTTTTGGATAAGCATCGATGTCAATAAAATTTTTAAACTGCATAAATGGATAAACAGTTTTGCGCCGGTAAAACCAACCCGAACCGGGATGCATGCAAACCGTTTTATAACCGTTTGCTGCCAATGCCGACGCCATGCCGGGGAACTGTTTTTTTATCAAGCGAAACGAAAAAGGCAGATTGTTGAAGTCGCGGGTGTTAATTCCGGTCAGGATGTCAAACTCCGTGTCCGATGTGCCGCCTCCCACGCGGGGAACAATTATTTGGCCGGAAATAGATTCGCTTTTTATTTTTTTATAGTTGAACAGCGGATCTGTAAAACCGTCGAATAAAAGACCCGGATTAAGCGGCAGTTCCGAAAACCCTTCGCTCAAAACCATAATGATGTTCGGTTTTAAAATTTTTTCTTGCCGGTTTACAGATGCCTGTTCTTTTACCGTTATTTTGGATTTAAATTCATTATAAAAATTTGGCTCGGAAACTTTTGATTTGTTTATTATATTCAAATAATAATAAATAAAACCTTTTGACTGCATATGCATGTTTTCGTCGGATTTATCGCCGTAAACAGGCAAACTGCCGTATATTTTTTTATTCGCGTAAATTGTTTTTACGATTGCAATAAAAAAAACGGCGGCCGCGGACGCGCCTGTTATACGCGTCCAAAAACCGACCGGTCCGTTTTTTATAAAAATCAAACCCATAAATATTAATGTAAAAAAAAGCGCCGCGGCGCTTCCGAACATGACGAACACAGAAGTCTTCATGCTTTTTGCCACGCCGAAAAATTCGGCGGAAAGCAAGATATCAAGAGGCTTAAACGGCGCGAACCGCAATTCGGACATATAGCGGTTTACAGCCGCAAGTAAAAGCACGGAAAACGCGGCTGTGCAGCAAGCGGTAAAAGCGTGACCTGAAGCGAAAAAAACAAAAAGCGTCAAAATAAAAATCGGAAGCATATTAAGGATAAAAACCGCGCCGAATGTTTCGGCGCACGCTTTAAAGACATTTCGGTTTTCGCGCGGCTGTAAAAAAAACACGCCCACGGTTGTTATTAATGAAACGGCCGCCATCAATGCGAAACATAATCCGAACGGTACGGTCAAGCGATAATCCAAAATGACCTCCGGAATTTTTATTGCTAAGAATAAAAATTTATTTATTTTTGCCATGATATACTATCTTTGCCGGTCAGGCAAAAACTTATGCAAAAACCGGAAAATTGTTAATGGCAAACGAAGGGTGCAGGAAAAAATGAATGACAGGGTAAACATAAACGGAATTTATTTTGATAAATTGACATACGCGCAAACATTGCATATTTTTGAAAATTTTTTAGCAAATGACCGTTCGAATGTCGTCGTTACTCCAAACCCCGAAGCGGTGATGCTTGCGCAAAAAAACGAGTCGTTTAAAAAATCGCTTCTTGCCGCGGATTTATGTCTGCCCGACGCTGTCGGGATTATTATTGCGTCGCGTATTTTAAATAAAAAAATAAAGTCGCGGGTGACGGGTTGCGACGCAGCTCATATATTATTAAATTATTTAAGCAAAACGGACAAATCCATTTTTTTTTTGGGCGCTGCGGACGGTGTTGCGGAGCTTGCGGCAAAAAAAATGCAAAAAAAATTTCCCGGCCTGCGCGTAGCGGGAACGCATCACGGCTATTTCGACGGCGACAACGAAACTGCATTACTGGACACGTTGCGGCGGGTTCGCCCCGATGTTTTACTATTGGGCATGTCAATGCCAAAACAGGAAATATGGGCAGAAAAAAACAGAGGTTTGCCGGTTAAAATAATAATGTGTTTGGGAGGCACGCTCGATATTATGAGCGGCAATGTAAAACGCGCCCCGAAATTTTTTCGCATGATGGGATTGGAATGGTTTTACAGACTGGTTTCGCAACCGAAACGCGCAAAGCGTATGCTTGCTTTGCCGAAATTCATTTTATTGACTTTAAAACAAAAGTTTTCGAAAAAATCTTAGGAAAGTAAATATAAAAAAGGTCAAAAAAACGTCTCTGCCGGGTTTATATAAGTTCCCTTTATACAAATGTTACAAAATAGTTACAAGATATTTGGCATAATATCCAATGACAAAAACCTCTTTCGTCATGTATTATACTAAAAAGCACAAAAAACACAGGAGGAAGACGATGGCAAGTCTCAGATTGAAACAAATCAGCAAACGGTATCCGACCGGATTATTGGCGGTAAATGATTTTAACCTCAACATCGCCGATAAAGAATTCCTAATTTTGGTAGGTCCCTCCGGCTGCGGCAAGACGACAACTCTCCGCATGATTGCCGGGCTTGAAGAAATAACCGAAGGCGAATTGTACATAGGCGACCGCCTTATGAACGATGTAGCACCAAAAGACCGCGACATCGCAATGGTTTTTCAAAATTACGCGCTTTACCCGCACATGAGTGTGTACGACAACATGGCGTTCGGTTTAAAACTCCGCAAAACGCCTAAAGCAGAAATCGACAAGCGTGTGCACGAAGCCGCCAGAATATTAGAAATTGAACACTTGCTTGACCGTAAACCCAAAGCCCTATCCGGCGGACAGCGCCAGCGTGTAGCAATGGGCCGTGCCATAGTCCGCGAACCTCAGGTTTTCCTTATGGACGAACCTTTGTCTAACCTCGATGCGAAGCTCCGCGTGCAGATGCGCATAGAGATCACAAAACTGCATCAAAAATTGCAATCGACCTTTATATATGTTACTCACGATCAAACAGAAGCCATGACGCTCGGCACCCGCATCGTCGTCATGAAAGACGGCTTGATTCAACAGGTAGACACGCCGGTCAATCTTTACAACAAACCCAACAACCTATTCGTGGCCGGTTTCATAGGTTCACCGCAAATGAACTTTATGGAAGCGACCGTCGAAAAACGCGAAAACGGCGTGTATTTGATTGCGGGAAGTTTTCCGATTAAATTGCCGGATGCCAAAGCAAAAGCCGTTATCGACAAAGGGTACGACGAAAAAATAGTCATCATGGGCGTAAGACCCGAAGACCTCCACGACGAGGAAATGTTTATTTCGAGCACATCGGAAAATACAATTGAAGCCGACGTCGAAGTAACCGAATTATTGGGCGCGGAAGTGTACCTGTACCTTATAGCCGCGGAAAAAGAACTCACAGCGCGTGTCAATCCGAGAAGCACTGCCAAAACCAACGACCACATAATTATTGCCATCGACACAAACAAGATCCATATATTCGACAAAGAGACGGAAGCGACAATTACCAACTGATCAAAATTAATACAGGCACGGCTTGATCACACCGAACGGCTGCATGCGGAATTTTTGCCGCTGATGCATCCGTTTGCGTGTCCGGGTCGTGTCTGTGTTTTTTATTAATTTATTTTATGGGAGGCGGCAAAGATGAAATACATTTACACAGGCACGAACATGGAAGTAGGGGACTCGGTAAAAAAACGCGCGGAAAAAAAGTTGGCAAGGCTTGAAAAATTTTTGCCGAACGAAACCGAAATAAACATCATTTGCACCGAAATTAAGTTTAACGTCCGCGTCGAAGTAACGGCGCAGTTACATAAACGGATCCTTCGCGCCGAAGTGACCGAATCGGACATTAACGTCTGCTTCGACTCTGTGGCGGACATATTAGAAAAGCAAATCATAAAATATAAAAGCAGGCTGAGGGAACGTTGGCGCAGGGGAGCCGCTACAAACGAAGAAATCACATTTTCAGAAAATATAACCGAGCAAGCGGGCGCAGAAGAAATAATAATCCATAAGACTAAAAAGTTTGCATTAAAACCG
>Ga0123353_10013395_pt1 | contig 11742 bp, 8 predicted proteins | sample TergutLab28metaG_3_FD_92763 | JGI IMG/M metagenome (GOLD analysis project Ga0123353, IMG submission 92763) | Labiotermes labralis P3 segment gut microbial communities from Petit-Saut dam, French Guiana - Lab288 P3 | ecosystem: Host-associated > Arthropoda: Insects > Digestive system > Gut ... | reverse complement strand
GGCTCGCCCTCCCATCTGAGCACCACGTCGTCGCCGCGCGCCTCGGCCGGGGCGAGCAGTGCGGCGCCGATGGCGTCCGCGAGCGGCTTCACGGCCGCGGTGAAGGGATCCGTGGCGGCGGCGCCGCGGCCGGCGGAGGCACGGCGGGCGGACGGCGCGGGCGCGCCCGGGGCGGAGTCCGGGGCGGAGTCGGCAGCGGACTCCGGCCGGCCGGACGAGGCGCGGCCCGCGGAGGCGGAAGGCGTCATGCCAGCCCCTCGCCGTCCCGCTCGGGCAGCGCGTTGACCTGGAGGGACACCCGGGTGGCACCGGCGGCCAGGGAACGCCGCAGCACCTCGGCGACGGCCTCGACCACGGCGTCCACCGAGCCCTCGGCCGTGTTGCCGAACGGGCCCACGTCGACCGCCTCCAGGGCGCCGCTCTCCACGACCTCGCGGGCCACCAGCGCGTGCTCGGGCGGCTCCTCGAGGTCGAACGGCTCGGTCGTGAATTCCAGCCTCAGTCTCACCAGGGCCCCCAGGTCGGCGCACGGGTGTGCGGCCGGCGACTCGCTCTCAGCCCTCCACCGCGGAGGACGTCCGAGAGGCGACCTTAACCGACCCGGCCGGCGCCGCAAGGTGGGTGCACGCGGCCAGTACCAGGGCCCGGATGCCGGTGCGCAGCGTCAGCCGGACGTGCGGCTGGAAGCGCGGCGAGTGGTTGGCCGGCACGGCCGCCAGGCGCTCCGCGGCGTTCGCCCCGGCCGCCGCCCACTGCTCGGGACCGACCGAGCCCAGCATCCAGTAGCAGGTCCTGATCCCGGGCACGCCGTGCAGCTCCTGCCCGGCCGGGCCGAGCAGCGGGAAGTCCTCGGTCGCGGTCGACGGCTGCCAGGTGGCGACCCGGTCGGCGCCGAGCGATTCGCGGTGGGCGCGCCGCACGGCCTCGGCCGCGCCCGGGTCGTTGACGGTCGTGCCGGAACGCGACAGCACCCGGAAACCGGGTTCCGGCCCGTCGCCGGCCGCGGCCGCCTCGGCGCGCACGATGCGGTGCACCGCGGCCAGCGCGCGGTCCAGGGTGCTGGTGGCGAAGGCCCGCAGCGTCACCTCCATGACCGCCCGGTCCGGGATGACGTTGCCGGCGCCGCCCGCGTGCAGCGAGCCCACGGTGAGCACCAGCGGCTCGCCGGGGGCCGTCTCCCGCGACACCACCGTCTGCAGCCGCAGCACCAGGGCGGCGGCGGCCACCACGGGGTCGACGGCGAGTTGGGGGGTGCCGGCGTGCCCGCCGCGGCCGTGCAGCACCACCTCCACGGTGGCGCCGGCGGCCAGCACCGGGCCCTCGGCGTGCGCGACCATCCCGGCGGGCAGCGGCACGGTGTGCTGGGCGAGCACCACGTCCGGGGCGGGGAAGCGGCGGTAGAGGCCGTCGGCGAGCATCGCGGCGGCGCCGGTCAGCGTCTCCTCCGCGGGCTGGCCGACCACCACGAGCGTGCCGCGCCACTCCCCCGCGGACCCGGCCAGCACGGACGCGGCGCCGGCCAGGCAGGCCAGGTGCATGTCGTGGCCGCAGGCGTGCATCACCGGCACGGGCTCGGTGACGGCGCTGGCGTACGGCAGCCCGGTCTCCTCCCGCACCGGCAGCGCGTCGAGTTCGGCCCGCAGCAGCACCACGGGGCCGGGGCCGCGGGACAGCACGCCCACGACGCCGTGGCCGCCGACGCCGGTGGTCACCTCGTACCCGGCCGCGGACAGCCGCCGGGCGAACCGGTCCGCGGTGCGCTCCTCCGCGCCGGACAGTTCGGGGTGGCGGTGGACGTCGAGGTAGAACTCGGCGGCCGGGCCGAGGACGTCGGCCGGACCGGGGAGTTCGGCGGGCGGCGGGGTGCCGGGTGAGGCGGTCAACGGGCCCTCCGTGCGGTCGGGTCGGCGGATGCGGGGACGGTGCGGGTGGGACGGCCGGGGTGCCGGGGACCCTGGCGGGGCTCCACCGCCGTGCCAGCGGGATGACAGCGATCGGCCAGCGGATGTGCCAGTGGACGCGCGTAGAAAGAGTGCGCGGCCCGGACCGGGCCGCGTTCGTTGCCGGAAAGGAGTCCCCCATGGCCGACATCAAGACCGACGCGCCGCTCGCCTCCCTCGCCCAGGAGATCCTGGAGCTGGAGTCCGAGACCTTCGAGATCACCGACTACTCCGACGCGAGCGAGGTCATGCTCGGTTCGTCGACCAGCTGCTCCAGCACGAGCACCTGCTCCAGCACGACCAGCACCACCAGCTGCACCGCCTGATCCTCGGATCGGCCCGCCGGGCCCGTGACACCGCTGATGCGGGGTCACGGGCCCTTCGGCGTCGCGGCGGGGGTCCGGGCCGCGGGCAGCCCGGGTGCGCCCGGCCCGCACCGGCCGGCCCGTCACGGGAACGGGTGCGGGACGCGGCGCAGGTCGTCCTCGCGCAGGTCGCGGTCGCGCAGGCCGCCGCGCCGCTGGGCGGTGAGCAACCGCGGCATGGTCAGGGCGCGTTGCCGGGCCCAGCCGAAGTCGATGGGCAACAGCCCGGGCACCAGGGTGCACACCGTGTGCAGTCCCGCGGCCCGCTGCTCCGGTGCGGTCTGGTCGACCACGATGACGTCGAAGCCGGCGCGGGCGAGTTCGCCGGTCATCCACCGGACGTCGTCGCGCAGGTCGGCGGAGCGCGGCCGGTCCCGTTCCCAGGAGGCGTAGGTCTCGGCCAGGGTGCGCACCGCGCGGGGCTGAAGGTACGTGCCCACGTGGGCGGCCATCTGCGGCAGCCCGAACAGGGCGGCGTGGTCCGGCAGCCGCCGCACCAGGCTGAAGTCCTCGGCCATCGCGGCGAGTTCGGCCGGGCGCTCGGCGACCTGCCGGGGCAGGTGCGGGAGGTAGGTGAGGATCTCCGACACCGCGGACTCCACGGCCGTCTCCGGGTCGAGGGCGGCGCCCGCGGCGAACGCCAGCGTGCCGGGGCCGCCGTCGCGGCGCACCGCGAGGCCGGTGGCGACCGGCACCGGCAGGTCGATGCGGTTGTCGTAGACGTGCACGTCGTAGCCGCACAGCGCGGCCCGGTCGGTCATGGCGCGCACCACCGGGCTGCCGATCGAGGCCAGGTCGATCTCGTCGAGCGGGGCGTTGCCGTACCAGCCCAGCAGGAAGGCGTCGCGCTCGATGAGTTCGAGCAGGCCGAACAGGATCGCCTCCTCCAGGCAGCTGCCGGTGGCGCAGCCGTTGGAGCACTCGAAGACGAAGTGGTCGGCGTCGGTTCCGGCGCTGTAGTAGACCAGCCGGGCCGGGACCAGCACCGGGCGGCCGTCGCGCAGCGAGTGCCCTTCCACCCAGGGGATGGGGCGCGCCGGGTCGAAGGGCGCGATCATCGGGTCGTCGCGGTAGGTCTCGGGCGCGTACAGGCCGCAGGTGCGGGGGTCGAGCGCCCGGTCGCCCAGCACGTCGTACGCCTCGGTGACGACGCCGCCGAGCGACCGGCGGTGGGTGCCGGCATAGCGCTCCAGGCCCTCCAGGAAGGCCAGTTCGCGGCTGGAGGCGAAGGAGTTGGCCTGCCCGCTCCAGGTCACGTCGGTCAGCCCGGCGTAGCCGCGCATGAAGACGGTACCGGCGACGGGGGCGGTGGTCGGCGACGTCACGTCGTTCCAGGTGCCGGCGCCGAGCACCCCGCACACCGGGTTGGCGAGCGCCGCCAGCGGCAGCGCGTAGTCGGCGGGCGCGCGCAGCCGGTAGCGGCCGGGGTCCGGCTTGGGACGCGCGGACAGCGCGAACGGCTCCGCACCGGAATCCCTCTGCTGCGGCCCGTGGTTGCCGCACAGCGGTTCGGGGAGCAGCGGCACGGTGTGCACCAGACCGCTCTCCAGGTCGTAGCGGGTGACGCGGGCGTGGCCGCCGGCCGGTGCGGCGGGCTGCCCGGCGGCCCAGGCGTGGAGCGCGCCCACCGCGTCCGCGGCGTAGTCGGGCAGCACCGGCCAGGTGCCGGCGGCGGTGAGGGACCGCCCGGTCTCCAGCGCCTCGCGTTCGGTGCGGGTGCGCAGCCGCTGCCAGCGGATGGCCAGGCAGCCGCCGCAGGCGGTCCCGGCCTCCCCCGGCTCCCCGGGAGCGCCCCACGGTCCGACGAGGACGGACTCGGCGGTGAGGTGGACGGTGGCGGCGGCCCGGTGCCGGGCCTGCTCGGGCGGTTCGGGGCGCAGCACGTCGTTCGCGCCCAGGACGGCGACGCCCGGTGCGGGCAGGCCGGCGTCGGCGGCGAGGACGGCGAGCCGTGCCTGCAGGTCGCGCCCGGCGCGCTCCAGCGGCGTCGACTCGTCTGCCAGGGGCGGGCGTTCCGCGGTGTCGAGGGTCATGTCCGGTTGCTCCAGCGGAAGGTGCGGGCGGCGATCAGGCCGAACAGGGCGGTGAAGGCGGCGAGTCCCAGGCAGTCCAGGGCCAGCGGGCCCACAGCGCCCTTCCCGGCGAGGACGTTGGTCAGGCCGTGGTCGAGGTAGCGCAGCGGCAGCACCCAGGACGCGCCCTGGATCCAGCCGGGCAGCAGGTCGGCCGGGTAGAACGCGCCGGACAGGAACGCCATCGGCACCATCACGCAGTTGGCGATGGCGGCGACGGCCTCGGGGGTGTCGGCGAGGCTGCCGACCACCAGTCCCATCGCCAGGAACGCGGCGACGCCCAGGACCAGCAGCGGCAGGGCGAGCGGCCACTGGCCGGACAGGTGCAGGCCGAACAGCGGCAGCAGCGCGACCGCGGTGAACAGCACGGCCTGGGCGAGGCCCACGCCCACGGCGACCACGAACCGGGAGCCGAGCACGGTCGGCAGCGGCGTGGGGGTGCGCCACACCAGCCGCAGGATGTCGTCGCGCCGCCAGTGCATCAGCGCGAACGCCGGCCCGAACAGCGCGGCGTTGCCGACGCCCCACGACAGCACGCCCGGTGCCACGTAATTGATGTACGGCAGGCCGCCGTTGACCTGCTGGCCGCGGAACAGCAGCCCGAACACCAGCAGGAAGACCAGCGGGAAGGCGAACGTGAAGAAGACGGTGGTGCGGTCGCGCACCGACGCCAGGCAGGCGGCCCTGGTCAGCGCGGAGTAGGCGGTGCTCATCGGGCGTGCTCCGATCCGGTCAGCCGCAGGTAGGCGTCCTCGAGGGTCGCGGTGCGGGTCTGGACGGCGTCCATGTCGACGAACTCGCCGACCGCGACGAGGACGCGGTTGGCCGCGTGGGTCTCGATGACCACCTCGCCGCCCTCCACCAGGACGCGTTCCACGCCGTCGATGGCGCGGGCCTGGTCGGGGGTGATGCGGTCGGCGGGCACCAGCAGCCGGGCGGGCGCGGACAGCGAGCGGATCAGCGCGGTCGGCGTGTCGAGTGCGACGACCCGGCCGCCGGCGATGATCGCGACGCGGTCGCACAGCGCCTCGGCCTCGTCCAGGTAGTGGGTGGTGTAGACGATGGTGCGGCCCTGCCCGCGCAGGGCCCGCAGCACGTCCCACAGCGAGCGGCGGGCCTCGGGGTCCAGGGCGGCGGTCGGCTCGTCGAGGAAGATCAGGTCGGGCTCGTGCACCAGGGCGGTGGCCAGGGCGAGCCGCTGCCGCTGGCCGCCGGACAGGTCGTCGACCCGGCTGCGCTCCTTGTCGGCCAGCCCCACCATGTCGATCGCCCGCCGCGCGGCGTCCTTGCCGAGGCCGTGCAGCGCGGCGACCGTCTCCAGGTGCTCCCACGCGGTGAGGCGGGTGAAGAACGCGGACGACTGCGTCTGCACCCCGATCCGGCGCAGCAGCGCGATGTTGCGCGGCCAGGGGCTCTGCCCGAAGACGGTGACCGTCCCGGCGTCGGCCTTGCGCATCCCCTCGACGATCTCGATGAGCGTGGTCTTGCCCGCGCCGTTGGGTCCGAGGATCCCGAAGAACTCCCCCTGCCGCACGCTCAGCGACACCCCGTCGAGCGCCCGCACCTCCCCGTACGACTTGGCCACGCCGTCCAGTTCGACGGCTGTCTGCCGAGGCCCCTCGTCGGCCTTGGCTTTCTGCTGAGGCCGCTCGTCGGCCTTGTCCATGAGCGCCTCCGGCGCGGAGTCGGTTCCAGTGCTGAGTCCGGCCGCGGCCGGGGCAGTCGGGACGGTCGGGCCGGAGGGAACCGCGTGCGGCTCCTTCCCGGCGGGGGTGGCGGGGGCCCCGGCCCGGGGGCCGGCCGCCTCGGTGGCGGGCGCGCGGGCCGCGCGGCGGGCCGCGGCACGGTTGCCGAGGACCCGCAGGACCAGGGCGAGGGCGACCGCGGCGGCCGGCAGCCACGGGCTGACCGCGGACCAGGAGCCGGGCAGGGTCTGCCGGCAGGCCAGGCCGAGCGCGGCGAGCAGGGCCGCGGCCAGCAGCACGCACACCACGGCGTAGCCGCCGTAGACCGCGCGCATCCGCCGGGGGTACGCGGCGCGGCGGGCGCGGCTGCGGGCCGCGACGGCGAACGTCCGGCTCTCGGTGGCCAGTTGCAGCGTGCCCAGGGCGTAGCCGAGGGCCTTGTAGCCGTCGAGGGGGGGCAGCGGAATGAGGTTGAGCAGGCCCATCGCGGTGCCGAGGAGCAGCAGGCCGCCGAAGAACGGCACGGCCTGCGCCCGGTCGGGCAGCAGCAGCCACACCGGCCAGAACGGCAGCAGGAACACCAGGTTCATCACCGCGCCGGCCGAGGCGATGGCGATCTGCGGCCGGCGGCGGCCGAGGAACTGCACGTCCTCGACCTCGCAGTACAGGTACGTGAGGAAGCCGGTGTGGCGGCGCAGCCCGATCTCCGCGACCCGCAGCCCGTACGCCCGCGCGACCACGCCGTGAGCCAGCTCGTGCGCGCCCAGGCTGAACCACAGCAGCACGCCGACCGCGCACAGCGTCACCGGCTGGTCGAACAACCGGTTTGTGGCGTGGGCGAGTTCGCCGAACGCGACGCCCTCCCACACCAGCAGCGCGACGCACAGCGCGAGCAGCGGCAGCAGCACCGCGCGGCGGCGGCCGAACGCGGTGGCGTCGTGCAGCCGGTCCATCAGGGCGGGCGCGTCGGCGACCATCCGGGTCCGCCCGGACAGCAGCGACCCGCCGGTCCGGGCGGGGCCCGCGGGCGCCGCGGCCTGCCCGGCCGGGGGCCGGGGCGGCGGCACGGCGCCGAGCAACTGCCGTACGGACAGCAGCCGGAGCAGCTGCTGCCACTGCGTCGGACCCAGGCGCGTCCCGAACTGCGCGGCGTACTCGGTGCCGATGTCGGCGAGCGTCCGGGTGCCGTCGAGCCGCACGATGACGAAGTGCTCCTTCGGGCCGACCTCCATCCGGGCGCCGCTCACCGGGTCCTTGACCAGGTGGACCTGCGCGGCGCCGCGCGTCAGGGCCGGCCCGACGAGGATGTCGCCGCGCACGGCGGGCCGCATCTGGAGCAGGTCGGCGGTGGTCACGGCGCCGCCGAGGGCTGCGGCGCGGACGCGCTGCCGGTGCCGGTCGCGGCACCGGACCCGGCGTCCGTGCCGGTGCCGGTGTCACTGCCGGAGTCGGTGCCGGGGTCGGCGTCACTGCCGGAGTCGGCCTCGCGCAGGGCGCGGCCCAGGACGTACGACAGGTACGCCTCGTCGCGGACGCTCACCGACAGCCGGTTGTTGGTCATGTGCATGTAGGGCGAGGCCAGCATGGGCAGCGCCTGCGCGGGCTCGGTGACGGGCAGGTCCCGCGTGCCGTCCCAGGAGCGGAAGACCAGGTCGCCGCCGCGGGCCAGGTCGCTGACCCGCTCGCGCAGTTCGAGGCAGTGCTCGGCCCACCCCTGGAGGAAGCCCGGGAGCCGGCCGGGGACCGGCGCGGTGACCGCCCGGCGGATCTCCCGGAAGCGGCGGGTGAGCGCGGCGTCCATCTGCCCGTAGGCCCGGTCGTAGCCGTCCTGCGCGGTGTAGTTGGTGCCGGAGAACGCCGAGTTCCAGAACGAGTGGTAGCGGTCGAGGAAGTCCAGCAGGACGGCCTCGTCCGGCAGCAGGCAGCCGCCCATGGTCATCATCAACTGGGCGGAGACGCCCAGCAGGACGGTCCGCAGGTGCAGGTTCATCGTCGCGGCCGCGTCGATGACCAGGTCGCTGGAGCGCTGGAAGTGCCACTCGGCGAGCTCGACGCCGGCCGGGCCGCCGTACTTGCCGTACTCGGGCTCGTAGGGCTCCGGGCTGAAGGAGTTGTTGGGGCGCAGCCGCATCCGCCCGGCCGCGTCGGTGTACTTGTCGCGCTCCCCGCCGGGGTACTCCAGCTCGAACAGCGTGTTGTACAGCTCGGACAGGAAGCCGTCCTTGACCTCGTACAGGGCGGGCCTGCGGCGCAGGAACTCCTCGACGGCGGCGGTGGCCCGCTCGGCCACCTCCGCGGCGGCCTGCGGCGACGAGGGGCGCAGCCGCAGCCGGATGTGCGGGCCCTCCAGCCAGTAGTTGATGAAGAAGTAGCCGGCCAGCAGGCCGTCCCGGCTGAGCTCGGCGACCAGCGGGCGGGCGCACTGCAGCAGGAACGGGCGGGTGCTGGCGGCGTAGAACACGTGGTACGCCTGCCAGTCGCCGCGGGTCTCGGGCACCGGCACCGCCGGCGTGGAGGTGGTCATGCGGGGTGGTCCTGCCTTCCGTGGCGTTCGGGCCCGGCGGCCGCGGCCGGGGCTTCTTGCCGGCCGCTCGCCTCCGGCACCGTGGGGACGATCTCCAGCGCCAGTTCGGCGACGTGCCGGCCGCGCGGGGAACGGACGTGCAGCGTGTCCTGGCCGGGCAGCATCTCCTCGAAGACGGTGCGGGCGGGTCCGCCGGCCAGCAGCCCCTCCAGGGCCAGCAGCGACAGCGGGCTGGCGAAGTCGACGTACTGCGGCTTCACCGCGCCGCCGAAGGCCGCCGCGCCGCCGTCGGCCGGCCCCTCGGGCCGCACCGTCGCGAACACCCGCTCGGGCAGCCCGTGCCGGCGCCGCCACCGCTGCCAGGCGAGGAAGGACGCGGCCTCGCCGGCGCCGGGCTCGCGGGCCGGCAGCGCGCCGGGTTCCACGGCCCACCGGCGGCGGTGCAGCACCAGGCTGCGGAAGCGCACCCGCGGGCGCACGGTGACGCCCTCGGTCGCGGGCGGCTCCGGCACGCCGCGCCAGACGTCCGGCCGCGACCGCGAGGTCGGCGAGAACAGCAGCAGGGTGCGCGGCACTTCGGGGAGGACCATCGGCACCAGGTAGCCGAGGTAGAGCGGCACGACCTCGCGGCCGAGGCGCCGCGAGCGCAGCACCAGCCGGTCCTCGGCCTCGTCGTGCTCGGCGTACAGGTCCTCCAGGTCGATGCGCGCCTCGGGCGGTGCGGTGCTGCTCTCGCCCGGGCAGACGATCTCGTGGTCGGTCAGCCGGCCGTGCAGGTTGAGGTTGGTGGTCGCCGAGCCCGCGGTGACCTCGGCGAAGACGGCGCCCGGCGGCTGCCAGGCGCGCAGGGACGCGCGCAGTTCGGCGCTCAGGCCACTCGCGGCCACCCCGGTGGCGGGGTCGGCTGTCCCGGCGGGGTCGGCCGGGCCTGCGGGGTCGGCCGGGCTTGCGGGGTCGAAGCAGTGCGTGAAGCGGGTGAAGGGGAAACTCAGGCCGCCGTAGGAGTTGTTGAGCACCACGAGCGGGTCCGAGGCCCGGTCGGCGAGCTGGACGAAGTGGCTGTGCGGCGCGAACGGCTCGCCCAGCAGCTTGAGTTCGTCACGTACGGCGGTCACCGTGGCCTCGTCCAGGTGCAGTTCCTCGGCGCCCTCGGGGTGCGCGGCCCACAGGGCGCGCAGCCGGCCGGTGAACTCGGCCCTGGCCCGATCGAGCGCCGTGACCTCCGGCATGCCCAGCCAGTTCTCCTCCGGCGCGTACGAACCGTCCTCCGCATAGGTCGACTTGAGGGAGTTGAACTGGAGGTACTGGGTGAAGACGTCCTCGTGGAAGTCGTGCACCAGCCGCAGCAGGTCGTCGCACCGGCCGCCCCGCCCATAGCGGGCCAGGAAGAACCCCTTGAGCACCAGCCGCTGCGGCAGCGCCACGTCGAACGCGGGCAGCACGCCGGACAGTTCCTCCAGCGGCGCGGCGGCCAGGTCCCTCCACCGCTCCAGTTCCGCGGCGACCGGCTGGGCGCTGACGTCCTCGTACAGCAGCGTCTGGGGCAGCGACGCCGACGCGGCGCCCAACTCCTCCTGTGTGTCGATGAGTTCCTGGCGCAGCCGGCGCAGCAGGGCGCGCCGGCCCGCGGCGTCCGAGGACGGGAAGTCGCGCACGCAGGCGGCCGCGGCGTCGAGCCGCAGCGCGGTCGCGTCCGCCCAGTCCCGGCCGAGGGCGCGCAGGGCGTCCTGGAAGGCGCGCAGCGGATCGGGCGCGTGGACGTCGGTCTCCAGACCGGTCATCCGCAGGATGCCCAGGTCCAGCAGGGTCGCCGGGTAGCGCTCCGCCTCCTCCGGCGGGGCGCCGGTCTCGGCGGCCAGCCACGCCTGCAACTCCCCGTAGCGCAGGGCCGCGCCGTCCGCGAACAGCGCCAGCATCCGCTCCAGCATGCCGTGGCGGCGCAGGAAGAACAGCCGGTCGTGGGCGGCGTCGAAGCTGACCGCGGCACTGTCGTCGCCGGCGGTCACCGAGCGGCGCACGTACCGCACCCGGTCCTCGTCCAGCTCCCAGCCCGCGGACACCGCGACGGGCAGCGCGGCACGGCGCTCCGGGTCGGCGGCGATCAGCTCCGCCAGGCGGGCCAGCACCACCACGTTGAGCCTGGGGTGGCTGGTCCACGGCCCCCCGGCAGTGGCCTCGGCGCCGGCGTCCTCGGTGAAGCGGCCCGCGGCGACCCCGGTGAACGTGCTGAACGGGCTCGTCTTGCACGCGGTGCGGTACAGGTACGCCAGCAGCGACCGCTCCTTCTTGCGGGCCCGCTTGTCCGGGACCGGCGCCTGGTCGGCGATGAACGCGTCGAGCTGGGCGTCCAGCGTGGGCGAGGCCAGCACCAGCCCGTGCCGCAGCCGCTCCTCCCCGGCGAGCGTGCGCAGTTCGGCCCGGGCACGGGCCAGGCCGGCGGTGACCAGCGGGTCGCCCTCACCGGCCAGCCCGGCCAGCGCGGTGCGCTCCTCCAGCCACCGCAGCAGCAGGTCGCCGGTGGCCGCGTCCGCGTACCCGGCCACCGTCCGCACCGCCTGCGGGTCCCGCGGCAGCCGCCCGTTGAACACCGCGCGGCGCACCGCCAGCACGTCGCGCCGCTGCGCGTCCTCGACGGACTTCACCAGCGCGGTGAGCGGATCGTCCAACGCGGCCGCGAGCCGCGCCAGTTCGTCCTCGGCGTCCAGCACGCGGCCCGCCCAGTCCGCGGCCTCCACGTCCCGCAGCCCCGCCACCGCCTCCACCGGCAGCCCCGCCACCCGCAGCAGGAACCGCCGATGCAGCTCCCAGCCCCGCGCGGCGGCACCCCGCTCAGCCGCCCCGACGCTCATGCCGACTCCCTTTGTGTTGCCGAGCCGTCGCCGGAGGGCGCGGCCGTTCCTGGCTGGACGTGATCGGTGGAGCTAGTCCGCGATGTGAACAGATCGGCTGGACGTGATCGGTTGCCGGAGTCCGGGAGGTGAACGGATCGGCTGGAGGTGATCGGTTGCCCGAGTCCGAGAAGTGAACGGATCGGCTGAACGTGATCGGTTGCCCGAGTCCGCAGAGTTAACGGATCGGCTGAACGTGATCGGTTGCCCGAGTCCGTAGGGTGAACGTCCTGGCCCTTTTTTGCCGGCCTCTCGCCTCCGGGCCCTT
>Ga0123353_10013394_pt1 | contig 11743 bp, 6 predicted proteins | sample TergutLab28metaG_3_FD_92763 | JGI IMG/M metagenome (GOLD analysis project Ga0123353, IMG submission 92763) | Labiotermes labralis P3 segment gut microbial communities from Petit-Saut dam, French Guiana - Lab288 P3 | ecosystem: Host-associated > Arthropoda: Insects > Digestive system > Gut ... | reverse complement strand
GCGGCGGCGAGAAACTCCGCCGCCGGACCCGGCAGCGAGACCAGTTCACGCAACGGTCCAGCGGACCCGGACAGCCAACGCAACATGTCTTCGACGATGGTCATCGCACACCCAGTAGCACGGGCGTATCGCCCATGCAACGTGGCCTTGGAAAGAACGCCGCGAAGTCGGTGTGGGCAGTAACGTTGGCGTGTCAGGCAGCACTCGCCAACCTCGCCACGGGCGAGACGCCCGTGGGACTCACGGGCGAGACGCCCGTGCTACGTTTTTGTCACAACAGCCGCCCATGACGGTCACGTCGCGTCCGAAAATCCGGGCCGTCACGCGGCCCAGGAGCACGCGCATCGCGTCACCACGCGGGCCCGTGAGGGCGACCAGCGCCGCCATCGCCTGGCCCTTGTGCTGCTCCATCAGCTCACGGGCCCGCTCCTCTACATTCTGTACGCGGAAAATGTCGGCCACGGCGGAAAAATTTTCCGCCATCGACGCCTGACGCCGCCACAACGCCTCCAGCAGCGAACGGTCCGAACCGCTCGCCCGCTCGTGCGCGACGGCCAGCAGAATGCCCGGCCTCATCGCGGCGGCGTCACCGTAAACTCCGTCGCCGGCGAAGTCGTCCAGGTCGTCGTAAATTTGATACGCCACGCCCAACGCCCGGCTGAACTGGTTGAGCACCCGCAGTGTGTCGGGGTCGGCGCCGGCGTAGATGGCGCCCAGCCGCAACGCCACGTCGAAGGCGGGCGCGGTCTTACGGCGGAAGATGTCCAGCACGGCCGCCACGCTCAGCGGCTGCGGATCGGCCATCCAGGCCAATTCCGCCCCCTGCCCCGCGCAGAGCTGACAGTGGCCGTCTCCGGCGGCCTGGAGCATGGCGGACTTGGCACCACCGGAAGCCCGGCAGGCGGCGATCATTCGGTAGCCCATGCCCAGCAGCATGTCGCCGACGTTCAGGGCGATCGGCACGCCGTGCTCGGCGTGCAGCGACGGCAGGCCGTAACGAAAGGCGTCCTGGTCCTCGATGTCGTCGTGAATCAGCGACGCCTTGTGGAAACACTCGACAGCCACCGCGACGTGGCGGAAGTCGTCGGGAATCGGCGACATCGGGTCGGCCTGCAACGCCTGGTGAATGCACGCGGCCAGGAACGGCCGCCAGCGCTTGCCCGAACGGGCCAGCCAGTCCAAGGCCAGTCCGTGCGCGTGGCCGTCACCGTCGGCGCAGGCGAGCAGGCGCTCGAGCGCCGCCCGGTCGAACCACGACGCAACGTCGTTTCGTAAGGCGTCCACGTTCATGCGTTGTCCCCCGTCAGGACCCTGGAGCGTCAGGTCCTCGTACAACCAGTCCAGGTCCGTCGCCGTCCGCTCGCACCCCTTGCGAATCAGCGGAATGGCGATGCTCGGAACGGCGGCCGCGGCGACGTACGGGAAGACTTTCTCCAGCACGTCGGTGCAACTGACGCCGATGATCGCCTCCACGCGCCCGGCTTCGATCAGCGACATCACCACCGCCGACCCTTCCGCCACCAGCACGAGATACCCCAACCGCTCGGCCGTGGTCACAATTTCGCCCGTCACGCACCCGCCGCAGCGGCGGCATTGCAGGCCCAGTTCGTCCATGGCCGCCGGGCACCGCGACGGGTCGCGGAAGCACTGCGGCAGCAGCAGCAACCGCCGGTCCATCGGCACGGCCGCCACCAGCGGCCGCCAGACCTCGTTGTGAATCAGCACGGCCAGGTAATCCCGCACCACCACGTCCAGCGACTCCGCCGCCACCAGCCGGTCCGCGTGCTCGGCTAGCTCCGTAAATGATAGCGGCCCACGGAGCGAATTGGCGGCGACATATTGTTGCGCGAGCGCAAGCAATTGCTGCCTCGCCGCACGATCGCCAGGCACACGAGGATCGACGCACGGTGAGATCATGGTGTCCCCCCTGCACGTGGCGCGGGCGTCTCGCCCGCGTTGTGCGTTCCACTGGCCTGGCCGCTGTGGGACGCACAACCGCCTTCGCCAGACGCGGGCAGGATGCCCGCGGGACACGCGGGCGAGACGCCCGCGCCACGTGCAATCCGCGCCCGCTGCCTTCGGAAATTCTTCCGCCAGCCGCGAACTTCCGTTTTGCCCAGCAGTTGCACGGTTGCCCGCTTGAACCAACTCACGCCGCCGGCGCGTTGGTTGTCCCAATAGAGCTTCGGCACACGGCGGAAGTTGATCTCGTAACAGGCCGCGTACAACTCCAGGTGCGCGAGCGTGAGGTTGGCGACGGTGATTCGCTGGTCGTCACGGCCGGGGCGTGGCGGTTCGTGGAACACGGGGAACACGATCGCGCGTTGGGTTTCGAGCCAGTCGACGAGTTTCCGCGTGCAGGCGACGTCATCGGGGGTTTCGCCGGGCAGGCCCAGCACGAGGCTGACCACGGGGAACCAGCCGCCCTGGGTCAGGCGGTCGATGGCGTCGCGGACCATTTGCTCCCACTCGCCGCTGACGGGCGCGAATTTGCCCGGACAGTTGGCCCGAACCAGGTCGCCGGAGGCGCTCTCCACGCCGAGATTGATCCATTGGTATTCGCTGGGGTGGCCCCACTCCAGCAGGCGGCGGAGTTCGCGAAGCTGGGCGACGTCGAATTGCAACACGCTGGAGACGTTGCCGTGGTCGGCCTGCATGAAGTGCAGGCCTTTGATTTGCCGCATCCGTTCGAGCAAGCTGGCGAGGGCGTCGTAATTCACGTTCGGGCCTTGGCCGCCGTAGCGGAAAAAGTCCTCGCTGGAGCTGACGATGTTCGGCTGCCCGCCGCGGGCGTTGGTCTCCACGTCGGCGAGGATGAGTTCCGGCGGCAGGTGGTCCATACGCTTGTCGCCCATCACGCAGAAGCCGCACCCCTTGCCGCAGCCACGCGACAGTTCAATCACACCGAGCGCCGAAGGGGCGAGGATCGGTTTGATGTGTTCGACGTGGCAACCGGGCTCGGTGACCGTAGCACGGGCGTCCCGCCCGTGAGTCGTATGGGCGTCTCGCCCATGCTCGCCTAGCCACTGCTTCACCCACTCCGCGCCGCAGCCCTCGAAATAGCCGTCGAACACACCGTCAAACCCCAGTTCGCCCGTCGCGGTTGGATTTTGCCTCAACTGCCACGCCCCCGCCCCGCCGGCGAGAATGGCGAACCCCCATTTTTCCTTGGCGGCCCGCAATTTCGCCATCAGCTTCGACATCCAGAATTCCGTATACAACCGCCCGGACCAGAAACTGTGCGTGGTGGTGTTGCTCATGCCCTGGCCGAGGAAATCGCTGGAGCTGACCATGACCACTTCGGTCCAAGGCCCGAGCAGCCGCGGCAGGCACTCGGGCGTGGTGACGACCAGATCGTCCGCCAACAGCCCGCTCGCCCGCAGGCAGGCTTCGACGCGTCGCACGCCCAGCGGGGCGGCCAGCGCCCGGCCTGTCGCGTCGCAGGGTTGGCGCGGCGAGACAAAATGCTTCATCGCGAGGCCCGGAACCTGCGTCGTCTGCATCGTCGCGAAAATGCCCTCGAACAGCACGTTGTACCGTGCGGCCAGCGTACGGTCGGCGACGAGCACCACGGCCGGCTGAAGTCGGTTCGCGTTCGTACTCATGGCCGACCTCCGTCGGAATTCTCGTTTTGGCTTTGCTGTGCCCGGCGGCGTAAAACGTCTTTCAGGTCGGCCGGTGCGAGTTTGGCCGCGTCGGCGTGAAAGTCACCCGCGGGGGCCAGTTCGGGGTCGTCGCCGTTAATGGGGCCGTCCTTGCATTTGGGAAAGATGATCGCCCGAGCCGGGCAGACGCGGGCGCAGGCAGGGCAATTGTTTTTGCAATTGGCGGGCCGGACGACACGCACCTCGCCGTCGGCGAATTCGTACACGCTGAAGAGGCAAAAGCTCAAACACTTCCGGCACCGCGTGCATCGCCCGCGGTCGATCACGGGAAACCACGCCGGCCAGGGTGGCGCGGGCGTCTCGCCCGCGTGTCTCGCGGGCATCCTGTTGCCCGCGCCGGGCGAAGACGATTTGGCGTCCTCAAGCGGCTTGGCCAATGGATCGCACAACGCGGGCGGGACGCCCGCGTCACGCAGCGCGGCCGCCGCGCCGGACGTTCGCAGGTTGTGCACCATCGCGTCGTCGGGCAACGCCGCCCCCGCGTGCGAAAACAACGCCCGAACCGCGCGCGGAAAACACGCCACAACCGTCACGCCCCGCCGGCCCGCCCACTCCGCCAGCCGGACGTCGCCACGAGCGGCCAATTCGCACAGGTCGTCCACCACCTCCACCGACCCGCCGACCGACGACACACCCGCCGACAGCGCAGCCTCCACGCAACGCACGTCGTCCGACCGAACGAGCGAACCGTGGCGGCAGCGACAGAAAATGACCGTTCCAGCCAGCGTCATGCACATAGCATAACAGAAATCGACGAAAATGTGGCGCGTCGTTTTTGCGGGAATTACAGACCCCGTTCAGGACAACATCACCTGCCCGCCCGTCACCGGAATCGCCTGGCCGGTTTCGTATTTTTGTTCGATGACGTAATAAATGGCCTTCATCACGTCGGAGGACTCGGTGCCGCGGCCCATCGGGACTTTGGACTCGTAGGCTTTGCGGACGTCGGCGACCGTTTTCGCGCCGGGCACTTTTCCGGTTTGCAAATACTGCACGAACAGGCCGTTCTTCGGGTCCGACCACAACGGGCCGTCGAAGAAATTCCCCGGACAAATCGCGTTGACCTTGATCCCGTCGGCCACCAGTTCCATCGCGAACGACTGCGTCATGCCGATCCCGCCGAACTTGCTTCCGGCGTAGGCGAAGTTGCGGTTGGACCCCACCAGGCCGCTCTTGGAGTTGATCTGGATAATGTCGCTCCAGGTGTCCGGTTTGGCCAGGTGCTGCACGGCGAGGATATTGGCGGCCTGCTGGGTGCAGACGTAATAGCCCTTGTAATTGACGCTGGTAACGAAGTCGAAATCGCGTTCGGCTTGCGTTTTGACGCTGGCGGCCCGGAGGACTCCGGCGTTGCAGACGAGCACGTCCATTCCGCCGTAGACGCGGACGATGGTGTCGAAGGCGGCCCGCACGCTGTCGGGGTTGGCGACGTTGATTTCGACCCCGATCGCCCGCCCGGGCCCGCGGGCGGCGCAAATTTCGTCCGCCGCCTGTTTGGCGCCGGCGAGGTTGATGTCCGCCAGCACGACGTGGGCGGCCTGGGCGGCGAAGTCCCTGGCGATCTCCAGTCCGAACCCCTGGGCCGCCCCGGTGACGACGACGACCTTGCCGGCCGTCCGACCCGACCGGGCGTTGGCGGCCGCGACGTTTTTGCGGTACGCCTCGGCCTCCCAACCCTCGATGAACTCGCGAAAGTGGTCCGCCATCGGGGCGATTCCGCCGAGCCGGTCGGCCCCGGCCATCACGTTCACGGCGTCCACATAGACGGTGGCTGCCGTTCGGGCGGCGGCATAGTCGTCCCCGGCCGCGAAGAGCCCCACCCCGGCGACGAGAATCATTTTCGGCGGGCACCGACGGACGGCGACATATTCCGCGACGGCCTGCCGCAGGTGCGCGACGATGGTTTCGGCGACGTCGGTGTCAGCGGCCGGCGGGGGCAGTTCCACCCACAGCGGGTACGAATTGCAATACACGATCTGATCCGGCGTGAGCGGCCCGCCAAGGGCCCGCTGCCGACCGGCGGGATTTGTCACCAGGTCGGCGATGGGCGCCGAATCGTCGAACGTGACGACCTTGAGCGGTTCGCCCTCGGCCAGCAACCCCCGCAACGCCGGCGCGACGATGTTGATCGTGGCACGGGCGTCCCGCCCACACCGTGGCGCGGGCGTCTCGCCCGCGTTGTGCGTTCCATTGGCCTGGTCGCGGTGGGACGTCAAGCCGGCTTCGCCGCTTCGCGCGGGCAGGATGCCCGCGGGACGCGAGGGCGAGACGCCCTCGGCACGCGCGGACGGGACGTCCGCGTCACGCCGCACGGCCGCCAGGATCGCGTCGGTCCGCCGGTGAATCTCCTCCGGCGTGTCGCCGCAGACAATCAGGCCGTGATTCTGCACCAGAACCGCGTGCGGACACGATTGGCCCGTTCGCTTGGCGTAATCCGCCAGCGCGTCGGCCAACGCGTGCGCCAGCGTTACGCCGGGGTCGGTGTAATCCATCCACAGCACCTCCGGGCCGAACAGCCGGGCGTGAATCTCCGCGCCACGCGTGCAGCAGGTGACCATGTTCACCACCGTCGAATGCGTGTGCACCACCAGCCGCGTCGGGAGAATGTGATGCAGCACCGCCTCCACCGACGGCCTCAACCCGCAGGCCGGATTCACGCGGGCGGCGAGAATCGCCTGCTTGAACGCCTCCTCCCGCCGCACCGGATCACCGTCGGGCGGAGTCCGCAAAATGGCCGCCAACGCCGTCCGGTCCAACTCGACAAACGACCCCGCGTCCGCCGTCGCCAGCGCCCGCCCCGACGCCTTCACCCACAACCGCTCCCCCACCTTCACCGACGTGTTCCCCCCACCGCCAATCACGAACTTCTCATCCGCACCGTAAAACCGGGAAATGGCGATCAATGTGTCCAAAGGTGTGTTTTGCATTGTGTTATCCTTCTTCGTACCTCTGTTCGAAGCAACGTTCAAAATTCGAAATTCGAAACTCGAAATCCGAAACAAATCCCAAAACAGAAAATTCCAAACCCCAAACGGCGACGTCGTGCGTCATGGCGCAATGTTTGCCGTTTGGAATTTGGTTTTTGAAATTTGTTGAGACTGTCACGTTGTCGGTGTGTCGTTTCGACTCGGAAAACAACCGAGCGGCCTCCCCGGCCTCGCGTCGAAGTGCCGGCACAAAGCTGCGAAGCGGCGTCTACTATAGCCCAGGGCGAGCGGTACTCCGCGAGCCCTGGGGTACGGTCCTCTTTTTCCTCTATAACCGTTTGCTGACGCCACGGGCCGAAGTCGAGCACGGGTTCCTGTACGGCATCCAACGACGCCCACAGGGGAACGGCGTGCGTCGTGGGCCGCCATGTTCGTGCGACGTTGTGACACACGGCCAGTGGCGCGAGCGAACGATTATACGAGAAGAAAAAGGCCTCGTACCCAGGGCTCGCCGAGTACGGCTCGCCCTGGGCTATAGTAAACGCCGCTCCGCGGCTACATGCTGGCCCTTCGACGCGAGACCGTGGAGGCCACTCAGTTGTTTTCCACGTCAAATTCATACGCCTACGATGCTACCATCTCTATTTGTTTCGTCATTCGGATTTCGCGCGAACGTATTTCTCAATCACCGCCGCGCCGAGCGAACTGAACGCCGCGATGCGGTCCTCGTCGCTGGCGTACGCGGGGGGTTTCTCGCCGGCGCGGTTCACAAAACCGTCGCGTCCGTGTCCGGTCAAAAACTGGTGGGCCGCCGCCACGCGGGCGCCTTCGCGGAACAACTCCTTCACGTCCTCGGGCACGGGCACGCCGCCCAGGCAGGTCGGTTCCAGCGGCAGCAGGTCGGGGGTGTTGTGTTCGGTGCCGCCCATCACCACCAGGCCGGCCCGGCGGCACGCGGCGGCGTAGCGGGCGAGCACGTCGGGCTTGTTGCGGATCGGGATCAGTTCGACGCAGCACAGGCCCAGCGATTTCACGTGGTCGATCAGCGTCTCGACGGGGTCCTCGAATCCGCACACCGGCGACGCGCCGTCGGCGAGGACCGGGTAGCACGGCATGCCGCCCAGTTCGAGAACCAGCCCGCGGGCCTGCTCGAACGGGATGAACGTCTCCTCGACGAACGCCGGCTTGCCCGCCTTCATCAGATGGCCGCGGATTTCGTTCTGCACGGCCGCCACGTCAAGCGGGGCCGCCTTGGACGGCGCACCGAACAACGCCGCCAGCGTGGCCGAACGTTCCGCCACCGGCACGGTCTTGAAAATCGCCTCCTGGCACGCCTGCGCGACGTGACGCTCCTGCAAACAGACGCTCTCGCGCGAACAACCGTGCCGGCGGACAACGCCCTCGACGATGGCCGCCGTGCTCAAATCGGCCCGCACACCGTGCCGGGCGAGCAGGGCCGCCAACTTCTCGCCCATGCGGGCCATCCGCTCGGTGTCGTTGCTCCGGATGCGGTCGAGCACCTCTTGAGCGGCCGCCGAGGGCGGCGAAAACCGCGCGATCCCCTTGCCGCAAACGTACATCTTCCCCGGATTGCCCGGATCGTTGATCTTCACCCCCGCCGCGGCCAGCCGGTCAATCCACGCGATGATCTCCACCCCAAACAGCGGAAACATGTCGCACCGCCGGGCACAGGCTGCAAATTCACCGTACACGCGAAAATCGTAATAATTGCTCGCCCCCAGCACGGCAACACCCTGCGCCGCCGCCAACTCCACCGCCTGCGCCGCGTCCCGAAACGCCGAAAAATTCGGCGGCAAGTGAACATGAGCATTCACGCCAAACGCAGCCGCCGTCGCCGGACGTTGCCTCGCCAACGCCCACAACTCCTCAGGCGTGCCCACGTCGGCAACCACACGCATCGCATCGGACGGTGAATCGGACATTCTCTCTGCCTTTCAAAAGAAAGACTCACTATAATGTCATCCACAATGAATACGCAAGGCCACAACCCCTGGGCGGCATTTTTCGGGCGGTCCGTCATGGCACCGTCGCTGCTGGCGTGCGATTTTATGCGGGTCGGCGAGCAGTGCAACGACGTGCTCGCCGCCGGAGCGGACGTGCTGCACATCGACGTCATGGACGGCCATTTCGTGCCCAACCTCTCCATGGGGCCGGGATTTTGTAAATCCGCCCGGGCGTTCACCACCGCGCCGCTGGACGTGCACCTGATGGTGACCGACCCGGCCTACTACATCGAGCGGTTCGCCGAGGCCGGGGCCGACAGCATCACGTTCCACATCGAGGCCGCCCCGAACCCCACGCCGCTGATCGAGCGCCTGCGGGCGCTGGGGCTGGGCGTGGGCATCACGCTGAAACCCGCCACGCCGGCCGAGGCCGTCTTCGACTGCCTGGAACTCGTGGACATGGTGCTGGTGATGACGGTCGAGCCCGGCTACGGCGGTCAGCCGTTCATGCCCGGCCAGCTGCCCAAGCTCCAGGCCCTTCGCGCGCGGATGTCGCCGCGGCAGCGGCTGGAGGTGGACGGCGGAATCGCGCCGCACACGGCCCCGCCCTGCCGCCAGGCCGGCGCGGACACGTTCGTCGCCGGCACCGACCTCTTCAGGGCCCCGTCCATCCACGATGCCGTCGCCCAACTGCGGCAGGCGATCCGTTGAAACGACAACTACCCGACCGCGAACGGATTCACGCCCAACTGGGCAAACGCCAGCCAGGCCGTGGCGCCGACATGTGTGCGCTGGCCGTACAGCCACGGGATGTCCGTTCCTTCCACCATCAGGCCGGTGGTCACACCGTCACGGTCGGCGGCGGTGATGCTGCCGTCCGCGTTCGTGCTGCGGTTCAAATAATCCAGAATCTCCTCATATTTCTCCGTTTCGCCCAGCATCAGATACACCAACGCCGCCTGCGCGGTTCCCTCGTACCAAACACCCGGCTCGTCCGTCGCGTGGAACCCGTATCCGCCGCCGTCCCTGGCCATGTGCTCCTCGACGTACGCCATGATCTTCATGCCGTTCGCCTGGGCAAACTCGTTCCCCAACGCCAAAATGGCCCAGGTGTTGCAATCCAGCGGCAGAACCTCCCCGTTGACGGTCACGCCGTCTTCACCGGTGCCCACGTGAAAATAACCTTCGGTTTCGTTATACATGGACATCACAAACGCCCGGGCATGTTCGGACGCGTCGGTATACGTGGTCACGCCGGATTCCGCCTCGCCGGTCAGATTCGCCAGCAACGCAAAGGCGGTAATCAAATCGAGGTTGTGCTCGGTCGATTTGAACCCGACTTTCCGGGAGATGTTCCCGGTATTATCGTCGTCCCAGCCCTGGAAACCGCCGGTGAATCCGCCGCCGCCAACGTCGCTCCATAGCTCCGTCCGAATCAGTTCCGCGATGGCGACGGCCGCGTCCAGATACGCCGCCCGGTCCGACTCCGGCGCGTTTTTGTACACTTCGCACAGCGCCAGAATCGCCCAGGCCATGTTCCCGGTGGAGGAGGAGACGGCGTACACGTCCTCCAGCCACACACCCGTCTCCAGATCGTAGAACCCCGGCAGGCGGGCAAACTCCTCGCCCTTTCCAGACTCCCATCCGGGGAAACTCTGTGGATTTCCGCTGGAATAGACGTTGCGGAGCCGCCCGTCGTCGTACGTGCGGTCGTTCCCGACGGCGTAGACCAGCGCGTCGGCGATCCGCCGGGCGGCGTCGTGGTTGCCCGCGTAGCTCAGCGCCATCGCGGTCAGCGCGTTGTCGTACGTGTAGGCAAAACTGTTGATCGTGGCGTCCTGGTTGATCTCGCCGTCGTCGGTGTAGAGACCGACGGAGGCGTAACTTTGAATCAAGGCCGGCGCCGCGCGATCCTCGGCGAACTCGTAGCGGATATCGTCAAGGTAGAACGTCACCGCCGCCAATCCCGGATTGCTGGCCTGATCGGCCATCCAGGCAAAACCGCAGGTGATGCTCGTCATATCCCAGGCAGGCAGAACGATTTCATACGACTGCCACGTGTCGGTCAGGTGAATCGTCGCCGAGGCGAATTTGAAGAAGGTATCCGCGAACGCGGGAGGCAGCCCTTCGAGATGCTGTCCCGTGGTGCCCATGTAAAACTCCACCGTCTCGTTTCCGGTCTCGCCCCGGGCCCAGAAGGTGAGTTTGACGGCCCCGGTGAGGTCCATCCCCGCGTCGTGATTGACGCCCGGGACGGTGGAACCGGACGCCAGGGTTCCGTTGAGGAACGAATACCCTCCCCAGCTATGGTGGGCGAAATCCACCGTCGCGGCGATCGCGGTCGTCCCGGTGTATCCTGGCGCCGCTTCGTTCATCTGGGGGACATTGTCGTAGCCGCTGCCCATCCAGGCCCGCTGGGTGAAACTGTTTTGACCGTCACCGTAATCCCTGTACACGTAGAGGGCATACGCCTGCTGGGCCAATTGGCCGGCCAGCCAGTCGGCGGCGGTGGTGAGTGTGGCGGTGACGACGCTTGACCACGGCGAGGGGAGAATGAGGCCCTCTCCGGTGGACATGACGCGAATGTAGTACGTCGTGCCTGCCGTCAGGCCGGCAATGTCGGCGGTGTTGTTGGCGCCGCCCGCCGCCGTCAGCGTTTGCGCGTCCGTGAAGTCGGAATCGGTCGCATACAGAATCACGTACGCGGGGGCATAGTCCCTGGCGTCCCAGGTGACGGTGATCGTCGTGGCGTTCTTGCCGGTAGCCGTTACGCCCGTCAGAGGAGGGGGCGTCGCCACGAACGGGATGCTATGGTCAATGGTGTCCGAATACGCCGAGTCGGTGTAGTCGCCCGTGCCGACGGCCAAAACGCGGATGTAGTACATCCTGCCGGTAGACAGGCCGGTAATGTCGACGGTTTCGGTGTCGCCGGAGACGGTTTGCGTTCTGAGGTTCTGCGTAAAACCGTCGTTCCTGGCACATTGAATGATGTACCCCGACGCATGGGGCACGGCGTCCCAACTGACGGTGATCGTCGTGAGGTCTTTGCTGGTGGCGGTGACGCCCGTCGGGGCGGCCAATTGCGTCGTCGGCTCTGTTGGCGTGGCGCTGGCGCTGTCCGAATACGGCGAGTCGGTGTAGTTGCCCGTGCCCACAGCCTGGACGCGGACGTAGTACGTCGTGCCCG
>Ga0123353_10013393_pt1 | contig 11744 bp, 10 predicted proteins | sample TergutLab28metaG_3_FD_92763 | JGI IMG/M metagenome (GOLD analysis project Ga0123353, IMG submission 92763) | Labiotermes labralis P3 segment gut microbial communities from Petit-Saut dam, French Guiana - Lab288 P3 | ecosystem: Host-associated > Arthropoda: Insects > Digestive system > Gut ... | reverse complement strand
TTTTAAAAATGGAGCGCCGCATAATTTAGAGAGCCTTTTGGCTATTTCTGTTTTTCCAACTCCTGTGGGTCCTATCATAATAATATTTTTAGGAGCTACTTCTTCCCTCATCGCGTCATCAAGTTTTTGTCTTCTTACACGGTTACGAAGAGCAATAGCAACTGCTTTTTTCGCTTTTTTCTGACCAATTATATATTTATCAAGCTCAGCAACGATTTGTTTCGGCGAAAGCTCTTCAAGTTCAAGCATTGATTTCCTCCAATACAAAATTATCATTTGTATAGATACAAACCTTTGCAGCGATTTTAAGTGATCTTAAAGCGATTTCGCCTGCAGTAAGGTTTGAAGAATCAAGATAAGCAAGTGCAGCAGAATATGCATAATTGGCTCCGGAACCTATTCCGATTACCCCTTCCTCCGGCTCAACAACATCTCCGGTACCAGAAATAAGAAGTATTTTTTCCTTATCTGCTACCAAAAGCATTGCTTCAAGCCTTCTTAACATTCTGTCTGTTCTCCAGTCTTTTGCCAGCTCTACTGCAGCGCGCGTAATATCAGCCTTATATTCTTTTACCTTTGCTTCAAATTTTTCAAAAAGCGTAAAAGCATCTGCTGTTGCCCCTGCAAATCCTACTATTATTCTTCCATCGTAAATTTTTCTTACTTTTTTGGCATTTCCTTTCATAACAGTATTGCCAAAAGTTACCTGTCCATCAGCGGCCATTGCAACATTTCCATCTTTTTTTACAGCAAGAACTGTAGTGCTTCTTACTTTCATTACTTTTTAATACTCCTTAAGTTTTCTTCCTGATCATTGCTTTTCTCATTATTCAGACTGCCATGAGGGTGCGCCTTGCGATAAACCTCTTTTAGTCTTCCTATTCCTACGTGTGTATATACCTGGGTAGTTGAAAGACTTTCATGACCAAGCATTTCCTGAACATATCTGATATCTGCCCCTTCTTCAATCAAATGAGTTGCAAAAGAGTGCCTGTAAACATGCGGAGAAACCCGTTTTTTTATATCAGCATTATCAGCCATCTTGTTGATAAGATAAAAGACTCCTCTTTCTGTTATCCGTTTTTTCGTTAAATTAACAAAAACCGGCAACCCTTTTTTAAGTCTATGACAAGAGAGATCGCTAAAATAACCAAGAGTCTGAAAATACTCTTTTAAAGAAATTAAAGATTTATCTCCAAGGTAAACCATCCGCTCTTTTTTCCTTTTACCGCAAACCAGAGCAGTGCCTTTATATATGTCAAGCATATCTGTATCAAGAGATACTGTTTCCGATATTCTGCAGCCTGTAGAATAAAGAAAATCAACAATTGCCTGATCTCTTAACCTTATAAACTCTCTGCTGCTTTGCACTGCAGCTTCTCTTATTTTTTCTATTTCTTCGTACTGAAAATATTCAGGAAGTGTGTTTTCCTGTTTTAAACTTTTTACTCTTTCAAAAGGATTAAAAGAAACTTTTTTTGTCTTAACAGCAAAATCATAAAATCCTCTTAAAGCAATAACTTTTCTATTTATTGAAGAGGGATCCAATCCTGAATCTTTTAGAAAAACAACATAAGATCTTCCTGTATTTTTATCAGGATCGCAAATATCCATATTTTGAGTAGTAATATAATCTTCAAATTGAGTTATATCTTTTTCATAAGCTTTGATAGTTGCTGCGGAGAGATTCTCAATATTGCTTATATAAGATACAAATTCTCTGATCACTCTTCTTCCCCTGTATTTTTGGAATTTTTACAATCGTGGTTGGAACATGAATAATATGTGCCTCTTTCTTTTGAATACTTTTCAACCATAAAATATCCGCAATCAGTACATGTTTTTGATGATGGTTTCAGATGGCTGATAAAATCGCATTCAGGATAATTGGTACAACCATAAAATTCTTTTCCCTTTCCTCCCTGCTTTTTTCTTGCAACAATTTTGCCGCCGCAACCTGGTCTTGGACAATCTGCAAGAGGAATGGATTTTGTATTTTTGCACTCAGGAAATCCTGCGCATGCAAGAAAATATCCAAACCGACCAAGTTTTTTCATCATTGGTTTTCCGCATTTTTCACACACATAATCTGTTTTTTCATCCATAACTCCTTTGATCGATTCAAGCGTTTCCATAACATGGTCAAACTGCTTTTTGAATGGAGTATAGAATTCACTGATCATCTCATACCAGTTTTCTTTGCTGTCTTCAACTTCATCAAGTTTTCTTTCCATTTCAGCTGTAAAGTTCACATCAAAGATATTGCTGAAAGAATTAATAAGTATTTCATTTATGATCTTTCCAAGCAGATTTGGAATAAGCTGCCTGTTTTTTCTTGCAACATAGTGCCTGTCAATAAGAAGAGAAATAATAGGAGCATAAGTAGAAGGTCTTCCAATCCCTTTTTCTTCCAGAGCTTTTACAATGCTTGCATCTGTATATCTTGAAGGACCCTGGGTAAAGTGCTGTTCTGGTTTGAATTCAATAAGCTCTAATACATCTTTTTCTTTCAAAGAAGGTATTTTTTCTGTCTTTTCTTTGACAGCAAGAATTTTCAAAACTTTTTGATAACCCTTTTCTTTGACTTTTGTCATATTTGTCCTGAAAAGAGCTTCACCGCACTCTATATCGACTGTTGTGGTTTCACTGACTCCATTTTTCATTTGTGAAGAGACAAATCTTTCCCATATTATCGAATAAAGTTTAAGTTGGTCTTTTGTAAGATACTCTTTTACATAATCAGGCGTATAGTGTGCATATGTCGGCCTTATAGCTTCGTGCGCATCCTGAGCCTGCTTTGCCGGTGAATAGTCAATAGGATTTTCAGGCAGTTCATTGGGATAGTTCTCTTCGATAAATTTCCTGACATCTTCAATAGCCTGTTTTGATATTCTTGTTGAGTCAGTTCTCATGTATGTAATAAGACCCACTCTTCCTGAGCCAATATTTATACCTTCATAAAGCTGCTGCGCGATCTGCATGGTTTTTCTAGATGTAAACGCAAGTCTGTTTGCAGCATCCTGTTGAAGTTTGGATGTGGTATAAGGAGGTTTTGGCTGGCTTCTCTTTTCGCTCTTTTTAACTTCCTTAACTACAATATTTTTTCCAGTGAGTTCATTTACTAAAGAATCTACTGATTTTTTATCAGGGAAGTCTGGCTTTTCTCCTTTATTGAGAAAAAGCTGCGCGGAAAAATTATTTTTCCCTTTTTTAAGATCTACATTCAAAGACCAATATTCTTCAGAAATAAAATCTTCGACCTCTTTTTCCCGTTCGCATATTAGTCTTAATGCTACAGATTGTACTCTTCCTGCTGATAATCCATTTTTAACTTTTTTCCACAGAAGCGGAGAAAGATTATAACCCACAATGCGGTCAAGCACTCTTCTTGCTTTCTGGGCATTGACTTTGCCCAAATCAATTTCCATAGGAGAGTTTATGGCTTCTTTTATTGCAGAAGGAGTAATCTCATTAAAAATAATTCTTTCGATTTTTGAGTCAATATTTTTTCTTTCAAGGAACATTTTCAGATGATAAGATATTGCTTCCCCTTCCCTGTCATTATCAGATGCAAGAAGGATATAGTCTGATTTTGCAGCTTTATTTGTAAGCTCTTTTAATATTTTCGCTTTTCCCCGGACTGTGATATATTCAGGTTCAAAATTATTATCTACATCTATGGCAATCCTTGACTTCGGAAGATCGATCAAATGCCCTATTGAAGCTGCAACAGAGTAACCGCTGCCAAGATAACGTTCAATTGTTTTGGCTTTTGCCGGAGATTCAACAATGAGTAAAGTGTTTGGTTTTTTATTTTTCTCCACTTTGCTTTTAGGCATATTTGGCACTCCTGTATAAAACACCTTTATAGTTAACTACATAACCATTTATTTCATCTTCAATAATTCTTATATCACTATTGAAAGGTTTATTATTTATATAGATATCTGAAAAATCAAAACCATAATATTTCCCAATATCACATGGTCTGGAAAACAGGAAAGCTCCTTCAGAAACAAGCGTCATTCCTCCATCTCCAAAAGGAGAAGAAAGCCCTGCTTCGTGTACAAAAACATCCCTTCCCTGATCAAGAGCATAATCAGCAGTGATCAGCGCTCCTGATTTTTTTGGAGCCTGGATAATTATCGATGCTGATGAAAGCCCGCTTATGATCCTGTTTCTTTCCGGAAAATGGTATTTAAGCGGCTCGATCCCTGGTTGATATTCGCTTACAAGGATCCCTCCGGACTCAACTATCTCAAATGCTGTTTTTCTGTTTGATACAGGATAAATTTTATCAAGACCGCATCCCATAACAGCAGTTGTAATACCGCCTGCGCTAATGCTTCCTTTATGCGCTTCATTATCAATTCCAATTGCAAGACCGGATATTACAGCAATATCATTAAGAGAAAGATAAAATGCTGTTTCAAATGCTGCTCTTAATGCTTTTCCTGTTGCAGATCTTGTACCCACCACAGAAATCGAAGGCATGGAAAGCTTTTCTGCGCATCCTTTTAAATATAGAACAATAGGCGGATCATATATCTCTTTTAAAAGAGAAGGATAATCACTATCAAGAAGGGTAATGATCTCAATATCTTTTTTAAAACAACTTTCAATTATAGAAAGAGTTTGTGAGAAATTATCATCTATAGTTTTTTTATCCAGTATTAAAAATGAATTTACAATAGAAGCAATATCGCTGGAAGAATCAATATTTATTGATTTTAAATCAACAGTTTCTGATATTGATCTGAGAATTTTAATTTTTTGTCTCTTTCCTATTGCTTTTAAATTTGAGATAAAAAGAGATAATAATTTAATTCCTTCCATCCTATTAATTCCTTCCATATCCGCTCAGAAGTTGTCTTTTATTTTCTTCTGCCTGTTTTTTATAAGCAGTAGTTACTGAAGTTTTCATAATATTGTCATATAGAGCAATTGCTTTATCCTGAAGATCCAATCTTATATATGCATTTGCAAGAAGGAACATGGCCTCAACATCACTTTTTTGTGTTTGAAGATGATGTTCAAGATAAGAAGCAGCTTTGTCAGGCTGATCAAGTTCAAAAACATAAAGCACTGAAATCGCATATAGAGCTCTTCCAAAATTATTATTATATTCAATTGCTTTTAAATAATATTTCTCTGCCAATAATAAATTAGTGAATTGCAGTGTTTCGTCTATAAGAGATTTTGCATATCTTGCATAGCATAACCCTGCATAATAGTATAATACAGGATTTTCTGTATCGATCTTTATAGCTTCTTCAAATTCCTGCGCTCCAAGAAGATACATTTTGTTGTCCAGATAAAGCTTGCCAAGCATTCTATGATATCCTATGAGATTTCTTGCTGATTCGATTTTCTGCTCAAGAATATTTTTATTTTCTCTTATAGCTTCTTTTAATTCCCTTTCTCTTTTTTTCATTTGTTCGGAAGTAAGATTTCCTTCATCCATTTCATTTATATTGGCAAAAAAAGCCTTTTCCGCTTTATTACAGCTGAATAAAGATATAGCTATAAACAAAATTATTAATTTCTTCATGATTTTCCCCCTGTCTTTTTCCCTTCAGGATGAAATTTTTTATGACACTCTTTAAGATCATTTCTTGCAAGGTGAGTATATATTTGGGTTGTTGATATATCAGTATGACCAAGCATTTCCTGAACAGAACGCAGGTCTGCTCCTCCTGTTATAAGATGTGTTGCAAAAGAGTGTCTTAGAGTATGCACCCGACTTTCTATTCCGCAGGCAATAGCGATCTCTTTGAACCTTTTCCATACTCCCTTCCTGCTGATAGGTTCCCCTCTTATGTTTAAAAAAACAAAATCTGTTTTCTTGTTTTTAATCATTAAAGGCCTGGCTTCTTTGATATATCTTTTAAGCCAGTATTCTGCGGCATCCCCTTCCGGAACTATTCTATGCTTATTTCCTTTTCCAATGACTTTAATAACACTGTCATTACTAAATATATTACTGCATTTTAGTGAACACGCTTCAGATATTCTAAGTCCACAGGAGTAAATTAATTCAAAAAGAGCCCTATCCCTGAGTCCCGAGTGGGTAGAAACATCAATACTGTCGAGCAGTGTATCGATATCTTCTACAGAGAGAAAATCAGGAAGCTTTTGCCCCCTGCGTGACATCTTGAGAAATCTGGAGGGATTGTCTTTTCTCGCATCCTCAAGCAGCAAGAATTTAAAAAAAGACCTTATTCCTGATGCAACTTTATTAATTGTAGTTGATTTCAAACTGATATTAACATTATTCTCCGTTTTGCAGTTATCGCCATCAGATAGTGTAATTGTCCTGCTTTTTCTTTCAATAATATAATTTTCAATATCTGTTATTTCTGCTGAAACATATGTTATTTTTTTACATGCCAGATATTCAGTAAAGAGATTAGCTTCATCAATATAAAATTTTACTGTTGGGAGAGACAAATTTAATTCTGCTTTGAGATATTGTTCATATTTTTTCAACATGCTTTTCTCTTCTACTGATAAAATCAATTATTTTTCTCCTTGCTTGGCAAATTCAATTTCCCTATCGCGGAAAATTGTAGGAATATCAAGATCAGATGAATCGGAATTTCTTCCGCTTAAGTAATGATCATCCCTTCTTGCGAATAAACCTTTTCTCATCTGATTCCAAACATTATTGGATATAAATTCATTTTTACTATTTGATTGAACAGGAACTTCTTCTTTTACCTTTTTCTCCTCCTGCGGAGTAAAGCCTGTTGCAATTACAGTTACTTTTATTTCATCTTTTAGAGTATCATCATTACTTGTGCCTGTGATTGTAAGAACATCTCTGTCAGCTGTTGAAGTTATGATCTGAAGTATTTCATTAAATTCAGCAAGCGAGAAATCAGGTCCGCCTGTAACATTTACAAGAATACCTTTTGCTCCTTCAAAATTTTCCTCTTGAAGCATAGGATTGCTGATAGCATTTGTAGCAGCTTCTATAGCCCTGTTTTCACCATGCCCTATCCCAATGCCCATCATTGCATCGCCCTGTCCGCTCATAATTGTTCTCACATCTGCGAAGTCAATATTTATATCACCTTCTTTTGTGATCAGGTCGGAAATTCCCTGGACACCTTGTCTTAAGACATCATCAGCATAAAGAAGTGCTTCCTTAAATGGAGTGCGTCGGTCTATGATTTTCATAAGATTTTCGTTTGGAATAGTAATTAATGTATCAACAGATTCTCTTAGCTTTCTAATCCCTTCATCTGCAAGTCTTTTCTTGCGCTCTCCTTCAAGAGCAAAAGGTTTAGTAACTACTGCAACAGTTAAAATAGAGAGTTCTTTTGCAACTGCAGCAATTATTGGAGCTGCTCCGGTTCCTGTACCGCCTCCCATTCCTGCAGTAATAAAAACCATATCAGCGCCTTTGAGAATAGTTTTTATTGTTTCTTTATCTTCAATAGCAGCTTTTTCCCCAACTTCGGGAATTCCGCCTGCTCCAAGTCCATTTGTAAGCTTGGTACCAATAGGTATTTTGGTTTTTGCTTTGCTTTTATTAAGATCCTGGACATCCGTATTGACAGCTACAAACTCAACATTACTTAAGCCGCTCTCAATCATTCTGTTTACGGCATTATTGCCGCCACCGCCAACTCCCACAACTCTGATTACTGTAGGATTAGTATAGCTCCTATCTTCGACAACTGTTATTTGCATTTCCCCCTCCCAAGTGAAATACTATATTTATATTTCAAATATATTAAAAAAACTCTTTAAACCAGTTTTTTATTCTCTCTCCTAAATTTGTTTCATTTGATAATGTTGCTTTCTTATCAAACTTTTCCCTCATTTCATCTGTAAACATTACAAGACCAACTGCTGTTGAATACATTGGATTTTTATATTCTTCAACAAGACCGCCGCAGCCTGTTGGATAACCTATTCTTACAGGAAGATTAAATATTTCTCCTGCAAGCTGTGTAACTCCGGGCATAAGAGCGCCGCCGCCTGTAAGAACAATTCCGCTATTCAGCAGTTTTAAATAATTTTTTCTTTCAAGCTTATTCTTTACCATTAAAAATATTTCAGCTACCCTTGGCTGAATAATTTCGCATATTTTTTTTCTTGGCATGGACGCAGCAGGCCAGCCTCCCACACTTGGGATAATAAGATCTTCTTCATCATCAATAAGCGCTGTATAACAACAGCCTGATTCTACTTTTATTTTTTCAGCTAAATCAAAAGGTATTTTTAAAACAATTGAAAGATCGTTTGTTATCTGTTTTCCTCCCAGAGGAACAACATCTGTATGATATGGAGCGCCTTCATAGTTAACAATAACATCTGTTGTGCCGCCTCCTATATCTATCATCAAAACTCCCATTTCTCTTTCATCAGACCGCAATACAGCTTTTGAAGAAGCAAGCGATTGCAAAACAACATTATCAACCCTGAATCCTGCCCGATTCACGCATTTTATAAGATTTTGCGCAGAAGTAACTGAGCCTGTTATTATATGAACTTCTGACTCAAGTCTTATTCCGATCATTCCAAGAGGATCCCTTATTCCTCCCTGGTCATCAACAATGAATTCCTGGGGAATAACATGAAGCACTTCCCTGTCCATTGGTATTACAATAGCTTTAGCTGCATCTATAACACGGGAAATATCTTCGGGCGCTATTTCGCGTCCTTTTCCTGCAACAGCAACAACACCACGGGAGTTGATCCCTTCGATGTGCCCGCCTGCAATTCCTGTAATAACAGAAAAAACTTCCCGGCCAGACATCATTTCAGCAGCTTCAATTGCTTCTGTAACAGCTTTCATTGTAGCTTCAATATTAATTACCACCCCCTGCCTTAGCCCTGTTGAGGGAGCTTTGCCGATCCCGGTGATCTCGAGTTTATCATTTTCATCATATTCGCCAATTACAGCGCATATTTTTGTTGTTCCAATATCAAGCCCAATCAAAATATTATCAGCAGGCAATCTGTCACCCCTCCTTAACCTTAAAAACTACCTGTCCTGACCGAAAATCAAGTTCGTTCATTTCTGACTCTAGTCCATTTTTCTCTATTATATCAAGCACTACAAATATTTGTTTTATAAGATTGTCATTAATAGTATTCTCTGTTCTTACTCTTACCTTGGTATTTAAAGGATATAACAACACTTCATAGCTTAAATTATTTTTATTTACAAATTTTAATTCTGAAATCTGTTCAAAAAGAGAAGGTGTTGTTTCTTTTAATTTTTTTAATTCTGAAAGATATAAAATAAGTTCTTCTGGCAATTTCAATCCAAGCCTTATCTCTGTAAATTTCAACCCGGAAATAACAGGTATCTTATAGTCTGAAACAGATTTTCCTATTTCAAAAATCACTCCTTCTTCATCAAAAACTACAGGAATAGTCTTTCCGCCGGAATTGACAAGCGCCATACCCAATGGAACCCGTTCAGTAACTTTGATATAAAGCGAAGCAGGAAATATCTTTTTAACTTCAGCTGTTTTTATTACTGAATGCTGAAGAAGTTTATCTTTTATTTGTGTTGTATTTATAGAAAAATAATAGAGATTTCCTTCAAGCTCAGATAGCTTAAGAATGTCATTATTGCTAAGCGGGAAAGTATTTGAACAATGTATTTCTATTTTTTTAATAACAAGCTCAGGAGCAATAAAAAGCTGAAAAACTATTTGCAATACAAAAAGTGAAACAAAAAATAAAGATAGCGCAATAGTAATGAACTTTCTTTTTGGAGCAAATCTTTTTTCTTTTTTAGCGTCTGTTATATATACTACTCCTGTTCTGATAGCTGTACTACTCATGCTTCTACCTTTTCTGTTTTAAAATATCTTGAAAGATTGAGCAATATGCCGCACATGAGCAAAGTAACAAAAATGGAAGACCCGCCATGAGAAAAAAATGGAAGAGGTATTCCCGTCGATGGTACTGCTCCTGAAACAACTGCCATATTCATGATCGCCTGATAAAAAATTGAAGTTGTTATTCCAAATGCCGCATAAAAACTAAACCTGTCTTTGCAACGCAATGTAATAAGATATCCTCTTACTGCAAAAAGAACAAAAAGCGTTATAATCAAAAAAATGCCTATAAAGCCAACCTCTTCGCCAACTGATGCAAAAATAAAATCAGAATGAGCTTCAGGAAGAGTCCCCAATTTTTTGACTCCGCTCCCTATTCCCTTGCCCCAAAATCCACCGCTTGATAAAGCATCTTTGGCTTTTATTATTTGATATCCTACTCCAGCAGGATCGCTTTCCGGATTAATAAAAGCAATTATTCTTTTTACCCTGTGCTCTCTGCTAAAAAGTATAATCAACAAAAAGGGAGTAGCTGCAATAATGCCAGACAAGAAATATCTGTATTTTATTCCTGCAACAAAAAATAGCGCTGCGCTTACAAAAATCAAAAATATTGCAGTTGAAAAATCATTTTGCACAAAAGTCAGAAAGGAAAAAAGAATAACTACCATAACTGGATGGGATAATGTATATAAATTATTAAGCTTCTCTTCTTTTCTGCTTAAAATATCTGCCAGATATAAAATAAGAGCAAGTTTTACTATTTCAGAAGGCTGAAAACTCCTGCTGCCTACTATGATCCATCTTTTTGCTCCCTGGATATCCTTTCCAATCAAAAGTACAAAAAGAGAAAGCAAAAATGAGATAATTACCAAAATGAAAACATATTTTTTGATTATTTCAACAGGTACGTTTACAACAACCAGAGCGCCCAAAATTCCCAATATAACAATAAATATCTGTCTTAAAAAGAAATATTCAGGAGATTTATTGAGTCTTAAAGCATTTGGATAAGAAGATGAAAAAAGAAAAGCAAGTCCTATCCCTAATAATAACATAATTATTAATACGAGAAAGAAATCACATGAACTTTTGTTCTCTTTTTCAACAATAAAACTACCTGACATCTTACTTCCTATTGAATCTTTAATGTAGACAGACTCAAAATAACAAAAAGCCCGCCCAGTATCCAAAATCTTACTACAACTTTATTTTCACTCCATCCGCTCAACTCATAGTGATGATGAAGCGGAGCCATTTTAAAAACCCTTTTTTTCCTGATCTTAAACGAAACTACCTGTATAATAACTGAAAGCGCCTCAAGTACAAAAACACCACCAACAATTATTAAAAGAATTTCTTTTTTTATAAGAAGCGCTATTACTCCTATAATTCCTCCAAGTGCAAGACTGCCTGTATCTCCCATCATAACTTCAGCTGGGTGGCTATTAAACCAGAGAAAGCCAACCGAAGCTCCTATCAATGCAAATACCATAACTGTAAGCTCACCACTTCCGGCTATATAAGGAATTTGAAGGTATTGAGCATAGTCAATTCTTCCGGAAAGATATGTTAATATCCCAAATGCAATACCTACCAGAATAACAAGACCAATTGCAAGACCATCAAGTCCATCTGTAAGATTTACAGCATTTGTAGTTCCCACAAGAATAAGCACTCCAAAAGGAATATAGAAGAATGATAAATCAAGAACAGGAAATTTAAAGAAAGGTATATATAAAAGAGTTGTTTCTATCCCGCGATTCGCATAGATAAAACAAACGATTATTAACGAAAGCAAAATTTGCGCAACAAATTTAAAGCTTGCCCTGAGCCCTGCTGAATTTTTTTTGTATATTTTAAGATAATCATCTATAAATCCAATTGCGCCAAAACCCAAAACAGATACAATACAAACCCATGTATAAATATTTTTGA
>Ga0123353_10013392_pt1 | contig 11744 bp, 6 predicted proteins | sample TergutLab28metaG_3_FD_92763 | JGI IMG/M metagenome (GOLD analysis project Ga0123353, IMG submission 92763) | Labiotermes labralis P3 segment gut microbial communities from Petit-Saut dam, French Guiana - Lab288 P3 | ecosystem: Host-associated > Arthropoda: Insects > Digestive system > Gut ... | reverse complement strand
GACTAAACTGTGGACTGGACGATCCAGATCACAAGGACAGGACGGCCTCTGGTGCCCAGTCAGCCTCACAGTCGGTAGGTACTTGAGGCTACTTTCTGGAGGCGTAGCAGCCGGTGTATGAGTCTAAATACGTCCCTCCGGTGCCGGGATTAAGAATGGGTGGTGGCGCTGTACTTACACTGCACCTGTATGCCTTTATGACACGTGGGGCGCAATTATACTGTCTACTTCACCAATAATCTGTTGGCCAGCTACTGTTAATGGTCCACTAATTGTGAAATGTTGCATTAAATATCATGAAGTGATGCAGGCTTTAAGTGTTTTAATAATGAGTTTACTGTGCATATTGTAAAAATCAACTCATAAAACCAAGCAATATATACACAACATATCTCTTTTATATGTATTGTATTGCAAGTAAGGTTGATTTTATGTTTTGAGACTGTAAGTGTGTTAAACGAGATTTCACAAGCGCGACTCTTCATTTTTTAGACCTGCTAAGAACAGGTACGAAATCAACAAACTTGTTTATAGGATAATCTCTTCTCATAGCATGTTACGTAAGTCTTGAGTGGTAGAAGTTTGGAAATGAAAAAGAATGCCTATCGAAGTCTATTATTTATATGGCGCATACTCTAAATATTATTCGGCCCGGTGACTAATAAGAAAATATTACGAAACTATTCAAACCCACAATTTTATTTACTACGCCGAGAATATAACCGTATGGTAGGACAAATCTATATCGCGGTTATCGGAAGGGAAAATTACACAACTCATCAATACCCAATCAAGCTAAAGCAAGTAATTAATACAATCGCATAAGCCATAATAATAATATTAGGACTGTGTGTGTGTGTGTTCAAATAGTATAATAATTATTTCAGTTTTCGTGCTGAATGTATGACTAATTATACCAAGGGTAAATGAAAGTACATGAAAAAGGATAGGAGACTCTGATCATTACAATAAAGCCTGCCAATAAACACGCTTATAGCTGTCACATCGCAGTCATTTGTATATTTTATTGCTCTCCTAGCCTACGAGATCTCGGAGAATTTTATGGGATAAACAGATAGCCCACTTAGTCTAGATGATTACTGAACGCTATACTCAATTGATATTGTTCATAGTGAAAGGTGCAATAAAACTACATTTTAAACGCACTCTCGAATTATTAAACAGCTGATGATAGCTTTTTTTCTCCCCTATGAGGTGCACTGTACTACAGGGCCTATGTAATTATAGATAACTCTTTATGATCCTACATGCGCAGTTTACATGGGCGGTTTTGACTGGACACAAGCCACTACATTTCACTTCGTTCCTATGTTCATATTGGTTCTGGGACCCAGGAATTGTCCTCTTCGATGGCTGTCTGAGGGTCCTTCTCCGGGTCTCAAAGCGGTCGGTGTTTGCACGTTAGCCCCTCACTCCCAACTACCGCCAAAGGTTAAGAAATGGTTGATCTAGACCTCCACCGGTATAAATATTTAATTTCTGGCATGGTGCTTAGTTCTGTAAGCACGAGCATCTTCAACTCTTGATAATATTTACAATCGGCTCAAGGGTTACCCCGAAGGCTATCTAGGATAAACCCATGGATATATCCCCGGCGATGGGGAGCCGACCACTTTCTCCAACTAATACCGATGTCCAAACAAATTAGACACATATTTACAAGCCCCTAGTGCCATATTGTACTTTACGTATCGGATAATTTACCTTTTCAGTGCACTGTTCATCACTAAACTTAGAGCTGTAAAATGAAGAAGAACATTATGTTGCAAAATGGTAGCTTACAAATAAAGTTTTGGTAAAAATTCAGCATATTGCTATTATTCTACAAAACTCAGAACAAAAACAATTCATATTAAATAATTTAGGCCCATAGAAGAAAGTGTACAACGTGGTACAAGCCACTATAATTTTGAAAAAAAAAAGTTACATATATAATAAGTATCATTTCGGAAACTCAAAAATGAAAATACGGAAAAGTTGATACAGGGAATAGAAAAGATTTGGACAGAATAACACGTGACTGCAAACGCACTTATATAATGAAATGATCAGTTACCACGTGAATGCTAAAACGTGGGGACAACGGAGAAGATACACTGACAGAAAGGAACTATTTAAAAAGTTTTAATACAGACTAGGTAAAGTTAGGTACAAGGCTCCCAAACACAAGACAAGTTGGTCCCAAAGTGTGTAATTCCCATTTAAATATCATGTTACAAGATTAACATTTAAACTACATTCATTAGACTACAAATAAAAGTCAGAATAAATACAAATTCAAAAGAAGAAAAAATTAGAGTAGTTGAAAGAGAGGAGAAAGGCAAACAAGAACAATTTAGAGACAATTACAATCGGAGTACTGAAAAAAAATCATAAAATTTGTTTAAAACCTGAATAACAATAAGAAAGGTGCTACAATCATAGGTCTTATAATGATAGGCCAAAATGGAGTCAATATTTTATCAGTCTCTGAAAGGACACAAATAAATGTTTAGTAACAGCCAAGAAGTAACTCACACAGACTGCTATGATCAAATAGTCTGCGCTAAGCATTACAAACAACAGTGCAAGGAAAGTAAAATACAACGCTACCACAGAAGATGGCATGAGACCAACATTAGACATTTCAAATATGTCACAGACAAAATAAGGAAATATGTCTTTCATCCGCGCACACAGTGTTGTTGAAAGAACAATTCCATTCGACCGGACGTAGGCATAGCTAACGATATGAATAAGGGTGGATGTTTCATCGCGTGTAGCGCATAAAACGACCTGCGTGAGGTCGATTTTCTTACTGAGATGTCTATGAAGACTATTACTTTGTTCTAAGTCGTGCTGCCATGCATCCTGACGTATAAGTGCCAAAGTACCCTGAAGACGGAAGCAAACTGCACGTGGAATATTTCGATTTTGGAAGCTGGAGTCATAAATAATATTTTACAATAAATTATAAAAATTGAAGGAAGTTCCATTATTGATTTATGGCAATGATAGGTAAACAATGACAGAGTCCGGACTCAGGTACAGGCGGTCCAATAAATATTCTTGACAACTGTTATGGATTATTTACTTTTGCTAAAAAAAGAGGAGATTCAAAAAATAAGTCGGAAAAAACTTCAAGAAAATAAAATTCTGCAACACAAAAATCAATGGCTGTCAACAAGCACAACCAATCGAGCAATGCTATATACCAAAACAGGCATCCGAATATTTTCTGGAGAAGTGTGTTTTCGAAGAAAAAATTTGGCACGAAAATATTTTTGTCCTAGAACAAATTTAAATCCAGGCTTATTTGTTGGTTGGTTGATTGGTTTGTTTGTTTGGTTGGTTGGTTGATTGGTCGGTAGGTTTGTTTGTTGGTTGGTTGGTTGATTGGTTGGTTGGAAGTTGGTCGGTCGGTCGGTCGGTCGGTCGGTCGGTCGTCGTCGTCGTCGTCGTCGTCGTCGTCGGTGGTGGTGGTGGTGGTGGTGGTGGTGGTGTTTACATAACATAACAGTAGATCAGCTGCTCAAAAATTCCCTACTTGTTACGAAACCTGAGGGCTTATTACCATATTCATAACAGCCTGCTACTAGACATATCCTGCTCCAGTAAAAATCAGTTTAGGCCCCAATTTTCTATTTATTTCAGCATCTTTTTATATCATCCTCCTACATCAAGCTTAGTCATTCCAAAAGATCTCATACGTTCATCATGATGTACGATCTTCAAGTATGAGTGCTCTTCTTTCTTGCTTATTACACCTCTTGCCCAGCGCAGCCACCTTGAATTTCATCACCTAACGTTGGATTATTCGGCGAAGAGTAGGCATTACAACGCTTCTCATTATAGGGATCTAATCCAGCCTCCCTTTCCATTTCCTTAAATACTAATATTCTAGTCTGCAACATTTTCTCAAATACAGCCTACAAACGAATCGAAAAACACAGTAGCCTACACTTAGTTCAAGTCGATCATAGAGAAATGTTTGTAAGTAGTGCTCTTGGCAATTTGTCAAAAATGATGTGTAGCTCTGAAGCTTGAGATTGGCCTAATAAAGTTTTTAAGTCGACACCAAAGGACCCAGAGAGAGACACTCTTAAATTTTTTGTTCGAAAATATTTTTAAATATCTGCAATACAGGAATTTTAATCCTTGTTCAGTGTTCAGCACAACATGTCGTCACAGAATTAAGAATAGAATCGTTCAGAGCTAAGAGTGCTCTTAAGTTTTCCCGAGTACAGCTAGGCCAACATGTTTCTAATTTCGAACAGAACGCCAGAAATTGTGAATGAGGCCGCCTGTATTTTCCTCAGGACTGAAACACGAATGACATCTAATTCTTTGACTGTTCTAACAGCGTATTGTCAGACTTACACGTATACCATACAACATGCTCTTCGAAAGAAATCATTTGTTTTAGGTGTTCTTTCTCGTGGCCTTTAGCCTATTGGTTATTCACGTGAATCCGACCAAATACGTCTTTCGTGATCTTATCACTATCGAATTATTGGACATAGTCGCAACAAGGGACTATTACATTCGTTACACCTGTCCGTGTATCAGCATGTATCAGCTCGAATCCCACTGGAAACTGACACTGGAAACGTTTATGAAAACCTGTCGAGAGAATCCAAATTTGGTTAAAATCGTACAAAAATAAAGGGCTCTTTACATGAAAATCTGAGTAAGTTTCACTGTTACCGGCAAACTTTAGTCCACATAAAAGCTCTCTTTTCAACTGAAATGATAACAGGTTGTTAGGATAACAGAGGAGGTATACATATTACGCGAACGAGCCACAATGTTACGACATCCGTATGTAATCTGCCTTGTTTAAAATGATACGCCACTCACTGTTTAAACGTCAACGTGTAGCGAGATAAAGCGGATTATGTAGCACAAGCACATTAAGATTAATGATCAAACTCTTATCTCAACCTGTCACCGTACAATTACAAGACCGTGGTCATCATCACCTTTGGCACGCATGCTAATTGTTGGCCCGTGTGCTCGTTAGGATCCCAACGCTAGTGTGAACGGAATTATTATTGTATTTCACTTTCCTGTATTTCAAGTACAACTTTCAGACACTTTTACTTTCAAGATTTATCATTTTCGGAAGTGTTTTGTCGTACTTACTGGTAACTACTAACTGAGCTTTCGGAGAGACCTAATGCTTCCATTTTTGTGATCAAGAAGTTTGAGCAGACCGGACTATTCTACCTGAATACTAAAGCAGCGCACTCTTCCGAATCGTCAGAAACTCTTCATCAGCCGAAAAAGAGTAACATTCCACAGGACTTTAATCTTCACTAATACCGCTGTGAGAATCTCAGATCTCAAATTTGCTTCCTTTCTTGCCCATGATTGAGTGATTCGCCATGTTAGATATAAAATAGTTCATTACAAATATACATCACTTTTAATAGGCTTAGAGTACAGCCTATTTACAAAAGGGCTTCAGGTTTAGGCCTACTATTGTAATTCGTGTTCTTCATGGTTCATTCATTAAAACTGCCCGTTGCTCGTATTACATTGTGGTGTACGATAGGATGATGAGTGAACAGTGAGTTCGGAGGGAAGCAAAAGACAATGGTCGGTCTAAATGACATGCTACTCAGACATTTGTTAGGAAGAATTGTGGGGGAAGTCACAGAAATCATGACAGGGTAGAGTTCCGAGTGGACCACCTGTCAATTACAAGTCACAGAAATGAAGCAACTTGCTAGCTTGTTATCTTTTGAAAACTGTACGCAGGAATAGATTGTAATTACGTGTATATGTATTAACTTCCTATTTATATAGCCCTTTTACGCTGCCGTCTTTGTCTAGCTATAGACCAGTCTGTCTTCAACACAGCAAGACCATTAGCCTTCCTAATGTGGTCCTCGCGGCCGTGTGTCGAAACTTGCATCCTCTCTCAGCAGGTGATAAGTTCAATAATAAATATTAACAACAAATACAAGGTAATTCATGACTTGTTGACATTACGGCAGGAAATGATTCCTACGTCTTTATGATAAAAAAGCTTAATATAAACATGGATCTTATTTATTGATGGTTGCGGAGTTAGGAGTGGTTGCAATCGTCATAAACGCTCTCCTGTGAACCGCGCGTCGCAGTTCACGCTACGCGACCTTGAACCAGTTGTAACAGGAACAGACGGCGGAAGCTGCAACTCACAATTCTCATTCACTGAGCAGCAGTGTGTGTTGCAGTCGGCGGTGGCAATTTTGAAAACCTGCTTAAAGCACAGGTCAGTGCAAACTGAAGGCATTTTCATGAAGTTAAATTTCAAATTTATTACGTATTATGCTTCTTCATTACTTTGTTGCATGTATTTTCAGTAATCCTTACACTCTATTCTCAACTTCAAACGGCCGTAACTCCGTAAACACCCAAAATTGGACACATGTGTATACGAACATTTTTTTTATCACAAAGACCTAGAAAGTCATCTCCTGCAGTAATGTCCAAAAGCCATGAATCACCCTGTATAAAAAGGGGCGTAATTCGCTAGTCAGAAACAACCTGTCCTTTACTTTGAAATGTAAGCGAAAATTTCCCATTTACCCCGCAAAATAAGCATTGAATCGAAAACCAATTACAGACAATTCTGTGAAAATTGATTAATAAGTGATGGATGTTCTTTTCTCGGAAACGCTATTTATGCTTAATTTATCGACGCTCTCAGTACTCAGGATACACAGTGAAGAATGATAGGCTCGTTATAGAATAATGAATTGGAAAGAAAATGGAAGCAGTCAGCCTGGTGTAATTTGTGGTACTATCGCGAGAATCGCCTGGAGAGAATTAGGAAAGTCTTGAAAATTCCCATAGAGGATAATCGGTTGCCGGCCGACATAAGTACAGGACGCATACCATATACATGTCAGAAACCTTACTTTTCAAGCTGACAAATAAATTCTATTTCAATTAAAAGATCAAAATTTGCAGCATTAATAATATTTTTTTTCAAGATATGAAACTTCAGTGTTCCCTTTTTTTGATCAAATGAGTTATTTCAACTACGATATATGTGCCCTGTCGCCTAAATATATAAGCCTGTTTGTACCCTAAAAGAAATAAGACAAAATGGTGTGGAGTGGTTTTATTTGGGTCAGGATGCACAGAACTGGCGGGCTTTTGCAAACAACCTGCGGGTTCCACAAAATCCTGGAAATTTCTTGATTTTCTAAGAACAATATTGTTTCCTTAAGAAAGACTTCACTCCACGGAGTTAGTCAGAGACATGTTTTATTATAACCTTGTGTAACTATTTATTAGTATATATTCTGACCGTCTTGACCATCTTCAGGTAATGTAAAAAAACTCGAAACCCTTTTTTGTTCCCTGAATGTGATCAAGCCAGCCGAAACTGCAATGTAAACTACATAGCTATTGACAACAAAAAATTATACTTGTACTAGGGAATTTTATTACGGTTTAAATTATTTCACAATGGGAAGAATAGCATAAAGGTTAACTTTACTTTAACTTGAAAGTTAATGTATTGATTTTTAAAAAAAAAAAGCAGTCCCATTACAGGCCTGGACAGGCCCAGAGGGTTCTTAGGAAGTTAAGGTTCCCAGATTTCGTGACAACGGCACAGGATGGTGGTAAAGTTGTCAGCCTTACGCAACGGCCGCCTTTACCCCAAGGAAATACTCCTGGTACTCATTTCTGTTAGAGTCTGAGTCGATCCCGGGGCCATAGTGCGATCGGAGGGATTTTATGTCAATGAAGTATCCACTGACACCACCTAGGATCGAGCCAGCGACCTTCCGATTTGTAACCCAGCACCTTAACCACTGTGCTACCGCGGTCCCCTAATGTATTGATTACTCAATAGATTAACGTCTGTAGGAACGTTTATTTTTGGAACTCCCCATTAAGACCACAAGGTTTGTAGGTACAGACAAAGTTCTTCACGTGTCTGTAACCGTGTCATTGCACTCCCGAAAATTTAAACAAGTTGACAAGTGACATGGGTATCACGAGATGCCAGGACTAGCACAGACATTTTCTTCCTACTTTTTATCTACCCTCTTCCTTATTTCAGTCCTCAACCTATAACGAGGTAATGTACCTGTGCCACAAACGAGGCTGCGTGAACATTGTAAGCCTATATTACAGAGATGTTCTAGTCTTTTATCTTTCCACACAACAGAGCAGGTCACAGCAATCAACTGAAGTGAAATGCTGTGAAAAGTGTCAAAATAAATTTTTATCATCTTCAAACCAACCATTTCTATCAATATAGTCAAGGCAGAACAAAAAGTATAGTGGGTCGCAGTTTAATTCAGCCCTTGTTTCAATTTATCTGTAATGTTGTCGCTACATAGGCCACTAAGAAATGAACCATTATCTTTAAAAAGATATTTGTCTTCGCTAATTTTGGCCTAACGATGCAGGAATTTTGTTATTGCAGAAAGGAAAGATGAGAAGGAAAAGACATCCTTGAATTTGCCATGAAGTTATGTGTAAGAGTGGAAGTATAAGTCCACTCATTTTCATCCTCGGCGTTAGATGGGGTGAGGGCTTAGCTACACATTTTGGCCGCTTTGCCCATTGCGGGAGCAGCTTTCGATATTCATTACAGCGGGGGCTGGGTAGGTCCTACAGCAGGTCTGGAAGTTTTGGAAGTCCAGATAAAACTCTGACTTCTGCCGGGAATAGAACCCCTTTTCTGGGTAGTCCCGCCTGTATCCCGGTCACTATACCAACCACCCTATTCCGGTTCCTTTGTTAATATAAGCAATATAAACAATATTCAACTTTTCAAAATATTTATTTTTGGGTTTAGTGACATTTTGGTTGTGAAATTCCTTATGAAAGTGAAAAAGATACTCAACAATAAGTAGCGAAATTTTCTGAAATAATAGGAATTTTAAACAACACTTTTAACCGACTTTAGTTCAGGAATATTCAAGAATAAAAGTATATAACGCACTTCTTCTACACGGCAGCGAAATACGGAATCAGAGACAGGATAAAAAAAAGACTGAGGTCAATCGAGATAAAATTTTTCAGAACAAAGCGGGACACACAAAAGTAATGAGGTAATTTTGAGAGACGAAAGCAGAATCAGCTGAAGAGAAATTAAGAAAATAAAAATCAAATTACCTAGAGCATGTAACAAGATGAACAACAGGATGCCAAATATAATGCTGAATTATAGACCAAATTTAAAAAGACGACTTGGAAGACCTTCGAAGAGACTCTTAGACGAGGTCGAAACATGACCATTGAGGCCTAACTCGTCACCCATGATGATGATGATGATGATGATATCTTAGGTCCTTTCTTCTTGTAGCGTTAAGAACTTTTCTATTGTGCGAGATTTGTGGTTCTCAGGCAGTGTAGCTGAAGAATTAAGTCATTTGGAATACCTGGAAAGTTACCGACGTTTCCAGAGATCGTAGTGCCTTCTCCTTCAGGATCCAGCAGCTGTACAAGACTGACCGACTGTTGACTAGGAAGTTCAAGGCTGTCAGTCCTTCAAACCAGCAGGAAGTACTCGTCAAACGTCAAAGTGTCATATGGATCTTCAACATATCCATTATCGATAAGATTATCAACATAGTGGCCTAATGACATGGCGAACATCTGACACACGATCGCATTTCTAACACGACGAAACCAGAAACATGCCTGTTTGAGATCCTTTCCTTGACAAAAACAAAAAAAAAAGTCTGATTAAAATGCGAAAAAAGGAAACAATACTTCTATTTACACTGTTTGGTAAGAAACACGAAAATAATTTTAAGTTTTTTTAAATCAATATTCTGAAGCGGTAGAATCAGGAGGCTTCTAAAGAGTACAGTGTAGAGCAGGGGCTTGTGTCATTGGTAGAGAATAATACAAAATTGCATCCTGCACAAAAGTACAAGTATTGAAGGAAAATCGCACATAAAAATGAAACCAAATATATGTAAATGAGATGCAATAAGTCTCATTAAAATTATAAAAACAATTTAAAGCAATAAATGTGTTGACAATAATTCAAAAATTAATTCCTTACTGAATTCACCACAAATAAACAAAAACGATGTATGTGTCGACATTATACAAAGGCATTCCGACGCGCTTCATATTATTCTCTAAAAAAATGTATCATAAGGTGCAATTCCCAAAGCGCTGAAGATCCGAGTGCACTTTACAGAACAGTAATTTTTAGTGTTTCGTTTCTATGAGTGTGAAATGGAAAACGCTTCTCTATCAGTATTAGGTTTCTGTTTGAAAGACAGTAAATTTTAAAATAACAGCATCCCACTACTAAGAAGATGCTTGAATTAACTTCTACACAATTATTTCTACACAAATATGTAACTATTAATCGGCAAGAAGTTCGGCTGGTCATGTGCTTATCAAACAACACACTTTATCTTATAATTAATTATAATAACTACTAGCAACATTACTGTCACTGAAGACCATTAGCAGATAACAGAAAACATATTTAAACAAGAAGCAAATACAGTTCTCCTTTCGTATGTCAACAATGCTCTTTTTATGTCTATAAATATCGTATCCAAAACCCTCATGCAAATTTTCAGAAACGAACACCACGGTCATTTTCGAAATATTTCTGCTTCGTATTCGAGACAATCCCGATTAATATGTTGGTCCAACCTGACATATTTCATGGTTTACCTCAACCCTAACAGTAAAACTCCGGGAAAGTACCTCAAAACAGCTCGTGAGAGATTCCTTCCACATATTTCCAAATCAATATGCACGAATCATTCTACTATTCATGGCTTGGCTTTTACGCTTGTGTTAGTCGGATGATGATGAAGATGATGATGATGATGATGATGATGATGATGATCATCATCATCATCGTCGTCGTCGTCGTCGTCGTCTTCTTCTTCTTCTTCTTCTTCTTCTTCTTCTTCTTCTTCTTCTTGTTCATGTAATGTCTTATTTCAGGTCTATAGGCCTGTCTCTTGCAAAGCGAGTTCTCCAGAGGGTGCGATCTAGTACGTCTTCCATAAATTTTTCTCTTAAAATCATCCAGTAGCTGCTGCTGTATAGTGCGGAGAGTGTCATTATAAAACAACGACAAAAAATATAATAATAATAAGACAAATTTGAGCACGAAGACTCTTAATTACTTAATATTAAACAACTGGTACCCTGTCAATTAATTCATTAAAAAATGAGTTCTTGAAAAATATAGGCCCAACTCACTTAATCGAGAAAAATATTTTGAAATGTGTTTCTGCTTGATAAGAGACAGCCCTATGCTCAAATGTTCCAAACATGTGGCTAGGAACTTTGAAAATATAAAAACATACATTACTCTTATCCGGTGATTTAGCCCCCAGGAGTGCGTACTGATATACACTTGCAGTATTTACACTAAGTTTATTAATTCCTTGCATGCACAGCCACAAAACTGTCTGCTGAGATGCAGATAAACTTATAATAGACCCTATATTGTCTCGAAAATGAATGGTATAATATCGTGTGACTTAACGCATTGAACATTACACCCAGATTGAAAGTTGTGGAATAATCTAAAATGTCACTCATGGAATAACAGAGTCCATAATAAAAGCATAAAAGAAACAGGACGTGCAATGTAAGTAAATGTGACATTGATGCGCTTTCACCTAAATATTGTTACTGTGAAAAAGCAATAAGTATTAAATATTTTGATTGTGTGTTTTTACTCTTTCTCTTTAGTTGTAGGGCACGCAGACAGCACGGGCCTTTTTATATTGTCGTCT